>ULSQ01029619.1_pt1 | contig 24852 bp, 23 predicted proteins | sample 1956821 | NCBI WGS metagenome assembly ULSQ01 (sample SAMEA4835712, study PRJEB28245) | human gut metagenome | biome: gut microbiome; material: fecal sample | place: Denmark | collected 2008 | reverse complement strand
GCGCCTGGGCGGCGCGGACGCGACCCTGCGGTTCCTGCGGCTGTTTCCGCTGGACGACTCGTTTCCCGTGCTGTCCGAAGCGCTGGGGCGCGGCGATGCGCAGACCGCCTTCCGCGCGGCGCATACCCTGAAGGGCGTGGCGGCCAATCTGGGGCTGGAGCGGCTGCGGGTGCTGGCATCGGACGTGACGGAGTGCCTGCGCCGCGGCGAGCTGTCCGGCGCGCAGGCGCGTCTGGCGGAGACGGAGACGGCCTACCGGCGGGTGCTGGCCGCGCTTGAGGAGCTGAAATAGGCGTATTCGCCAAAAATCGACGAAATGATGCCACAAAATTTATACAAGATGACGTTTGACGAAACACGATAAAAAGAATATAATTACAAAGAATCGAATATTTGGCAAATCAGCCGAAAGGCTGAGACGCAAAGCCAAGGTGTCTAAACAGGACTGACTGCATGATTGACCGGCTGCAAAAGAACGTACCCTGCGGGTACGCTGTTTTTGCAGCCGGTTTTTTGTTTTTTTCGGGGAAAACGGATTCCCGCGCCGGTGGCCATCACCGGCTCAGAATGACAATTTGGGCATGTGTATATATGGATCGTCCATATAAAAATAATTTCGGAAGGGGTAAACACATGACAGAAAAAAAGAAAAGCGGCGCGGCGATGCATATCATCGGCGCGGTGCTGTGCGTGGTGTTCGGGTTCTTTCTGGTGTGCAACATCATCATTATCGTCAAGGGAACCCTCCACCCGGAAACGCCGCCCACCGTGCTGGGCGTGGCGCCCATGGTGGTGCTGTCCGGCTCCATGAGCGGAACCGCCGAGGATCACATCGAGGTGGGCGACCTGATCTTTACCAAGCAGGCCGACATTGACGAGCTGAAGGTGGGCGACGTGGTGGCCTTTATGGACGGCAGCATCGTCGTCACCCACCGCATCGTCTCCATCAGCGCCGACCGGACGGAATTCGTCACCAAGGGCGACGCCAACAACACCGAGGACGAGCCTATCAGCGCCGACCAGATCATCGGCCAGTACAGCGGCCGTATTCCCAAGGTGGGCGACTTCGCGCTGTTCCTGCAAAAGCCGCTGGGCATGGTAATCTTCATCGGCGTACCGGTGTGCGCCTTCGTGGTGTGGGATATCCTGCGCCGCCGCCGGGAGACCCGCGCCGGTGACGAGGAGAAGGAGCAGCTGCGCCGGGAGCTGGAGCGGCTGAAGGCGGAAAAGCCCGCCGAATGACGGGGAACGGATTCCCACGCCAGTGACATCGGTCACTGGCTCGGAATGACAGGGACGGGACGTCGTACCCCAAGGGCATTTGTTCCGCTGCGCTCCACTGCAGGACGCCGTCCCCTACGGAAACGTGTCATTGCGAGGAGTTGTAGGGCGGGAGAGCATAGCCCGCCGAATGACCTGTAAACCCGCGTCTGGGGAGGCGCAGAAAATAAAAAAACGCAGCTCCGGGGGAGTGCCGGAGCAGAATGGAGGAAACGTATGAAAACAAAGAAAACAGGAAAGACCATGCGCGTGGCCGGCCTGCTGCTGGCTCTGGTGCTGGTGACCAGCTGCTTCGTGGGCGGCACGTTCGCTAAGTATGTGACCAGTGACGGCGGTACGGACGAAGCTCGAGTTGCCAAGTTCGGCGTGAAAGTGACGGCGACAGGAGATGTGTTTGCCGAGGAGTATGATGCAAAGGATCCGAAGGTTGAGGGCTATGATGGCAAGGTGATCGCCAAGTCCGTGATTTCTTCGGATAAAACCAAGCACGAGAAGGTTGTGGCTCCTGGTACGTCCAAGAAGGATGCTCTGACCGTGTCCGTGACCGGTACGCCTGAAGTGGCGGTGAAAGTCGAGTATCAGGCGCATGTGACCCTTCATAATGATACGAACAAAACAGAGTGCAACTGGAAGGATGAGAATAACAAGTACTACTGCCCTCTGGTCATCACAGTTAACGGCACCCCGTTTAAGGGACTGGACTATGATTCTGCAACTGCGTTTGAAGCGGCCGTTGAGGGAGCTATCAACGGTCTGACAAAGAATTATCCGGCCGGCACTGTCCTGGACCAGTCCGGCAGCAAGGGTGTTGCGATTTCCTGGGAGTGGCCCTTTGAGGCTACCGATAAAGAGAGCAAGCAGTCCGATGTGAATGACACCTGGCTGGGCGATAAGGCTGCCGAAGGTAAGGCTGCCACCGTGGGTATCATGGTCACCACCACCGTCACCCAGATCGACTAATCTATCTTAACCAATTTGCTGTACGGGTCGCGGAGAAACACCCCTGTTCCCTGCGGCATCGAGAACCCGCCTGCCCCTTGCGGGCAGGCGGGAGCTCCGGTATATAGGCGGTCTGCCCGCGCGGCGGACGGACGGCCTGCGTACCGGAAAACGGATGGGGAAGGGAGGGACGGCATGAGCCTCCGCGAAAAAACCAATCGGTTGGAGGTGGTGCTGACGCTGCTCCTCATCCAGCTTATCCTGCTTCCGGCGGCGCTGGGCGTGACCTACGCCAGCAGCGGCACCCGCCCGGAGCATATATTGACCTACACCACCGGACGGCTCACGTGGGACAGCGCCACGGAGACGGACGGACAGGGCGCGGCGCGGCTGGAGCTGTTCCGCCGCAGCTACGACAATGTGAACGCCGCCGACGGGCAGCGGGTGATCGCCCCCGGCACGGCGGGTGAAACGGTGGTGCGGCTGAAAAACAACACCGGGCGCACGGTGAGCTATACCGCCGTGCTCTATGAGAAAAAGACGAACGCCGCCCTGCCGGTGACCTCCGCCCTTACCGGCGAGGCTTTTGCCGACACAACGTCCTACGTCCTTCCCGACGGGGTGGACAAGGGGCAGGTGGTGCGCGCCGTCAGCGGCACCGTGGGCGGCAACCAGCGGCAGGATTTTTCCATCCTGTGGTCGTGGCTGTTTGAGGTGAGCGCCGAGCAGGACGCGGCGGACACGGCGCTGGGCAACGCCGCCACGGATGTGGAGGAGCTGGGCTTCTATCTGACCGTCGTCGATCAGGGCGGCTCCGGCGGCACGGTCATCGACCCGGAAAAGCCCGACTACAAGACCGGCGACGAGTTCTCGCCGGTGTGGTATGTGCTGGCGCCGGGCGCGGCGGCACTGATCGTTATCATCACAGGCATAAACACAAAAAGGAGACACAAGCGTGGCTAAAAAAATCGGAAGTGCCGTCATCAGGGCGGTGCAAGGGGTGATCGTGGCGGCACTGGCGCTGGTGCTGCTGGCGAATCTGTACACACTGGCAGCGCAGAGACTTTTTCACAACGACAGTCCCGCCATTCTGGGCTATCGCACGGCGGTGGTGCTCACCGGCAGCATGGAGCCGGCCATCCGCGCCGACGATCTGGTGATCGTACACCGGCAGGAGACGTACAGCGCGGGCGACGTCATCATGTTCCGCAGCGGCGCCAACACCACCACCCACCGTGTCACGGAGGTGACGGCGGAGGGCTATCGGACCAAGGGCGACGCCAACAACACCGCCGATGCGGACACCGTGCCGCCCGCCGATGTGCTGGGACGGGTGGTGCTGACGCTTCACGGCGCGGGCGCGGCGGTGCGCTTCCTGCGCACGCCGCTGGGCGCGCTGTGCCTGGTGCTGATGATCCCTGTTCTGGTGCTGGTACCGGACGTATTACAGAAGAAACGCGACACAGGAGAAGACTATGGCAGGCAAGAGGCTGGCAAAACCGAATAAGCGCCGCCTGCCCCTGCGGGCATGGCTGCTGTATCTGGCGGTGGTCACCTTCGCCCTCACCGGCGTGACCTTCTCCCGCTATGTGGCCTCCGCCCATTCGCAGGACGAGGGACGGGTCATCACCTTCGGCGACCTGACCGTTACCGACAGCGGTGTAACGCAGGTGCAGCCCGGTGTGGCCGCCAAAAAAGACCTGACCGTCCGCTTCGAGGGCAGCGAGGCCGCTGTCTACGTTTTTGCGGAGGTACAGGGCGGCTGGACGCTGGGCGCGGACGGCATCTATCACGATGCGACCAGCCTGATGACGTGGCGGGTGGCCGACGGCTGGACGCATTTGCAGGACAATGTCTACTATCGGGAGCTGGCGCCCAACACGGCGCTGGATGCCGGGCTGATCGCCGGCGGTACAGTGGACGTATCGGAGAATATGACCCGCACGGAGCTGGAAGAGCTGTCCAAAGCGCTGAGCATCCGCGTGCGGGCGGCTGCGGTGCAGCGCGAGGGCGGGGACACAGCGCAGGTCGCATGGAAACGGCTGGGCGGGAGGTGACGCCGAATGAAGAAATGTATCAATAACCGAGCCATGAGCTTCCGGCGGCTGCTCTCGCTGCTGCTGGGGCTTGTGCTGTTTATGGAGCTGCTGCCCGGCGGCCTGACCGTGGTGGGCGACGCGTCCGACGCCGTCACCGTCACGGTGGACGGCGCAAAGACCACGCAGGTGACGCTGCCCCAGTCAGGCCGCGTTACGCTGGAGGCCGCCAGCGAGACGGGCGACACGGACTATCAGTGGCAGATACAGCTGGACGGCGACTGGGTGAACATCTACGACGCCACTGCCGCGACCCTGACGCTGACGTATGCCATGGTGTCTCCCGCGCTGGAGGGCGGCAGTGCCGCGGTGCGCTGCGCCGTGGGCGGCGAGAGCGTCTCCGACGCCGTCAGGGTCACTGTTTCCTACGACGTGGAGGCGGACAGCGCCGACCTGAACCGGCAGAAGGAGGCTCTGGCGCAGGGGATGTCTGCGGCGGCTGCGCCCAGGCGCACGCAGCGCCGGGCATCCCGCAGCAGCGCTCCGGAGTATATCAACATCACCGTCAACTATCTGGACGCTGTGACCAGCCTGCCCATCTACACCGGCTTCTCCGCAACGATCAAAGGCGGCGAGCCGTACAGCCAGAAGGTGCTTTCCCCCACCTATCTGGGCTATGCACCCTATTGGAACCCCAAGGATCCGGCGACCACCGACCCCAACACGGCCAAAGAGAGCGCCCAGAGTCTGGATCTGTCGGTGGGGGCGGGCTACACCGGGGCGACCTACACCGTCAACGTGTACTACAAGGCCATTGCGGTGCCCTATGCCGTCCGCTACTACTTCCAGAACATTCACGACGACATGTACACGGAGAACGTGGACTATTACAGGCAGGACAGAGCCCTGACGGGCACCATCATCGCCAATGACGATCTGAAGCTGGACGAGGATCGGGCGCGCGGCTTCACCAAGCTGTATCACTATCCCGAGGCGGTGGCGGCGGACGGCTCCACTGTGTTCGAGTGCTACTACGACCGCAATTACTATCAGGTCAAGCTGGATGCCAACGGCGGCTACGGCTCTGAGCACGTCTACGCCCGCTATGGCACGCCCTTTGTGGCCACTACCCCCACCCGCCACGGCTACCGCTTCGTCGGCTGGGACAAGCTGGGCGAAAAAGGCGAGGGCGACGGCAAGGTCGACGAGCTGCCCACCACCGTTCCGGCGGAGAACGCCAGCTACATAGCGCTCTGGGAGAGCGCCGACACCACGTACACCGTGGTGTACTGGCTGAAAAAGCCGGAGTCCAACAGCAAGCTCACCGAGGATTGTACGGCGGAGGACATGACCTATATCACCAACGTCACCGTGGCCGCCAAGGCCGGTGACATCGTGAACCCCCGCAACGACCCCGATCATACGGGCATCTACTCGCCGAAGCTGGAGGAGAGCACCTACATCTGCGACAACCGTGATCACATGGCCGATCCCAGCAAGCACACGGATGCCTGCAAGCTGGGCAGCACCCTGCGGCACTATGTGTATGACAACACACAGATGCAGGTGGAAGTGCAGGGTGACGGCTCCACCGTTATCAACACGGTGTACAGCCGCCGGGAATACACCCTGCGGTTCTACTACGGATATGCGTCGAACGACAGCGGTACGCCCCACTACTATGTGGTGGGCGGCAGCACCTATAACTTCGGCAATAAGGACGAAAAAACCCATCCATGCCCGGATGCCGGCAGCTACAGCGACATGACGCTGCTGGAAAGAGTGAAGGACGTATGGGGCGAGGTGCAGGTGCCCGAGGGCGCGGACATGAGCAGCCTCATCTCGGAGGAGCATAGGGCGGCATATACGCTGGGCACGCTGCAGGCGGAGGGCGACAGCTACAACAGCAACCAGCGCAAGTATTACTATCTGGAGTTCACCGCACCCTACGGCGCGGACATCAGCGACCTGTGGCCCAGTGAGGTGTTCGACAGGGTGCCCCTGACGGACGCGGAGAAGGCCACACATACATTAAACGGCGGTTCAAGTCACCTTGACGACGACGGCTGGGGCAACTACGCCTACTTCGCCGGATGGAACGGTGAGTTCAACATCAAGTACACCCAGGACCACAGCAACTCCACCATCAAGTGCTACTATCCCCTGCTGGATGACACACTGCTGTATGACGAGAGCCGCATTTCCACCTACGGCGATCCCAAGCGGGTCAGCTTTCTGGCCTTCTTTGACAACGGCGCCAATGTGAGATGGAGCATCCCCATTGCCTGGCACTATGAGTTGTATCTGCCCACGCTGGATAATAAGGAAACGGAGGGCAGCGTGCAGGAGAACGGCGTGTACTACACCCTGTACAAAACCGTAGAGGCCAACGATAACAATGAGGACATCGGCCAACAGACGTGCCCGCCGCTGCCGGGATTTACCGCACCTGCCAGCAAGGACGGCACAAAGATCGTCCATGCGGAGGGAATGTCCGACGGCCGGCCATCCATCACGGCGCAGTATTACTACACGAGAAATGAGTACAAGCTGACTCTGCAGAACCACAACCAGATCGAAACGGAGACGGTGCCCTACGGAGACGATCTCGACGGCCGGGTGGACTCTACGCGCGTGCAGTACCCGGATACGCTGGAACGGGACGCCTATACCTTCAGCGGCTGGTACACCAGCTCCGGCCACTATGAGGGAAGTGAGTACGTCCCCGGCAGCACTATGCCCGCCCATAACGTAGCGCTGTACGCCGGTTGGAAGCCTGTGCAGCGAACGGTGAAAATGTTCCGTTCACTGGCGGACATGAGGGCGTATCAGTCCACCGGCGATGAGACGCTGGTGTACCACACGCAGGTGGTGGATCACGGCTCCACGCTGGGCGAGATAGCCGATCCCACCGACCCGTCGGAGCATGGGTATACCTTTGGCGGCTGGTTCTATGAAAAGAGCGGGAAAAAGGTCGCCCTTACCCCCACTGATACGGCTGTCAAGGAGGATCTGCTGGTATACGCCGAGTGGAGCCATCTCACCGCGCAGCCTTATCTCATTCACTACGTGCTGAAGGAAACGGCTGACGAAGAATGGAAGAAGCTGCTGGACGACGCGTCCCTGTACAGCCCGCAGGACGGAAAAGCCTACACCGTTACCAATGGCAGCGGAGAGAGCCGTACCTACATCTATTACGCCGGTGAGGACGGCGGCTACCACCGGCAGATCGCCGCGGATTCCCGCGGCTACGCCAACCAGGGCAGCACCCGCACCTTCTATCCCAAGGCGGGCGATCCCTACAACCAGCTGTACAGCGACTTCAACACAGGGTATTACCCCACGCTGGCCAGCCACTCCATCACCATGGGGGAGGACACCCCCTCCAACCCCACCGTCAACGTGTTCACGTTCTACTATGTGCATGCCGCCACGGTGTCCTATAAGGTGGAATACCGGTATCATGACACAGGTAAGCTGATCGAGTCCGAGTCCACCGGTACCGGCTCTGTGGCCAAGTCCACCTCCAAGGCGGTGGTCACAGAGCGCTTCGCGGTGGTGAAGGACTATGTGCCGGACGCCTTCTACAAGCGGCTTGTTCTGGCGGTGGTCGAGGACGGCAAAGGCGGCTACATGGGTTCACCGGATAATGTCGTCACCTTCTACTATACCAAAAACATCGAGAATGCCTACTATGCCGTCCACTACATGCTGCAAAATGTGGATGCCGCCACGGACGAGCTAAGCCTCAAGCAGGACGGCACCTACGCCAACTACACCGAGTCCACCGTTTACACCGAGGGCATCGGCCAGATCGGCGCCACCATCAGCATCACGCCGCAGGAATTCAGCGGCTTCACCATGCGTTCCACGGCCTCCGTCCGCTGTGGCGGCAGCAGCGGTACGGTGCAGGTCAACGACGCCGGAGCCTTCTCCCTCACTGTGCAGAAGGAGGGCACGGAGCTGTACGTGTTCTATACCCGCAACACACAGAGCTACACCACCTATTACCTGCGCTACGGCGCGGATATCAACAAGCTGACTGCGGGGGACGAGCTGGCGGACTCCAAGACCGACAGCGGCAAATACGGCGCGGTGGTCACGGCCACTGCGAAGTCCATCGAAGACTATAACTGCGTCTCCAACCTCAACCAGAGCATCGTTCTCCGTCCCGACGATAAGCAGAACTACATCATCTTCTACTACGAGCCGCTGCAATACACGGTGGAGTACCGCGTGTGGGCGTATGGCGGCGGCACATTGAACAACACGCTGGAGGTGGTGGAGGAGAAGAACTCCTTCGAGGGCGCCACGCCTGCCGCCAAGAGCGGCTATACCTTTGACGGATGGTATCAGGACGCCGCGTGCACCATCCCGGTGGGGGAGAAGGGAACGGTGGACGCGACCGGCAAATTGACGCCGGAGCGCAGCAAGCTGCTTCCCGCGCCCCAGACCAACGTGTTCTATGCACGGTTCAAGGCGGTGTACGGCAATGTGACCATCACAAGAGAGGCGAGGGAGGATGAAAGCAACGGCGATGGGACGTATGTGTATCGCCTGACATCCAAGGATAACCCTGCCTATGTGGTGGAGGTGACGGTGCCCAAGGGCGGCAGCACCACCGTGTACGACCTGCCCTGCGGCAGCTATAAGGTGGAGCAGGTGAACAGCTGGTCGTGGCGGTACGCCGACGGCGCGCAGACGGTGGAGATCCAACAAGATAAACCGAAAACCGTGACGTTTGACGGAGCTGCCGTTAAGAAGAAGTGGCTCACCGGCAGCAGCGATGCTGTGGTGAACAGAAGGGAGGCGTAACGTGGCGAAAAGACTGCAACGACCGCAAAATAAGCGCCGCTCGGCGGCGGTGATCGCCGTGGCCGCCGCCGTTGCGCTGGCTTCTGTGGCGGTGGCCTTCATGCTCCGCCGGGCGGAAGTGCAGAGCGATTTTACCCCCGCCGTCGTCACCTGCGCCGTTCACGAAAAGGTCAACGGTGTGGAGTACACGGCGGCACAGTCCCCTGTGGCCGGCAGCGTCAAGTCCGATATTACCGCGGAAAACACCGGGAACACCACGGTGTTCCTGCGTCTGCGGCTCAGCGCCTGCTGGGTGGACGCGAAGGGAAATACCACCGGAACGCCGTCCGCCCTGCCGCAGATCACGCTGCGGCAGAACTGGCTGGACGGCGGGGACGGGCTGTATTACTATGCGCTGCCCGTGAAGCCGGGAGAGAGCACCACGGTGCTCTGTGAACCTATGCCGATGGGAACCTCTGTTTCGCCCACCGGCGCGGCTGTGTACCAGCAGGTGACGGTGCTGGCCGAGGCGGTGCAGGCGCTGCCGGAAAAGGCGGCGCAGGAGGCGTGGGGCGTTACGCTGAAGAATGAACGCATCACAGCGGTAAAGTAAGAAAAAAGTACGCGGAACACGTGTTCCGCGTACTTTTTCAGCTTGTCAAAAAAGTCCGTTTGGACTTTTTTGACAAGCTGAGGCAAAATCGCAAAATAAAAAACAGTTTTTTATTTTGCGATTTTGGTCGCCGCGGCGGGTGATTGAACGCGAAAGGGAACCCTGACGGTTCCCTTTCACACTATCCTTCCCTCCGATACTTGTAACCGGGCAGGTTTTTTGACAGTCTGTGCTTATTCTTTGCGCCCGTACAGGGTGGTCATGCGGTCGATCCTGGCGGCCAGCTTTTCCGTCAGCTCGCCGGGCAGGAGCCGCCACGTCCAGTTGCCGCCCTGGGTGCCGGGGATGTTCATGCGGTGTCCCTCGCCCAGACCCAGATAGTCCTGCACCTGTGCCACGAACAGCTCCGCCACGCTGGACATGCCGCCCCGTATCACGCCCCAGTGGAAGCCCTCGTCCTCTGTCAGCGCCAGATATTCGATGGCGTAGGCGATGTCCTCCGGTGCGGCCTCCTGCCGCCACAGCAGCAGGGGACTGTTGTCGTGGGTACCGGTATAGCAGATGCAGTGGGGCGTGTAGGTGTGGGGGAGGTAGCTGCTGGTGTCGCGGGAGTCAAAGGCGAATTCCAGCACCTTCATGCCCGGCCAGCCGGAGTCGTGCAGCAGCTGCGCCACCTCCGGCGTGGGATAGCCCAGATCCTCCGCGATGAACTCCAGCTGGGGGAACCAGCCGTTGAGCCGGTCGATCAGATCCATGCCGGGGCCTGTGACCCAGTGACCGTTTTTGGCGGTGGTCTCGCCGTAGGGCACCGACCAGTAGCTGGCAAAGCCGCGGAAATGGTCGATGCGGATCACGTCATAGAGCTTGCCTGCGCCGTCGATGCGGCGTATCCACCAGCCGAAGCCGTCCTCCCGCATGGCGTCCCAGTCGTACAGGGGGTTGCCCCACAGTTGGCCGTCGGCGGTGAAGTAATCCGGCGGCACGCCGGCCACCGACTTGGGCACCAGCTCCTCGTCCAGCTGGAAGAACTGCGGCTCCGCCCACACGTCGGCGGAGTCCAGCGACACATAGATGGGCAGGTCACCGATAATGCGGATGCCCTGTTGGTGTACATAGTCCCGCAGAAGCTCCCACTGGGAGAAGAACAGGAACTGCAAATAGGTGAAGAACTGCACATCGTCGGCCAGCAGCGCTCTGTATTTCTCCAGAACGGCCTCGCTTTTGCGCAGGCGGATGTCCTCGTCCTCCCACTCCGTCCATGCCTTCATGCCGAAGTGCCGCTTGCAGGCCATGTACAGGGCGTAGTCCGGCAGCCAGCGGCTGTTGTCCTCCACAAAGGCGGCCACCTTGCCGGCGTCCCGCTCCCAGCCCCGCTTATAGGCCTTGTGCAGCAGGGCGAAGCGGCTTTCGTAGATCTTGCCGTAGTCCACGTGGCGGGGGTCGCCGCCCCAGTCACATTTGGTGCATTCGGATCTTTTCAGCAGCCCATCCTTGACAAGCATATCCGGGTCGATGAAATAGGGGTTGCCGGCGTAGGCGGAAAAGCTCTGATAGGGGGAGTCGCCGTAGCTGGTGGGGTTCAGGGGCAGCATCTGCCAGTAGGACTGACCGGCTGCCTTCAGAAAATCGACGAAGTCATAGGCCGCCTTGCCCAGGGTGCCGATGCCGTAGGGGGAGGGCAGGGAGGAGACTGCCATTAAAATACCGCTGCTTCGTTTCATAACTCAACTTCTCTCTTGGATAGGATAAAAATACGGGGACGGGCGTTGTGCCCGCCCCCGGCGTATAAACTGTTTCAGCCCTTGACGGCGCCTGCCGCCACGCCCTTGATGATGTGCTTCTGGCAGCACAGGTAGAAGACGATGACCGGCAGGATGCTCAGCAGGATCAGCGCCATGGTAGCGCCCATGTCCACCTGTCCGTAGCTACCCTTCAGGTGTTGGATGACGATGGGAATGGTCATATACTTGGTACGATCCAGCACCAGATAGGGCAGCAGGAAGTCATTCCACACCCACATGATTTCCAGCACGCCCACAGAGATGAACGTGGGCTTCATCATGGGCAGAACCACCAGAAAGAAGGTGCGCAGCGGGCCGCAGCCGTCGATTACAGCGGCTTCTTCGATCTCCAGCGGAATCGTCTTGACAAACCCGGAGAACATGAATACCGCCAGTCCCGCGCCGAAGCCCAGGTACACGATAGGTATTGTCCACGGTGTGTTCAATCCGATCTTGGCAAAAGCCATAGAGGTGAAGCTAAAGTAGGGAAGCTTGACCTGCTCGGCGGTACGGGACAGGGTAAACATCACCATCTGGAACGGCACTACCATGGAGAACACGCACAGGTAGTAGATGATCTTGCTGACCAGACTGCCCACGCGGGAGACGTACCACGCCGCCATAGACGTACACAGCAGGATCAGCGCTGAGGACGCGAGGGTGATAAACAGACTGTACAGCACCGCCTTGATAAACGGGTAGTTGCCGAAGGTCATGCCCTTGATATAGTTTTGCAGCCCCACGAAGGAGTCCTCGTTGGGGAGGGCGAAGGTCTCCGTGTTCACGGCGGCGTTGCTCTTGAAGGAGTTCATCAGTACGATGAGGATGGGCAGCACATAGACGATGCAGATCACGGCAAAGGCCACGGTCAGCGCCATCTTGCTGCGCTCATGCTTTTTCGCCAGATTTGTCTGCATTACTGCTGCACCTCCTTTTTGCGGGTGGACTGAAGCTGGATCAGACCGATCACAGCCACAAGGATGAAGAACACCACGGCCTTGGCCTGCCCCACACCGCGGTTGTTGCCGCCGCCGGAGTAGAAGGCGCTGTAGATGTTCAGTGCCAGCATCTCCGTGGTCTTGATGACGCTGCCGTCCGGCTGCTGGAGGAAGGGACGGCCGCCTGTCAGGGCCAGGTTCTGATCAAACAGCTTGAAGCCGTTGGTCAGGGTCAGGAAAATGCAGATGGTGAAGGAACTCATCATGTTGGGGATGGTGACCTTCCACAGCATCTGCCAGCTGTTGGCACCGTCGATACGGGCGGCCTCCAGCATATCCTCCGGAATGGATTGCAGACCGGCGATATAGATGATCATCATATAGCCCACCTGCTGCCAGCACATCAGGATGATAAGACCCCAGAAGCCGTATTTGCTCTCCAGCACCACGGAGGTGTTGTACTTCACCAGAATGCCGTCAAAGATCATGGACCAGATGTAGCCCAGCACGATGCCGCCGATGAGGTTGGGCATGAAGAACACCGTCCGGAACAGGTTGGAGCCCTTGATACCCTTGGTCAGGAAATAGGCCACCGCAAAGGCCAGCACATTGATGAACAGTACCGACACGAAGGCGAACAGCGCCGTATACCAGAAGGCGTGGACAAAGGTGCTGTCGGAGAAGGCCTTCACATAGTTGCTAAAGCCCACCCATGTCCACTGGCTGGTCAGCTTGAACTTACAGAAGGACAAAAACGCGCCTTTCAGAAACGGATACAAAAAACCGATGCAAAAGGCGGCGAAGGTGGGCAGCAGGAACAGCCACACCATCCGTTGAATGGGCCGGCGGATCAGACGGCTGCTGAGGGCGGCCGCATCCCGCTTTCTGTGTAATCGCTTCATTCTCTCACTCCTGTTCTGCTTTTATTGTCATGGCGAAAGCTCTTGCCCGAAGGGGTTCGATCAACAGCTCACGCCACCACAGAGAGTGTACAGGCGGGGGCGGGCGTGATCCCCCGCCCCGCCTGTTTCCTATGCTTTTTCGTCAGTTAGACACGCAGGACTTAGTGCTCGTTGGCGTACTGGGTGGCCCAGCCTTCCACGAAAGCAGTCTTGACGGTGTCCCAGCTGCCGCCGTCGGCGGTATACTTGCCCAGAGCGTCGACCACAGCGGCACGCCAATCGTCAACAGCGGGAGTCCAGTTGAACGCCCAAGTGACAGTGTAGTTGCCGTTGGCAACATACTCGTTGGCCTGTGCGAAGAACACGTTCTCGGGGGTCTTGGCGTTCTTGAAGGGGCAGGGGCCAAACTGCTCAGCCAGCATGGTGGTACCGGCGTCAGAGGTGACGACCCAGTTCATGAAGTCCAGAGTGGCCTTGATGTCCGCCTCAGAGGCGTTCTTGTTCACAGCCCAGCAGTTCTCAGTGCCGCAGCACAGACCGGCCTTCTCCTCGCCTTCCACACCGCAGTAGATGGGGATCATGGCCAGGTCAGCGGGGTTCATCTTGAAGCCCTTGGTCTCATCGGTGACCAGACTGCTGTACTCCCAGCTACCGTTCTGATAGAACACGGCCTTGCCCTGGCCGAACTCAGCCTCAGCCTGATCGCCGGTGGCGGACAGCAGGGCAGCGCCGGTGGTAGCGGAGTCAGTGGTGTACAGATCCCAGATAGCCTTGTAGTTATCCAGATAGGTGCCCTTGATGGTGGCGGGCTGCGCGGTCACATTGTCATCGCGGAACTCGTAGAACAGGGGCATATTGGCCAGATGGCCGGAGAAGCGCCAAGCGGAGGAGCCGTCCAGACCGGCGGAGGTAAAGGCATCGAAGCCCAGCTCAGCGGCGCGGGCGTGGATGTCATCGGCAACGGCCTTCAGGGACTCGAAGTTGGTGATCTCATCCAGAGAGTGACCGGCCTTCTCCAGCAGAGCCTTGTTGACGATGATGCCAAAGGCCTCGTAGCAGTAACCGATGGAAACGGTCTCGCCGTCGGCATTCTTCAGATCAAAGTCATGGGTGGTCATCTGGTTGTACACATCGGTGCCTTCCAGGTTGTAGCAGAACTCACCGTAGCTGTTGACAGCACCCAAATTGCCCACCTGGAACATGGTGGGAGCGGCGTCCTTATCCATCTCGGCGGTCAGCGTGGTGTCGTACTGGCCGGAGGCGGCGGTGAGGACCTTGACGGGCACACCAGTCTCAGCGGTGTAGGCGGCAGCCAGAGTCTGCCAAGCGGTGTCGGACTCGGGCTTGAAGTTCAGATAGTACACGCTGCCGGTGGCGGTATCGCCCTCGGTCTTGGGGTCGTCCTTCTTCTCGCCGCAGGCAACCAGAGACAGCGCCATGACGAGAGCAAGGATCAGTGCAAGAAACTTCTTCATGATTATTACTCCTTTTTTGTTTTTATTTTCACATCTGATGATGTAAAAATCAGGTTATTGCAGCGCCACCACGCTGCCGCCGCGGCGCAGGGTGGTGGGCAGCAGCTCACAGGCGTGGGAGCCCTTGCGCTGCACCATGTCCAGCAGGATCTCGGCGCTGCGCCGTCCCATCTCGTCCATGGGCTGGCAGAGAGTGGTCAGCGGCGGCTCAATGTAGGCGGACAGCTCCAGTCCATCGATGGCGATGACGGAGCAATCCTCCGGGATGCGGCGTCCGGCGTCCCGCAGGGCGCGCATGGCGCCGATGGCCATGGAATCGGCGATGGCGAACAGGGAGGTAAAGTCCGTGCCCGCCTCAAGGCTGGCCCGAACCGCATCGTAGGCGTCCTTTACGCCGAAGCCGCCGGCGGAGATGACCAGATCCGGCTCTACCGGAATGCCGTGCCCCTCCAGCGCCTGCACGTAGCCCTCGTAGCGCAGCTGGCTGATGGACTGGTCGTCAGGACGGGAGATCAGGGCGGCGATGCGCCGGTGCCCGTGGCGGTACAACTCCTCCACCGCCTGCTGCGCGGTGTCGCCGTCGGCAATGGACACGGAGGAGTATTCACCCTCGGTCAGCGTACCGTAGCGGTTGGAGTAGGAGCAGCAGACGAAGGGAACGTTCAGCAGTGCCAGATCGGCGGGGGTGTAGTCAAAGCGGCCACCCAGAAAAATGATGCCCCGCAGACGCTTTTCCCGCTCCATGACGGCGCCGCATTTCACCTCATCGTCACAGGCGCCGATCTGCTGCATGACCATGGTGAAGCCGGCGTCGGTGATGGTGCTTTCGATGGTGCGGATGATGTCGGTGTAGAAGGGGTTGGACACGCCGCGGACGATCAGGCCGATGGCGTCGGATTTGGTGCGAACCAGGTCACGGGCGCTGTTGTTGGGAATGTAGTTGCTGGCCTTGATAGCCGACAACACCTTGCGGCGCACATCATCGCTGACGTCCGGCCGGTCGTTCAGCACGCGGGAAACGGTGCTGACGCTGACACTGCACTGCCGGGCTATATCCTTGATCGTCATAACGTCGTTGTGCCTCCTACTGTACGCAGTGTGTGACGCGAAGCGGCGCGGGAAATAATGAAAACATTTCCGGGAACGTTTCCGTTCACGTGCCTATCCTATCAGTGTTTGCCGCAATTGTCAATTGCTTCGCTGTATTTTTGCCAAAACGCACAGAAAAGTGGGGTGGTTTATTGTGAAAATCACAAGAAAAACCGCCCCTCCCGGCGTGGGAGCGGCGATTTTATGGACGCAGCAGGTCGCGGCGGCGTTTCCAATCGGGAAGGTATGTTTCGGCCTCTCGGTAAAAGGCGGGCGAGTGGTCGTGATGGCGGATATGTGCCAGTTCGTGCACCACCACATATTCGATGGCGTCGGGCGGATAGGCCATCAGGTACAGGGAGAAGCTGAGCCGGTTTTTTCCGGAGCAGCTGCCGAAGCGGGTGCGGGCGGCGGTGATGGTGATGCCGGCGGGCTGCACGCCCATGCGCTGCGCCCACAGGCATACCAGCGGCGGGAGCTGCTCTGCGGCCTGCCGCCGCCACAGGGCGGCCTGCTCCGCCGACGGCTCCGGGTGGGCGGCCATGTACGATCGCCGCGCGGCCAGGTGCTTGTCCAGCCACGCCCGGTGGCTGTCCACAAAGCGGGCGATGTCCGAGTCCGCGGCGTGGAGCGGGGCGCGTACCAGCGCCGTGCCCTGCCGGGTGATCTCCAGCGCTATGGTACGGCGGCGGGAGCGGATCACGGTATAGTCCGCCATCAGTCGCCCTCCACGGGGGTGAACCGGGGGCCGCGATAGCCGTCCCGCTCCACGAGCTCGCTCCACATGGCGGCGGGGCGCACCCACAGGCCGCCCTCGCCGTACAGGGCGCGGTAGACCACCATCTCCTCCCGTGTTTCGGAGTGGCGGGCGGTGCCGATGACCTGGTATTCCTTTCCCTTGAAGTGCCGGTAGCGGCCGGGCTGTATGGTTGACATAATACTACCTCCTGACGGAACAGCTTGCATTGTCTGCGGGAACATTATATACTAAGGGGCAGAAATTGTAAATTACCGTGGGAGGAATTTGTATGCGAACGGTCTGTGTGCGTCTCCGCCGGGGAGACGATCTGCTGCTGTCCCTGCGGGCGCTGGCGCAGCGGGAAGGGCTGCGCGCCGCCGTGATCCTGTCCGGGGTGGGCTGCGTGACGGAGGCCCGGGTGCGGGACGCCTCCGGTGTCACCGTGCGGCACATCGCGGAGCCGTGCGAGATCACGGCCTTACAGGGGACGGTCAGCGCCCGGCGGTGCCATGTACACATCGCCCTGTCCCGGGAGGACATGACCACGCTGGGCGGGCACCTGATGGAGGGAACGTATGTCAACACCACCTGCGAGCTGGTGCTGCTGGAGCAGGACGGCTGGCGGTACGGCGTGGAGCAGGATGCGGCCACGGGCTATGACGAGATCGTATTTCAGGAGGACAAGAGATGAAGAACACCACGCTTTGCTACATCGAGAACGAAAAGGGCGAGTACCTGATGCTCCACCGGGTGAAGAAGCAGAACGACCTGAACCACGACAAGTGGATCGGCGTGGGCGGCAAGTGCGAGGAGGGGGAGAGCCCGGAGGAGTGCGTGTGCCGCGAGACATGGGAGGAGACGGGGCTGACGCTGACGGAGTACCGGTACCGGGGCGTCATCACCTTTGTGTCCGACATCTGGGAGGGGGAGTACATGCACCTGTTCACGGCCACCGGCTGGACGGGCGAGCTGCGGGAGTGCAATGAGGGCGTGCTGGAATGGCTGCACAAGGACGCGCTGGCGGCGCTGCCCCAGTGGGCAGGGGACAAGCTGTTTCTGGAGCTGATCCACGAGGCAGACACGCCGTTTTTCTCCATGAAGCTGCAATATGAGGGGGATACGCTGGTGTATGCCGCCCTGAACGGGAAGGAGCTGGCGATATGATACTGGTCAGTGCCTGTCTGCTGGGCTGTGCCTGCCGGTATGACGGGCAGAGCAAGCCCCATCCGCTGGCGCAGGAGCTGGCGAAGCGCGGCCTGGCGGTGCCGGTGTGCCCGGAGCAGCTGGGCGGGCTGCCTACGCCCCGGAAGCCCTCCGAGCGGCGGGGCGAGCGGGTGGTGATGAACGACGGCCGGGATGTGACGGCGGAATACCGCCGGGGAGCGGAGGAGGCGCTGCGTCTGGCGCGGCTGTACGGCTGCACCGCCGCCGTGCTGAAGGAGAAAAGCCCCTCCTGCGGCTGCGGCCGCGTGTATGACGGGACGTTCTCCGGCACGCTGACGGACGGCGACGGCGTGACGGCGGAGCTGCTGAAGGAAAACGGCATAAAAGTGTACGGCGAGAGCGAGTTGGAGAAGCTGCTGTGATATTCGCAGGGGCGGGCAATGCTGCCTTTCCCATTTTCTTCTCAGGGCGCGCAAATTGAGGATTTACATTTGGCGGAAGGGTAGGTATAATGTAACCAGTAGCGTTGCTATATGCGGCAACGGGAGCTCCCGTCATTCCGTGGGTACCCACGGAATGACGCCATTTGCATGCTATGTAATTGATGAAGGAGGACTGTACAATGAAGAAGCGTATAGCGGGTATTCTTTTCGCGTTGGTGCTGAGCCTGACGATGTTGCCCATTTCTGCTTTTGCAGTGAAAAAGACGGCCATTACAACGGTTGATCAGCTTTTGCAATTTGCAAAAGCGGTAGACAATGGCGAATATGATGACAAGAAAGATGCGGTCGTATCGCTTGAAGCAGATTTGGATTTAACAGGTGTTGCGTGGAAACCGATTGGCAGCGTCTTTGACGGCGACGGAAATCTGCTGCACTACTTCAGCGGCATATTTTACGGAAACGGACATACGATTTCCAATTTAGATTTTTCCGAAAACTATGGAAAGGCAGAGTATCCGGTTTTCGGATTTTTCAGCGTGGCTTACGGCGCTGAAATTTCCGGTTTGACAATTCAAGGCAAGCTGGATGTGTCCAATTCAGGGTATGTCTTTTTTGGAACAGTTGCAGGTGGTGCAGAAAACAGCAAAATTTCTGACTGCGTTTCGGATGTATCGTTCACGGATACGGACAAATATATCAACGGCCCTGCGGCTTTGTGCGGATATGCGATAAACAGCACGATTGAACACTGCCAAAACAAGGGGAATTTTTCAGTAACGACGGATACTACCTCTTTGCAGATGGGAGGTATCGTAGGTGTTGCTGACAACAGTACCGTACAGTATTGCGCCAATACAGGCGATATGACCTCTTGGACACCCCATACCGGCGGAATTGTTGGGCAGTTGTATCAAGGCTCAAAGATTATCAACTGTTACTCCACCGGGAAAATGGTTCCTCTTGGCCATGGCACTACGAATTTCGGCGGCATTGCAGGCACAGTTGGTGCAGGTACAGAAATCAGACATTGCTATTTCGCTGGTGAAATGGATTTATCTCAATATACTGCCACTACACCTTATAAGCGTTTGGGCGGTATTGCAGGCGGTGTTTCTTCTGATACACCTGTTTTTGAAAACAATTATTTCGTGAAAACTGAAAATGTCCCGGCTTGCTTTAAGTATCAGGATGCTGGAACAGAAAAGACCCTTGACTTTATGAAAACGGAAGATTTCTTTAATGAAATCACTGCTGCTGGTGGCAAGTATCGGTTTAACTCAAATGGCACACCGCTCCTGCCGGAGCACAAGTATCCGACAGTAGAGGAAAGACCCCACGGCCATTATAACTCCACGACCGACACAGAGGACGAGGGAAAGATCCGTGCCCCTAAGACCTTCGATGCAGGCGTGGGTGTGTATGCCGTGAGTGCGGCGCTGTCGCTGACCGGGATGGTATATGTGAGTAAGAAGAAATCTTGAGAACGCAAAAAAAGAAATCCCGAAAGGGATTTCTTTTTTGCTGGAGGGACGGATTGCCGCGCCAGCGTGAGCGCTGGCTCGTAATGGCAGGGGCGGAGCGATATGGGCATCGCCCCTACGAAATCGCAAGGGATTCGCATATACGGGGGCGGACAGAGTCGTCCGCCCCTACGATGTAAGGCAAGGAGCCGTGCGAAACGGGACGGCGAGGCCGTCGTACCCCAAGGGCATTTGTTCCGCTGCGCTCCACGGCAGGACGGCGTACTCCTACAAACAAACAAAAGGACAGCGCCCCGGCGGGGCGCTGTCCTTGTATATGAGGGTGTTACCACTCCAGGTTCTTTTCCGTCTCCTTGCTGAACACGTGGGCCACGTTGCCGCCGAAGATCAGGTTCACCTCGCTGCCCATGGGGAAATGGGCGGCGTTGCCGTTGGTGGGGACGATGACCACCACGTCGTGGCCATGGGTGGAGATGTGCAGATGCACAGAGGAGCCCATCAGCTCGCTGACGTCCACGGTGCCCTTGACGCCGTCGGCGCAGAGCATGATGTGATCGGGGCGAACGCCCAGCGTTACGTCCTGTTCCGGTATATTTTTGGCGCTGAGCCGGGCCTGCTTATCCTCGGCCAGCTCCACGCTGATGCCGTCGATGGACACGGCGTATTTGCCGTCACCGTTCTTCACCAGCTTCGCGTCGAAGAAGTTCATCTGCGGCGTGCCGATAAAGCCCGCCACGAACAGGTTGGCCGGGTGGTCGAACACCTCCTGCGGCGTGCCGATCTGCTGGATAAAGCCGTCCTTCATGATGACGATGCGGTCGCCCAGGGTCATGGCCTCGGTCTGGTCGTGGGTGACGTAGATAAACGTGGTGTTGATGCGCTGGCGCAGCTTGATGATCTCGGCGCGCATCTGGTTGCGCAGCTTGGCGTCCAGATTGGACAGAGGCTCATCCATGAGGAACACGGCGGGGTCGCGGACGATGGCGCGGCCGATGGCCACACGCTGGCGCTGGCCGCCGGACAGAGCCTTGGGCTTGCGGTCGAGGTACTGGGTGATGTCCAGGATCTCCGCCGCCTGCTTCACCTTGCGGTCGATCTCGTCCTTGGGCACCTTTTTCAGCTTCAGGGAGAAGGCCATGTTTTCGTACACGGTCATGTGGGGGTACAGGGCGTAGTTCTGGAACACCATGGCGATATCCCGATCCTTGGGCTCCACATCGTTCATCAGCTTGTCGCCGATCCACAGCTCACCGGAGGTGATGTCCTCCAGACCGGCGATCATGCGCAGGGTGGTGGACTTGCCGCAGCCGGAGGGCCCTACCAGCACGATGAACTCCTGGTCGGCGATCTCCAGCGAGAACTGCTGGACGGCCACCACGCCCTCGTCGGTGATCTGGAGATTGTTTTTCTTCTCCGGAGCCTCCTCGCCCTTCTTGACCTTCTTTTTCTTCTCGGTGTTGGGGTAGACCTTCTTCAGATCCTTCAGAATGACCTTTGCCATACGTCTTGACTGTAACTGCCCTGCCTCCGCATGAGCAGTCTCGCACGGGGCTGCGCCCCTTGTGTGCTTTACGACAAGTCTCCACATTGCCGCACCGCCAGCCACAGCGGGTATTCCTCCTTATCTTTTGCCGGCGGGCGGCATAAAGTGGAGTGCCGCACGCCGGTGGGAATAGAGACAGTATAACCGAAAACGTTTTCGGAAGCAAGAGCTTTTTGTGAAATATGCAAAAAATATCGCCTGCCGCTGAACGGCAGGCGATTTTTTTTACAAATCGACCACGATGGGTGTGTGCCCGGTGTGGGGCAGGAGACGGGTCAGCACATCGGAGGTTTTCAGCTTCAGCGTGCTGGTGCAGATGCAGGGATGGCAGGACATATAGGGCGCGTCGTACACCTCTCTGTCCAGCAGCAGCTGCACGCGGTGCTCCGTGTCGTTGGCCAGACCCAGCACGGTGGCCGAGCCGGGGTGACAGTGCAGCAGCTCCCACAGGCTGTCCTCCGGCGCGAAGCTCAGGCGGGAGGAGTTGATCTGGGCGCTGAGATCCTTGGTGTGGAAGGGCTTGTCCGGCGGCATGCACAGAAGGTAGAAGCTGGTTTTCTGCCGGTTGCACAGAAACAGATTCTTGCACACGGATACGCCCAGAACGGCGCTGACGTCGGCGCACAGCTCCATGTTGAAGGCCGCGTCGTGGCTGACCCGGTCATAGTCGATGCCCAGCGTGTCCAGCAGGTCGAAGGCCGCGCTCTCCTGGGGCGGCAGCTCGCCCTCCGGACGGGCGTTGTGGAAGATAGGGGAGATGGTCACTGCGCGTCACCTCGCTTCAGCAGCATTTCACCGGCGCGGTAGATGTCGCCCGCGCCCACGGTGATGATCATGTCGCCGGGCTGCGCCAGCTTTTCCAGCTCGTCGGCCACCTGCTCCAGCGTGGGGCAGTAGACGGAGTGGGGGATCTGTGCCGCCAGATCCCGTGAGGAGATGCCCAGCTCGTTTGTCTCGCGGGCGGCGTAGATCTCCGCCAGCACCACCCGGTCGGCCTGCCGCAGCACGTTGACGAAATCGTCGAACAGGGCGGCGGTGCGGGTGTAGGTGTGGGGCTGGAAGGCCAGGATCAGCCGCTGGTGGGGCAGGGGACGGACGGCGTTCAGCAGCGCCTGCACCTCGTCGGGGTGGTGGGCGTAGTCGTCATAGACCTCCGCGCCGTGGAAGGTGCCCTTGTGCTCGAAGCGGCGGCCGGCGCCGGTGAAGGATGCCAGTCCCGCGGTAACGGCCTCGCCGGGGATGCCCAGCACATAGGCGGCGGAGGCAGCGGCCAGCGCGTTGGAGATGTTGTGGGCGCCGGGGACGTGCAGGGACACGTGGGCGTAGGTCACGCCGTTGATGACCACGTCGAAGTCGCCGTAGCCGTCGAAGAAGGAGACGTTGTCGGCGTAGCAGTCCGCGCCCCGATCCCTCACGCTGAAGGTGAACACCGGGTGGGACAGACCCTTCACGGCCTCCCGCGCGCCCTCGTCATCGGCGTTGGCGATGATATAGCCCCGCTGGGGCACCAGCGCCGCAAAGTCGTGGAAGGAGTGCTCGATGTCCGCCAGATCCTTGAAGAAATCCAGATGGTCGGCGTGGACGTTCAGTATCACCGCCACGGTGGGGAAGAAGTTCAGGAAGGAGTTGCAGTATTCGCAGCTCTCCAGAATGATGGTGTCGCCCTTGCCCACCCGGTAGCCGGAGTGGAGCAGCGGCAGCGTGCCGCCGATCATCACCGTGGGGTCGGCCTGCGCCGCCATGAAGATATGGGTGGCCATGGAGGTGGTGGTGGTCTTGCCGTGGGTGCCGGACACGCACAGGGCGTTGCGGTAGCCCTGCATGATGGCGCCCCACGCCTGGGCGCGCTCGTATACGGGGATGCCCCGCGCCACAGCGCCGGCGATCTCCGGGTTGTTGTCGTGAATGGCGGCGGTGCGGATCACCGCGTCGCAGTTTTTCAGGTTCTCCGCCGAATGGCCTACGGCCACGGGAATGCCCACGGAGCGCAGGTGCTGCACGGTGGCGCTGTCGGACATATCGGAGCCCTGCACCGTGACGCCCATGCCCTGCAGCACCTCGGCCAGCGCGCACATGGACACGCCGCCGATGCCCGCCAGATGGACGCGCTTGCCGGGCTGGATATACTTGTGAAAGTCCTCGATGGGATGGAACATAGATCATACCTCCTTGACAGGAGCCAAAAAATTACTGTACTATTATAATACAACGCGCCCGCATGCGCAACCGGCTTTTTTGCCGGTATTTGCCGCCGCGGGGCGAATCGGAACGAGGGGAGGCGGACGTATGCTGCCGCAGCCGGTGGAATATGTGCTGGAGCGTCTGGAAAACGCGGGCTTCGCGGCCTTCGCCGTGGGCGGCTGCGTCCGGGACACGCTGCTGGGGCGCGTGCCCGGCGACTGGGACGTGACCACCGCCGCCCGCCCGGAGCAGGTGCTGGCGCTGTTTGACGGCTGCGCCATCCCCACAGGGCTGAAGCACGGGACGGTGACTGTCCGGGCGGAGGGCATGGGCATCGAGGTGACCACCTTCCGCGCCGACGGGACGTACACCGACCACCGCCGCCCGGACGCGGTGACGTTCTCCCGGCGGCTGGAGGACGATCTCAGCCGCCGCGACCTGACGGTGAACGCCATGGCCATGGACAGGCGGGGGCAGATCACCGACCTGTTCGGCGGGCGGGAGGATCTGAAAGCGGGCGTTCTGCGGTGCGTGGGCGACCCGGAGCGCCGCTTCCGGGAGGACGCCCTGCGCATCCTGCGGACGCTGCGGTTTGCCGCCGTGCTGGGCTTTGCCATCGAGCCGCGCACCGCTGCCGCCCTCCATGAGACGGCGCCGCTGCTGACGTATATCGCCCCGGAGCGCATCCTGTCGGAGATGGACAGGGCGCTGTGCGGCGGGCATATCCTGCCGGTGCTGCTGGACTATCCGGACGTGCTGGCGGTGTTCCTGCCGGAGATCGCGCCCTGCGTGGGCTTCGACCAGTGCAACCGCCACCATATCTACGACGTGTGGGGGCACAGCGCGCACGCAGCGGCAGCCATTGCGCCGGAGCCGGTGCTGCGCTGGACGATGCTGCTGCATGATGTGGGCAAGCCCGCCTGCTTCACCCGTGATGAGCAGGGCGTGGGGCATTTTTACGGGCACCCGGCGGTGTCCGCAGAGTTGGCGGAGGGCGCGTGCCGCCGCCTGCGGATGGACAGCCGCTCGGCGGAGCGCATCGTCACGCTGGTGCGCTGGCACGACCGGGATATCCCCCGGACGGACAGAGCCATCGCCCGCGCCGTGGGCAAGCTGGGGGAGGACGTGTTCCGCCAGCTGCTGGCGGTGAAGCGGGCGGACAACGCCGCCCAAAGCCCTGACGACCGGCACCGTCTGGCGGATATACAGCAGGCGGAGGACATTCTGGACGGTCTGTTGGCGCGGCAGCAGTGCTTTTCCCTGCGGGATCTGGCGGTGAAGGGCGGCGACATGGCGGCGCTGGGACTGCGGGGACGGGAGATCGGCGACATGCTGCGCGCCCTGCTGGACGCGGTGCTGGACGGCGCACCCAACGAAAGAGGATCGCTTCTGGCACTGGCCAGAGAGAAAATGGGCTGAAAAGCCCCGCGGGACATTCGTCCCGCGGGGCTTA
>ULSQ01053309.1_pt1 | contig 29111 bp, 28 predicted proteins | sample 1956821 | NCBI WGS metagenome assembly ULSQ01 (sample SAMEA4835712, study PRJEB28245) | human gut metagenome | biome: gut microbiome; material: fecal sample | place: Denmark | collected 2008 | reverse complement strand
TTCAAAACTAAAATTTTATCTGCGGTGGGTATTCTTTTGTTACTTTTCTTTGCCCACCAAAGAAAAGTAAATAAAGATTTATGAACATAAAAAGCCCTTTACTATGTTAAATGATAATAACTTAGTAAAGGGCTTTTTATTTTAATATTTTTGTTAAATTATAGATAGAATAAATATAAGTAAATGCTACTTATAATAATAGATAAAATCATAATTGGGAAAGCTACCATAAAGTATTTAGCAAAGGAGATTTTTTCTCCATGGATTGCTGCCATACTTGCTACTACTACGTTAGCACTTGCACCTATTAGTGTTCCATTTCCACCAAGACATGCGCCTAATGATAATGCCCACCATAATGGTTCTAGATTTGTCATTCCCATTGCTCCCATGTCTTTGATCATCGGTATGAGAGTTGCTACGAATGGTATATTATCAATAAATGCAGAAGCTATCGCACTTAACCATAAAATGAGCATTGTTGTACTTGTTAAATCTCCTGCTGTTATTTCTAATACTTTTTCTGCTAATAATTTGATTACGCCTGTTTCTACTAATCCACCTACTAAGATGAATAAGCCTGCAAAGAAGAAGATTGCTAACCATTCTATATGACTTAATACATTGGCAATTTTCTTTTCATATCTAGCCATACTGATGAGCATCAAAATACATGCACCTGTGAGTGCTACTGTTGCAGATTCTAAATGCAATTGAGCATGCATTGTGAATGTAACGATGATCATAGCTAATACTACTAAACATTTTTTAAGCAATGTAGAATCTTTGATTTCTTGGCGTTCGTCCATAGCCATTACTTTTGCTCTTAATTCATCTGTTGTAACTAATTGTTTACGATAGAGGAATAATAATATTGCAATTGTAACAATAAAAGTAACTATACATACACCAGATAAGTTTGTAAGAAATGCCATAAAGTCCATTTCTGGTACGGCACTACCAATCATGATGTTTGGTGGGTCACCGATAAGTGTTGATGTACCACCGATATTAGAAGCCAAAATTTGTGCTACTAAGAATGGTTTTACTGGTACATTTAACTGTCTTGTAATACTGAAAGTAAGTGGCACTGTCAATAATACTGTTGTTACGTTATCTAAGAATGCAGAACAGATTGCAGTTAAAAAAGATAATGCTACTAATAATTTTAGTGGCTCTGCTTTTACTTTTTTAGCTGACCAAACTGCTAGATAATTAAATAAACCAGTTTCACCTGTGATATTTACAACTACCATCATACCAGCTAAAAGACCGATAGTATTAAAGTCGATATGGTGAATAGCCATCTCCTGAGTTAAAATACCACATACAATCATGAGCATTGCACCAGTTAGGGCAATTACAGTTCGGTGAATTTTCTCCGAAACGATGAACACGTACACTACCATGAAAATGGCAAGTGCAATCCAAGCTGTTGAATCCATGAATAAACCTCACTTTATTTTTTTATTTTCCCCTTTTTTATTATCTCTATCTATAATTAATTATAATTATCCTTTTTTAGCAACTTTGGACCATGTATCACGAAGACCTACTACACGATTGAATACTAAATTATCCATTGTGCTATCTTTATCTACGCAGAAATAACCTTGACGTAAGAACTGGAATTTTGTACCAGGTGCTGCCCATTTTACACTTGGTTCTACTTTACAATTATCTAATACTACTAAAGAGTTTGGATTTAAAGAAGCGATGAAATCTCCATTTACTGCTCCTTCTTCATCATTTAATAAATAATCATAAAGGCGAACTTGTGCATCTAAAGCTGTAGAAGCATTTACCCAATGAATAGTACCTTTGATTTTACGTCCTGCTGTTTTACCACCAGTTTTGGAATCTGGGTCATATGAACAATGAAGTTCTACGATATTTCCTTGTTCGTCTTTTATAACTTCTTCACATTTAATGATATAAGCATTTTTCAAACGAACTTCGCCTTCTGGTTTTAAGCGGAAGAATTTCTTTGGTGCTTCTTCCATGAAGTCTTCACGTTCAATATAAATTTCACGGCTAAATGGCATATAATGTTTAGCATCTGTATTTGGTAAGTTTTCACAAGCAAGCATTTCTGTTTTATCTTCTGGATAATTTGTGATTACAACTTTGATAGGGTCAAGCACTGCCATGATACGGTTTGCATGAGCATTTAAATCTTCACGCACACAATGTTCAAGCATTGCTACATCTACTAAGCTATTTGCCTTAGCTACGCCAATGCGTTCACAAAAATCGCGAATTGCTGCTGCTGTATAACCACGACGACGAAGACCAGAGATAGTCGGCATACGTGGGTCGTCCCAGCCAGATACATAACCACCTTCTACTAATTGGCGAAGTTTACGTTTACTCATAACCATTTTTGTGATATTCAAACGAGCAAACTCAATCTGACGTGGACGTGTATTTACGTCAAAACCAAGACTGTCTAAAAGCCAATCGTAAAGTGGACGATGATCTTCAAATTCTAAAGTACAGATGGAATGTGTAATACCTTCGATAGCATCAGATAATGGATGAGCAAAGTCATACATTGGATAAATGCACCATGCATCACCTGTACGATGATGAGAAATATGCGCTATACGATAGATAACTGGGTCACGCATAGTAATATTAGGTGAAGCCATATCGATTTTTGCACGTAAAACTTTTTCGCCATCAGCGAATTCACCATTTTTCATGCGTGTAAATAAATCTAAGTTTTCTTCTACACTACGATTGCGATATGGAGATTCTTTACCAGCTTCAGTCAAATTACCACGATATTCGCGGATTTCATCAGCAGTTAAATCATCTACATAAGCTTTACCTCTTTTGATTAACTCTACTGCATAATCATAGAGTTTTTCAAAATAATCAGAAGCGTAATATTTTCTATCCTTCCATGTAAAACCTAACCATTTTACATCTTCTTGAATAGAATCTACATATTCTACATCTTCTTTTACTGGATTAGTATCGTCAAAACGAAGGTTACAAAGACCATTATATTTTTGAGCTGTACCGAAATTTAAGCATATGGATTTTGCATGTCCAATATGTAAATATCCATTTGGTTCTGGAGGAAAACGTGTATGTATTCCTTCAGTATATTTACCTTCTTTTAAATCTTCATCAATAGCATTATGCACAAAATTAGAAGCCATTAATTCTGCCATTATTTTTTCCCCTTCTTTTATCAAATTATAGTTTATCTTATATGATATCATGATAAACTATTATTTGTCAGCTTTAACCTTGCCAAATATCTTTCGTTTGTAGTTTTTCTTGGATATAATTGCGCAAACGAGTAATACCTTGCATCATTTTTTCATCTTGAACTAGATTATTGATTATATCTTCAATATAATTTTGTTCTACAATCTGCTGTAATGACCATGCAAAATATACATCATATACCCACATTAAACGCACAAGTTTTCTATCATCTTGTGTTCTCATTTTTGTGTAATCACATTGCTTGCCTGCTACAAATAAATCCACAAAATCAGGGCTACAACCTGTACCATCTGTAGGTCCTAAAAATGGTTTTAATACGCGATAAATATCTATTTTATCAGCATCGCGAATTAATTTAGCAAAAGCTAAATGCCTTTGATTTTCTGTAGGCGCTATTTCTTTAGCATTATGATTACCTATGGCAAATTTTAAAGTCGCTAAATCTTCTTTATCTAATTTAGTCATAAAAGGTAAATCCTTTATAACTTTTAGACCTAATTTAGCATGATTTTCAGATAAGGCATCATTAAAGGTGCGATATACTGTGAACTGATAAAAGCGACCTACATCATGGAATAAACCTATCATTTTAGCTAACAAACTATCATGTTCATTTAAATTCAAATGCTTAGCCAAATTTTCGCAGTTTTTTACTACTTTCCATGTATGTTTTTCTTTTAATATTATGCCATCTACGATTTGAGCATCGTCAAAAAATATCGTTTTGGCCGATTTTATCTCCAAATGAGATTTTGCTGTCTTTGCTGCTTCTGGCGAATAAAAAGATTTCATATATGTTGTCATCCATGAACTCATTTCTTGCCAAAGGTCTTGCATTTTTGCTATATCGTTCATCATATCACCCCAAAATCTTCAAAATTTCAAAATACAATATGATATTTTTTAAGCTTTAAAATTAAAGAAAGTAACTTCTGGTGGGCAACCAATGCGATAAGGGAACCAACTGCCTGCACCATTGCTTACATAACCAATGGAGTTATTCTGCTCAAATCTTCCACGCATGTACTTAAACATAGGAATAATAGGTATACCTAAAAAAGCAAATTGTCCTCCATGTGTATGACCTGTTAAAGTCAAATTTATATTATGTTTAAAAGCTTCATCTATAAAAATAGAATGATGAGCAAGCAATATCTTATAAGCATCTTCTGGTACATCTTTTAAAGCTTTTTGTAAATACTGTTCTCGCATATTAGCAGACTCTTGTCCGCCTCTTTCATCTACATAATCCACGCCTAAAAGATATAAAGGTTTATCTCCACTTAAAATCTTTACGGACTGATTATTTAAGATTTTGATATTTGTCTTACTTAAAGCTTCTTGTAGATGTTCTATACCACGTATATGTTCATGATTACCCCAGCAAAAATAAACGCCAAAAGGAAAATACGGTGTAAAAGCATTTAATATCTTGATAGCTTCATCATTTATCTTGCCACTATCAAAAACATCACCCGTGATGACGAGCATATCTGGAGCTTTATGTGCTATTTCATTTAAAATCTCATAAAACTGTCTAACTGAGAAGAAATTTCCCAAATGTACATCCGTTAAATGAGCTATTTTCAAACCATTTAATTTAGGAAATGCACTACAATCTATATCTTGTTCTACAAATTCTATATTACGGCTTTCGTATAAACCACCATATAAAGTAGCTGAAATAGCAGGCACCCAAACAACGCCATGTAAAAATCTACGTCTGCTTTCATCAACTTTAGTGCCACTTGTTTTTTCATAAATTAAGCGGAAAATCTTCACCAATAAAGCTATAATGGATAAAAAGACTTGCAATACATACCACATTACAACTAATTTTATGAGAATTGAAGTATATTCAAAATCTAATATTTTAGGATATAATACTGCAAAACCCACAATAGCTACTAAATTAATAATGATTAATTTTTTTCTCGCAGATTTATAAACATTAGCGGAAATATATTCCTTTGCTAATAAAATACTACTACAAGCGATACCAGCCATTACTAAAGCCATCATTATAGTAAAACTCATGTGCAAATATATCACACTCCTAACAATCTCTAAATTAAAATATTAGCTAATCAATAAATTTTATTAATAAAATTTATTACAAATCTACATTATTTCTAAATTATATCATATCTACCAAAAATTTTAAAAGAGACAGTTTTCATATATTATATAATTATTTCTACCCTATAATTTTATTTAACTATTTAATAATTTTTATAAAAAATCTTCTTAAAGCTTATATATAGCACCCTTTACTATTGACAAGGATTTATTTTTCTTTTAGAATAAAATTATAGTTTTTGGATAATTTTTCTATTTTAATAACAATTATTATTAATAACTATTTTTGGAAGGGGCGATACAGCCATGTTAGATAATAAAAAAGTGACTGAGCTCTTAAGAAAAAAAGGTTTCAAAGTAACGCCACAACGTTTGGCAATCTATAACGCATTATGTAACACTAAAGCACATCCTAATGCTGAAATGATATTTAATAAATTGCAACCTTATTACCCTACAATGAGTTTGGCTACTATTTACAAAACTGTTGATATTTTACACGAAATCGGATTAATCAATATCTTAAATGTCGGTGAAGATTCTTTCCGTTATGACGCAAACACTAGCTCTCATGCTCATATCTGCTGTACTGAATGTGGCAGAGTTGATGATATCATGATCGATTTTGCTAAATGTGTAGAAGAAGTTGCTAGTCAATCTTCTTATGATGTTCATCGTCATCAATTTTACTTCTATGGCACTTGCGCAGAATGTAAAGCTAAAGTTAGTTAGTTCATTAATTCAATTAATTTTAATTAAAATTTAATCTAAAGCCACAGTTTTCTGTGGCTTTTTATATTGTATTTTTCTTATCCTAGTAATATACTAATCATATTACTGGCTAAGGCTATATACACATATAATCAATAAAAATCAGAAATGAGGTTTTTTATTTTATGAACATATCTGTCTTAGCTAGTGGTAGCCGTGGCAATTGTACTTTAATCTATGATGATAATAATGCTATTTTGATTGATATGGGTATTAGCACCCGTAAATTGAAACAAGCTTTAGCACAACTCCATTTAAATATTGAAGACTTAGATGCTATTTTTATAACGCATGAGCATATCGACCATATCCGTGGTTTAAAGACATTGACTAAAAATTATAATGTGCCCATTTATAGCAAAACTGCTACATTAAAACAAATAGCTATTACTCAAAAATTTACAGATATAAATTTAAAAAATTGCCAAGCACTTACAACTAATAATATTGATATCGGCAATCTAGCTATAAAAATATTCAATATTTCTCATGATGCAATCAACCCTGTAGGTTACACTATATCTAAGTATAAAGATGATGCTAAAACAAAGAAATTCACTGAAAAAATAACTCTAGCTACTGATTTAGGTTTTGTAAGTGAAACAGTGCAATCTGCTTTAGAGAATTCTGATATTTTAGTATTGGAAGCTAATCATGATTTAAAATTATTGCAAAATGGTCAATATCCATGGTCATTGAAAAAACGTATTTTAAGCACTAAAGGTCATTTATCTAATATTGATGCAGGTTTTGCTATCAACAGACTTCAAGCTAAACCTCAACAGATAATTTTGGCTCATCTCAGTGAACAAAATAATTCGCCTGATATTGCTTTAAATACAATCAAGCAAATTTTTCAAGAAAATAATTTAACGGATATTTCTTTACATGTGGCATCACCTGATAGAATGTTAAATATAAAAAATTAAATTTAATATTCTATCTATATTTTAAATAGATAATTATTTTAAGGAGGTTTTTCTATGCGTTCTCCACTTTCCATCTTAGGCATTTGCCTTATCACTATGAGTATTTTTCTTGGCGGTTGTACTAATAATGAACAAAGTGCTGTATCTTCATCTTCTGCTGCAGCATCTTCCGCTTCTAGTGAAAAATCCACTGCACCTATTTCCGATGCGCGCAATACACCAATAGTGCAAGCAGCTAAAAAAGTAGGTCCTGCTGTTGTTGGTATCACTAATAAAGCAGTCGCTCGCGATTGGTTCAATCGTCAAGTTGAAATTGATAAAGGTACTGGTTCTGGTGTTATTTTCAGAAGTGATGGTTATATCGTAACTAATAACCATGTAATTGAAGGTGCTAAAGATATCACTGTAGCTCTCGCTGATGGCAGAACACTTCCTGCTACGCTCGTTGGCACTGACCCATATTCTGATTTAGCAGTAATCAAAGTAGATGCTACTGATTTACCAACTGCTGAATTCGGTAATTCCGATGATATCATGGTCGGTGAACCTGCCATTGCTATCGGCAATCCTTTAGGTCTAGAATTTCAGGGTAGTGTAACTGCTGGCGTAATCAGTGCATTAAACCGCACTTTAACTATCGGCGATAATCGTCTAAAACTTTTACAAACTGATGCAGCTATCAACCCTGGTAACTCTGGCGGTGCACTTGTAAATGCTGATGGTCAAGTAATTGGTATCAATAGTGCCAAACTTGCTGCTACTGGCGTTGAAGGTATCGGTTTTGCTATTCCTATCAATACTGCTAAACCAATCATTGATGAATTAATCAATAAAGGTCATGTAACTTACCCATATCTTGGCGTGGGTGTTCTTGATAAACAAACTGCAGCTCAAGCTGGTTATAAATTAAATGTCGATGCTGGCGTCATTGTAATGCAACTTGAACTCGGCAGTCCTGCTGACCAAGCTGGTATTAGACAACGCGATTTAATCTTAAAAATCGACGGTAAAGACACTAATACTGTAGCTGATTTACGCAGTATCATAGCTGAACATAAAGTCGGCGATAATATCACAATCACAATCTCAAGAAATGGACAAGTTGGCGATGTTACAGCTACTCTAGCTGAAATGCCAACAAATAATTAATCATGAAAATATCAATTGTAGCTTCAGGTAAAATTAAAGAAAAATATTTACGCGATGGTATCAATGAATTTGTAAAACGCTTAAAACCTTTTACACAATTAGAATTCATTGAAATCAATGAAGAAAAAATGAAAGATAATCCTTCACCAGCTGAGAAAAAAGCTACATTAATAGCTGAAGGTGAAAGACTCTTAAAGAAAGTTCCAGCAAATAGTTATTTAATTGTACTTGATGTTTTTGGTAAAGATATTTCCTCAGAAGAACTATCTGCCAAAATTGATAAACTTACTTTATCTGGACAAAGCCATATAACCTTTTTAATCGGAGGAGCTTTTGGTTTATCTGAAGAAGTCCGCAAACGTGCTGATGAACGTATTTCTTTTTCACGAATGACATTTACACATCAAATGATAAGACTTCTACTCGTAGAACAAATCTATCGTGCTTTCAAAATCAGCCGTGGTGAAAAATATCACTGGTAAATCATAAGAAGTATAGACAAAATAAAAGCTCAGGATTTCCTGAGCTTTTGCTTTATAAAATATAAAAGAGGTGATTTTTTTGTCAGTACCATTTTACCATATCTTCGATAAAGACTCGGTCGGTCAATTAATCAATCCTTTGCCTTTAAATCAAATTCTCAAATGGGCTGGGCAAGCACCAACAGCCCAAACAGAAGAAAACAAACCGAAAATTCTCTTTTTGGGAATTGATATCCAAACAGATTTTATGGATAATGGAGCTTTAGGTGTTGCAGGAGCGAAACAAGATGTAATTCGCTTAAGTCAATTTCTCTATAAACATATGGATAAATTATCTAAAATCATTGTTTCACTAGATACTCATGAAGTAAAACAAATCTTTCACCCTTGCTGGTGGGTAGATATTGAAGGCAATCACCCTGCTCCTTATACCATTATCAAAGCTTCTGATTTAACAGAAGGTAAATGGAGAGCTACTGTTGACCCTGCACTTAGTAAAAATTATGTTCGTCATTTAGAAAAAGCTGATAAACAATTATGTATTTGGCCTTACCATTGTATCAACGGTACTGTAGGTGCTACTTTAGAGAGTCAATTTAATAATATTATTCACTTTATTTCCTTAGCTCAAAATATTCCTTTAACAAAAATCAATAAAGGGCAATATCCACTTTCTGAAATGTATGGTATCATCAAACCTGAATACTCCATGCATGATGATACAAATACAGATTTACTCACTGAGATTGCTTCCTTTGATAAAATTATTATCGCAGGTGAAGCAAAATCTCATTGCGTACTTGAAAGTATCCGCCAAATCTGCGAATATTATTTCGATAAATTAGAGATAACACGCAAAATATACGTACTCACTGATTGCATGAATGATATTCAAGGCTTCGAGCAATACAGTGAAACTAGATATAATATTTTAGCCAACAAATATAAAATCAATCTCGTAAAATCTACCGATAATTTTCTCTGATAAAAAAGCGACTTTAATTTAAAAATTAAAGTCGCTCTTTTTATTATTTAGTACTTTTTTATTTGGACTTACAAACATCATGATGAACATAATTATTAACGTCAACATAATAGCTGTAGATTGAGCATTTAAAATCCAAATGCCTTTATTACCATTAAATAAATCTAATCCTACAGTAACTATAATCCCCACTATTGTAGAAATTATAGCAGCTGACGCACTACTGCGTTTTGTAAATAAACCGAATAATAATGGTGCTGTAATGGATACAGACATCAAGGAATAGAAAATAGATAATGCTGAAATTACATTTGGTAAAACAATCGCAAGACCAATACCGATAATACCTGCCATTACAGTTACAAATCTACTGCCTTTGATTAAGCTTTCATCAGAAACATTAGGATTGATAAAAGATTTATATAAATCCTTTGTAAAAGATGTTGTTATCATATATAAAACTGCATCTGCTGCACTGATTTCCGCCGAGAAAATAGCTGCTAAAGCTAAAGCTGAAGCCCAAAATGGCATACATTCTTTCATTACATAAGGAAGTGCTAAATCCTGCTGTGGTAAATCTGGGGCAATAGCATAAGCTGCCATACCTAAAGTAACAGGAATGATAGAAAATAATAACATGACTAAACCACAAGCAAATGTACTAATGCGTACTGTATTTTTATCTCTTGCACTATACACTTTACCGATAAGCGCTGGAGATAAAAAAAATGATGGCATTAACATCAAGAAAAAGCCCATGATTACAGTATTACCTAAGCCATCAAAACTAAAATAAGCTGTTGATTTTGCTACATCAGCCATATTAGCCACTACTTTTGCCTGCAAGCCATCAAGACCACCGACAAAAGATAATACAAGTGGCACGGCTACGATAAAACCGACTAATTTTACTCCAGCTTCAATTAAATTTGCGTAAACAGCTGATAAAAATCCACCTGCACAAAAATATAAAACAACTACAACTGAAGCGATTAAAACACCTGTAGTTTTATCAATCTCTGCTACTACAGATAATATCCAAGCAATACCCATCAATTGACCAGCAAAAATAGCTAAAGTGCCAATCGCCATCATCAATGATATAAGACCTCTAAAATAACGATTATAGCGATATTCTAAATAATCACCTAAAGTATAAAAACCACGATTTTTGGCTATTTCCCAAATTTTAGGACCAATAACAAATGCCAAAATAAATGTACCTACAGCTGAAGCGATAATCCACCATGCAGCAGAGATACCTGAAGTAAAGCCCATACCTGCTACGCCAACGGTTGAGCCTGCACCGATATTTGGTGCTACCAAAGTGATGAATAATAAAAATGGTGCCATTTTACGTCCACCAACAAAGAAATCATCTGCTCCTTTTACTTTTCGTGATATTATCACACCAACAGCGATTAATAACACAGCATAAAGGGCAATTACCATAAGATACCAGTTCATTATAAGCCTCCACTCTTTCGCCTAAGTCAATAACCTAAAAATCAAGGTTTATTGCTATTTGCAGACAAAAACATTCCTCAAAAATCAACTGCAAATTAATTGTCAGTTGTTCTTGCCAAGACTATAGCTTATTTATTATAGTATAGACAATATTAAAATACAAATATAAATGTGGTGATATCATGGAACGTTTACAGATAAAAAATGATATTGAAGGTATGAAAGAAGCGCTCATTGAAGCTAAAAAAGCTTTTGCTATCGGTGAAATTCCTATAGGAGCTATAATCTGTGATGATAAAGGCAATATCATCTCTCGCGGTCATAATCTTCGCGAAAAAACATTTGATGCCACTGCTCATGCAGAAATTGTAGCTATTCGCAAAGCCTGCACTAAACTTCAAAATTGGCGACTTTCTGATTTAACTTTATATGTAACAGTTGAGCCATGCCCTATGTGTGCTGGCGCTATCTTTTCTAGTAGATTAAAGCGATTAGTCTACGGTGCTACTGATTGGCGCGCTGGTGGTTGTGAATCTGTATTTAATATCGTAAATAATCATTGGCTAAATCATCAAGCACAAATACGTGCTGGTGTACTCGAAGATGAATGTTCTCTACTAGTAAAAAAATTTTTTCAAACTAGACGTCAAAATCACAATTGAGCTTTATCAGGCAGAGAAAATTTTATTTTTAGAAAAATTTTACAAAATTAAAGGGATTTTCACTTTTTTTAGCGAAATAAAATATACATACAAATAGTTCAAGAATTAGGTGGTAATATATGCCAAATATACAACAAATTGTCGTTCCTATAAATGGCACAGCAGAATCATTCAAAGCTTTATCTTTAGCTTCAGATTTAGCAAAAATATACCAAGCACAGATTTGTTTATTATTAGTTACATACTTTTCCACAGAAACTGATGATAAATCAACATATTCTTCTTGGTTAGCCACTCCGTTGACTGGTTCAGTTTCTCGTTATGCTGAAAGTGTTTTTCTTAGGGCAAAAGATTTATTGCCTGCAAATATTGATATCAGCACACATCATTTAAGTGGACAACCTGCTTCAAAAATTTTAGAATTTACCAAAGCTCATAATTCAGATTTAATTATCATGAGTTGTCGTAAATTGAATTTATTTAGCAGTATTTTAAATGGTAGTACAAGTCGCCAAATTCTTGAAAAATCAACTTGTCCTGTAATCATTGTAAAATAATCTTTGGAGGGATTCCTTATGACAGATATTAAACGTATTTTAGTACCAGTAGATGGCTCTGAAACTTCTGATAGAGCTATTGAAGAAGCTATTAAAATTGCCGAAGTATATAATTCAGATATTCACATTCTTTATGTAGCAAATATCAACCAACTAGCAATCAATGCTTGCCTCTCTGATGCAATCTTAGAAGCAGTAACAAAAGCTGGTAATGAAATACTAGCGAAAGCTGCTAATAAAGTTCCTGAAAAAATCAATGTAATTACAACTTCAGAAACTGGTTCTCCATCTGTTACTATCACAGATTTTGCTGATGAAATCAAAGCTGACTTAGTAGTAATTGGCAGTCGTGGACTTGGTCTTGTAAAAGGTGTACTTTTAGGCTCTGTAAGCCAATATGTAGTAGAACATGCTCCATGTCCTGCTTTAGTTGTAAAATAAAATATAAATATGAAAAGAGCCTATATATAGGCTCTTTTTTTTAATCTAAAGTTAATTAAATTTTAATATGATTATTTTTTTTTAATGATATACTAAATGTACAAATAAAAAATATGCGATATTTATATAAATCAATAGCCGAAAGGGTGTGTATCTCATGAAAGCTACTTTAAAGAAAAAACTTACAGCTGCTATTTTAGCTGGCTGTAGTACATTTATATTAAGTGGTGTAGCTTTAGCTAATCCTCTGCAACTACCACCGCCTCCATCTAGACCATTTGTACACAACGAAGAAGTACAAAATTATTGCACACAATTTGAAAGTGATTATTCTTGGATGTATCTATCTACTCGTAAAGATGCTGCAAAAGATTTTGTGTCTGTAGATAAAGCCTTAGAACGCAATACTATTTCCACTAATCAAGCTACTAAATTGAAAAAAGAAATCATCAGTTTTTATAAAGACAGACAAAAATATGAAGATAAAGCTCGTAAATTAGACCGCAGAGATGCTAGAGAATATCGTCAAGAAAATCGTGAACATTTCTCCTTACATGCTAATATAGCAGATATCTCCGAAAGCACTACTATCCCTGTAGATACATTAAAACGCATTTTATTTAAACCAAACCCTAAAGCACCTAAAGATCGTGATGATTTATCCGAAAGACTCGCTAAATTCACTAATCAATTAGTAGTTGAAGGCAAAATCACTCAACAAGAAGTAGATATTCTCGATGAATATATGCAATCCGGTAGAGATAAATTAGCTAATATGACTAAAGAGGAACGTCATGAATATTTAGACGATTATCGTCAATTAACTGATGAACAGCGTTTAGCTAAAATTTCTGAAGGAACAGGTATCTCCACAGAAAGACTACAAGAAATCTTTTCTACTTTCAAAGATGCTGTAAAAAATAAATTACAACATAAAATTCAAGATTAAATAAAAAAGCCTAGAGAATTCTAATCTCTAGGCTTTTTCATTAAAATTATATAACTATTATAGATATCTAATATATACATATATACTTGCTACAATAATAGATAAAATCATGAGTGGAAAAGCTATTTTCAAATAGCTGATAAAGGATAATTTTTCACCATGAGCACTTGCCATACCTGCTACTACTACATTGGCACTTGCACCAATAAGTGTACCATTACCACCAAGACAAGCACCTAAAGACAATGCCCACCAAAGTGGTTCAAGATTAGTCATACCCATAGCGCCCATTTCCTTAATCATAGGAATAAGCGTAGCTACAAAAGGAATGTTATCAATAAATGCTGAAGCAATAGCACTGAGCCATAAGATAAGCATTGTGGAAGCTGTAACATTTCCAGATGTTATTTTTATAGCTTCTGCTGCCATAGCCTTGATAACGCCAGTTTCTACTAAACCGCCAACTAAAATAAACAAACCAACAAAGAAGAAAATAGCAAGCCATTCCAAACGACTTAAGATATTGGCAATTCTTTTTTCACGTCTACTTACAGTGATTAACATCAATAAAGATGCGCCTGCCAGAGCTACTGTTGCTGATTCTAAACCAAGTTGAGCATGGAACATAAAAGTAATGATAGTCAAGAATAACACTGTTAAACATTTTTTCAATAACAATGTATCTTTTAATTCTTCTTTTTCATTCATTCCCATTACTTGTTCTTGTAATGCAGTTGTAGTATGCAATTTTTTATGATATATAGCAATTATTATGGCTATAGTGATAGCAAAAATAACTATACAAATATCACCTAAATTAGTCAAAAATGCCATAAAATCCATTTCAGGAACAGCACTACCGATCATAATATTTGGTGGGTCACCGATAAGTGTTGCTGTACCACCGATATTAGAAGACATAATCTGTGCAATCAAAAATGGCTGTACTGGTATTTTTAGCTGTGCTGTAATACTAAAAGTTACAGGTACTGTCAATAAAACAGTAGTTACATTGTCTAAAAAAGCAGAACAAACAGCTGTAAGTGCAGATAATGCTACTAATAATTTCACTGGGTTGGCTTTTACTTTTTTTGCTGCCCAAATAGCCAAATAATTAAACAATCCTGTTTCACTGGTAATATTAACCATAATCATCATACCAGTAAGCAAACCAATCGTATTAAAATCAATGTGATGGATTGCTTGGTCTTGTGATAATATGCCCATAATAATCATAACCATAGCACCTGTCAAAGCCACTATAGTACGATGTATTTTCTCTGAAATAATCAACATATAGGCAATGACAAATACAGCTATAGCTATATAAGCACTACTATCCATCAATAATCACTTTCTTTCCTAAAAGATATTTATAATCATTTAAAATCTATTTAAATAAATTTTAAATATTATACATACTAATAGCTAAATCACTTAAATATGATTTATAAAATTTCATCTTATTATTTTGTATATAAAATCTAGGTACACGACGAGAAATCATGCAAGTTATTTCATAATTTATAGTTCCCAATTTTTCAGCCAATTCATCAGCTAAAATACATTCATCACCTTGTTTACCAAAGAGAACTACTTCATCGCCTACTTGTACATTTTCGATATCTGTAACATCAACCATGCACTGGTCCATGCAGATATTACCTACTACTTTTGCACGCTTACCATGTATCAATACTTCTGCTTTTCCAGATAATAATCTAGTATAGCCATCAGCATAACCTACAGGTATAGTGGCAATCACGCGAGTATCTTTAGCTATAAATTTATGACCATAACTTACACCTTCGCCAGCATGTATAGTTTTTACATGTGTTACTTCACATTTAAAACTCATAGCTGGTTTTAAGCCAGTATTGCTGATATCAACTTCATCTGATGGTGCCATGCCATATAATATCACTCCAGCACGTACCATATCATAATGATATTCTGGTAAATCAATAATAGTAGCACTATTAGCACAATGATGTACATTGGCCTTCACTCCAGCTTTGGCCACTTCATCACAAACCCATTTAAAACGTTTATATTGAGTATGTGTAAAAGTTTTATCTGCACAATCGGCTAAACAAAAATGAGTGAACATACCTTCTATTTTTACATTAGGTAATTTGCTTATTTTTACAATTTCTTCTACAGCTTCTTTTGTTGGTTGATAGCCAATGCGTTGCATACCGCTATCTATAGCTATATGAAATACCACTTCACTTTGTTGTTTTACAGCTTCCTCAGAAAAAAGTCTTGCCTGTTCATAATCAAAGATACATACATCAATTCCATAAGCAATAGCTTCACTAGCTCTCACTGGATTTGTATAACCCAAGATAAAAATAGGAGCTATAATACCTTGATGACGAAGTTCTAGCCCTTCATCTAAACGTGCTACAGCCAATCTATCAGCACCATTTTCCAATAAAGTTTTAGCTAAAGTTACAGAACCATGACCATAAGCATCTGCTTTGATTACAGCTGCCACTTCTTTTGATTTTGCCATCTTTCGTATAATTTGCATATTCTGTGCAATTACATCTAAATCAATTTCTGTCCACAATAATCTTATCATTTCGGACTCCACAATCTATTCGCTTCCATTCTTAATCATTCTAGTACATTTCAATTTACAAATACTATTTTTTAATTTGCTTCATAACGACGAATACGCAAATTCAAGCTATATTCTTCACAAACCTTTTTACAAGCATTGATTTCATCTTCGCCGATAATATCCACTATAGTTACTACTACATTTGGAATGTAATTTTTGCAATCCACTGCAAAATCAAGCATAGCTTTATAAGATTTTATGCCAAAACGACTGCGTGTAACTTCTAAATATTTTTCTGCATTTGATTCATTCAAACTTATAGAAATAGTATTTAATAAGCCTTTAAATAACATAGCTGTTTTTTTACCATATTCTAAATCGCTCAAACCATTTGTATTCATTCTAACTTTAAATTTAGGATATGTTTGATGGATAAAAGTCAATAATTTTACCAAGTCATCTAAACGCATAGTTGGCTCACCAAAACCACAGATGACGATATCTGCTACATTTTCCATAGGTGCATTCAAAAATGCTTGTTTAATCTCTTCTAAAGAAGGTTCGCCATCTTTTAACCATAACTTATGGTCATTCTTTAAATGACGCAAACAAAATGTGCAATTACAATTACATCTATTGGTAAAATTTACATACATATTGAATTTTTCTTTAGGAAATAATTTAACTTTTTCACTAAAATCAATATATCCATTATTATGTAATGTATATAATATCATTTAATCACCTTTTCCTTGTTACAATATAACATAAAAATTATAGCCTTTTAGCTTCTAAACTTCAATATAAAATCATATTTATAAGTAATAAATATGCTTTAATTCTACCAACTACATTGTTTAGTAAAATTAAAGCTTATTTTTGTACGCTATTATTTTAAATCAGTTAAATATTCTTCAAAACATAGGCCATAATTCCATGGCACATTTAAAGAATTAGTATATGCCATTGCTTTTCCTACAAAATCAGCTGCTTTTTGCACTGCTTTCGGTAAAGCTTCTTCACGAACTAAACAAGCTGTCAAGATAGCCACAAAAGCATCTCCTGTACCTGAATGTTCTTCTGGTATGCGATTATTCTCTTGCATACATGGATTTTTACCTTGCTCATAAATATAATTATAAACTTTGTCAGCTGTTTCATTGACAAGACCTGTGATTACAATTTGCTTTACGCCTTTAGTAGCTATAGCTTGTGCCATTTTTAATAACTCAGCTTCAGTTGGCATTTTATCTGGATATTCTATATCCAATAATTGACAAACCTCCGTTAAATTCGGCGTTAAAACATCAGCCACATTCAATAATTGTCGCATCTTTAAACAAAGTTCTTCATTATAAGAAGAATACAATTTTCCGCCATCGCCCATCACTGGGTCAACGACAAACAAAGTATTTTCTTTTTTAAAGCGTCTTGCAAATTCTAATACAAGTTCAATCTGGTCTTTAGAACCTAAAAAACCTGTCAAAATACCATCAAATTCTAAATTCAAAGCTTGCCAATTATCCATATGAGCTTTCATATGACGAGTATAATCGTCCATATAATGTACAGGAAAACCAGTATGCGCTGCTAAAATTGCAGTAGGAAGCGGACAAGCTTGTATCTTTAAAGCTGAAATCAACGGCAATTGTACTGTTACAGAACAGCGACCAAAACCTGTTATATCATTTATTAAAGCAATTCTTTTTTGTTTATTCACTTACTCTAAAACAGCTCCTGTGCTAGCAGATGTTGTAAGTTTTGCATAACGGGAAAGATATCCTGTTTTTACTTTTGGTTCAGGTTTTACCCAATTAGCTTTACGTTTATCCATTTCTTCATCACTGATTAATACATTTAATTTACGATTTGGAATATCGATATCAATGATATCGCCATCTTCAAGATATGCGATTGGACCGCCAGCCATAGCTTCTGGAGATACGTGACCGATACAAGCACCACGAGTAGCACCAGAGAAACGACCATCTGTGATAAGAGCTACTTTTAAGCCCATACCTGCGATAACAGCAGTTGGATTGAGCATTTCACGCATACCAGGGCCACCTTTTGGACCTTCATAGCGGATTACTACTACATCGCCATCTTTGATTTTGCCACCAGTAATGGCTTCGATAGCTTCTTCTTCAGAATTAAAGCATTTTGCTGTACCTTTATAGCAAAGCATATCTTCTGTTACTGCACTAGCTTTTACTACTGCATAATCTGGAGCTAAATTACCTTGTAATATAGCGATACCTCCTGTTGGACGGTATGGTCCTTCTACTGTTTTGATTACATCAGCACGCTGAATTTCTCTATTTTTTATTCTATCTTCAACAGTTCCTGTTACTGTGAGTGCATCTAAATGAATAAGACCTTTTTTGCTGAGTTCATGCATTACTGCACAAACACCGCCAGCTTCATTTAAATCTTGCATATGATGAGTACCAGCTGGACTTAATTTTGTGATATAAGGTGTTTTTGCACTGATTTCATCAAATAATGGAGCTGGAAGTTTAATACCTGCTTCATATGCAATTGCTGTAAGATGAAGTACAGTATTAGAAGAACCACCAATACCCATATCTACAGTGATTGCATTTTCAAATGCTTTTTGAGTTAAAATATCACGAGGTTTAATATCTTTTGCAATTAAATCCATGATTACATGACCAGCTTGTTTGGCAAGTGAAATTCTAGCACCAGTATAAGCAGCTGGAATTGTACCATTGCCAGGAAGACCCATACCTAATACTTCTGTTAAAGTATTCATTGTATTAGCTGTAAATAATCCAGAACAAGAACCGCAACCTGGGCAAGCTTTTGCTTCTAAATCATACATTTCATCTTCTGTGATTTTGCCAGCTGTGAATTTACCAGCAGCTTCAAAAGTTGTACTTACGCTGACATCTTTACCTTGATAGCGACCAGCAAGCATAGGACCACCACTTACTACTACGCAAGGGATATTCAAACGAGCAGCAGCCATGAGCATACCAGGAACGATTTTATCGCAGTTTGGAATAAGTACCAAACCATCAAAAGCATGAGCTGTTGCTACAGCTTCGATAGAATCAGCAATTAATTCACGGCTAGCCAAGGAGAATTTCATACCAGGGTGTCCCATAGCAATACCATCGCAAACACCAATAGCTGGGAATTCAATAGGTGTACCGCCAGCAGCAGCTACGCCGAGTTTTGCTGCATCAGCGATTGTACGTAAATGAATATGACCTGGAATTATTTCATTAAAAGCATTTACAATACCAACTAATGGTTTTTTCAAATCTTCTGGGCCATATCCCATAGCATTAAATAAAGCACGATGTGCTGAACGAGTTGCACCTTTTTTTACTAAATCACTTCTCATGAACAAACCACCTTTTCTATCTACATATAATGTATAAACAATAAATTTATTATACTAACATATTAATCATATATACAAATAAATTTCTTTAGTTGCACCTTTTTTACTAAATCACTTCTCATGAACAAACCACCTTTTCTATCTACATATAATATATAAACAATAAATTTATTATACTAACATATTAATCATATATACAAATAAATTTCTTTTAATCCATGCGATTAACTGCACTGATTAAAGCTTTTATGGAAGCAGTGATGATATCTGTATCCATACCAGCACCCCAGTATGTTTTACTATTTTCTGCTGTAATACCTACGTATGCCATAGCTCTTGAAGTAGCACCGATTTCCATAGCATGTTCACTATAAATCAAATTATCATATTTGATGCCAAATTCTTTTTGTATAGCATTACTTGCAGCATCAAAGCGACCATTACCCTGTGTTTCTACTACAACTTCATGACCATGTTTCATCAAATGTACATTACCTTTAAATGTGCCATCTGCTTGTTTATTCAAGACAAAATCAATCAATTTATATGGTTCTTCAACATTTACATAATTGTCTTGGAAAATCTGATAAATTTCTTCTGGCATAAGTTCTTTATGTTTATGGTCAGATACACCTTTTACGCAATAACCGAAGTCTTCACGCATTTTCTTAGGCATGTTAAGACCATATTTTTGTTCCATAACATAAGCTACGCCACCCTTACCAGATTGGCTATTGATGCGAATAACATCTGCATCATATTGACGACCAACATCTTGTGGGTCAATTAAAAGATATGGAACAGTCCAATGTGGTTCATCATTTTCTTCACGCCATTTCATACCTTTAGCGATAGCATCTTGGTGAGAACCAGAGAATGCTGCAAATACGAGTTTACCAGCATATGGTTGACGTTCATATACATGCATACGAGTTACGCGTTCATACATTTCAATGATTTCTGGCATATTGGAAAAATCAAGTTTAGGGTCAACGCCTAAGGCAAACATATTCATAGCGATAGTGATAATATCGGCATTACCTGTACGTTCACCATTACCAAAGAGAGTACCTTCAATACGGTCAGCACCAGCGAGTAAGCCCATTTCAGAATCTGCAACGCCTGTGCCACGGTCATTATGTGGGTGAAGTGATAATACTACATTTTCACGATATTTGAGATTTTGAGAAATATATGCTATCTGACTTGCATATACATGAGGCATGGACATCTGCACTGTTGCAGGTAAATTAATGATAGCTTTTCGATCGCTTGTTGGTTGCCATACATCTAAAACAGCATTACATACTTCTAAAGCAAATTCTGGTTCTGTTCCTGTGAAACTTTCTGGAGAATATTCAAAACGATAATTTGCTCCTGCTTGTTCAGTTAAATCTTTAAGTAATTTTGCACCATCAATAGCGATTTGTTTGATTTCTTCTTTTGATTTTCTAAATACTTGTTGGCGCTGTGCTACAGAAGTGGAATTATACACATGAACTATAGCATTTTTTACACCTTTTAAAGCTTCAAAAGTTCTTTTGATAATATGTTCACGAGCTTGAGTCAATACCTGTACTGTTACATCATCAGGAATTAAATCTTGTTCTACCAATGTACGCAAAAATTCAAATTCAGTTTCGGAAGCTGCTGGAAAACCTACTTCAATTTCTTTAAATCCGATTTCTACAAGGCGTTTATAAAATTCGATTTTTTCCTCTAAGCTCATAGGAATAATCAAAGATTGATTACCATCACGAAGGTCTACGCTACACCATGTAGGAGCTTTGTCCACATATTCTTTTTGAGTCCAACTCATGTCTACTGTTGGTGGCATAAAATAACCTTTAGTATATTTATTAACATTCATCATTATGTATTCCTCCAATAACAATTTATAAAAAAAGCTTTCATCTCTAAAACTAGAGACGAAAGCTGTACTTACGCGTTACCACTCTTATTCATGTAAAAATATCTACATGCACTCATTTTTAAACTCAATATAACGGTCGAGTACCGACTTAACCTAATTATCTATAATCTAAGATGTTCAGCCAGCTATTCCAAGGCGAGTTCAAAAAATCTTCCTTACTGTTTTGCACCAATCAACAGCTCTCTGTAAAAGAAAATAATTTTACTATTCCTTTTCTTCATATTTTTATATTTATAATTGTTTAATATTGCTGTTTAATACCTTATCATATAGCATAATTTTTTGCAAGTGTTTTGTATACAAATTTACATTTTATTTTAAAGAATTGACATCTTTATAGAAATCTTTTACTGCTCTATTAAACATATCATAGGCTTTTTTCTCATCTTCTCTTTTATCAATTCTTTCAAATATCGTCTTGCCGTCTTTATCAGTTAAAACAAATTTAGCAGAAAAATACTGAGGTAAACTTTTTGTACCTTACTTAAATCATAATTGTCTGCTTTCCATTCAGCTTTTTCAGCACTTGCCACTACTGCTGATAATAAAATACATAACATAATCAAAACTGAACTCAAATACTTTTTCATTATTCCATCTCCTTTATAGAAATTCATTTTATTGATAGGTAAATTTTATCATAATTATTATTAAAATCAAATATTAATATCAATGGAAATAAAACTTTTTTATACTTTTAGCAAAAACAAATTTCCTATACTAAAAATCAAAAGTCCGTTTTTACTTTCCTAGAAAAAGAAAAAATCTCCCTAGTAATATAGTTTTACCCAAAGTTTTACCGTTTTTCTCGCTAAAATATTACTCTTGACAAAATTTTTCCACTTATAATATCATATCTTTTAATGACATTGTTAATTTGTTAACTTAAAACAAACGATATTGGAGTGATTTTCATGGGTATGACTATGACCGAAAAAATTTTGGCTAAACATGCTGGAATTGATGTGGTAAAACCTGGACAGCTCATCAATTGCAAACTTGATATAGTACTTGCAAATGATGTAACTGCTCCACCTGCGATTAAAGAATTTGAAAAAATTGGCAAACCTGTTTTTGATAATACAAAAATAGCTCTTGTACCTGACCATTTTACACCAAATAAAGATATCAAATCCGCTGGACTTGCTAAAATTGTTCGTGATTTTGCACATAAACATAATATTGTAAACTACTTTGAAATTGGTCGTGTAGGTATTGAACATGTAATTTTACCAGAAAAAGGTATTGTAGCTCCTGGTATGGTAACTATCGGTGCAGATTCTCATACTTGTACATATGGTGCCTTAGGTGGATTTTCCACAGGTGTTGGTTCTACAGATTTAGGCGTTGCCCTTGCTACTGGTGAAGCATGGTTCAAAGTTCCTGAAACTATCAAAGTCAATATCACTGGTAAAAAACCTAAATATATCTGTGGTAAAGATGTTATGCTCACTTTAATCGGCATGATCGGTGTAGACGGAGCTTTATATAAAGCATTAGAATTTGCTGGCGAAGGTGTCAAAGAACTCAATATCACTGACCGTTTAACAATTGCCAATATGGCTATCGAAGCTGGTGCTAAAAATGGTATCTTCCCTGTAGATGATGAAACTCTCAATTATATTAAAGACCGTGTAACTAAACCATATGAAATCGTTGAAGCAGACAGCGATGCTACTTATTGTCAAACTGTAGAAATCAATCTTTCTGAATTAAAACCTGTAGTAGCATTCCCTCATCTTCCTGAAAATACTCGCAGCGTTGAATCTATCAAAGAACCTATCACTATTGATCAGGTAGTTATCGGCTCTTGTACTAATGGACGTTTAGAAGATTTAGCAATCGCTGCTTCTATCTTAAAAGGTCATAAAGTACATCCTAATGTTCGTTGTATCATCATTCCTGGTAGCCAACAAGTATATCTTGATGCTATTCATAATGGTTATGTAGATACATTTATTGAAGCTGGTGCTGCTGTAAGTACACCAACTTGCGGACCTTGTCTTGGTGCTCATATGGGTATTATGACTGCTGGTGAACGTTGCGTTTCTACTACAAATCGTAACTTCCGTGGTCGTATGGGACATGTAGATAGTGAAGTATATCTCGCTAGCCCTTATGTAGCTGCAGCTAGTGCAATTCTTGGAAAAATCGCAACTCCTGAGGAGGTAGAATAATATGGCTGAAAAATTAGAAGGAAAAGTTTGGCGCTATGGCGACAATATTGATACAGATGTAATTATCCCTGCTCGTTATTTAAATTCTTTTGACCCAAAAGAATTAGCTAGTCATTGTATGGTAGATATCGACGAAACTTTTGCTCAAAATGTAGTAGAGGGCGATATCATGGTCGGCGGTAAAAACTTCGGCTGTGGTTCTTCTCGTGAACATGCTCCAATCGCTATCAAAGCTTCTGGTGTTCCTGTAGTAATCGCTAGCAGTTTTGCTCGTATTTTCTATCGCAATGCTATCAATACTGGTTTACCATTACTTGAAATTGGTGATGATGTAGAAAAAATCCATGCTAATGATAAATTACGCGTTGATTTATCCACTGGTACTATTGAAAATCTCACAACTGGTGATACATTCCATGCTGTGCCACTTCCTGGATTTATCCAAGATATTGCCAAAGCTGGCGGACTCATCAACTACATTAAACAGAAGGGTTAAGATTATTTATGAGTAAAAAAATTGTAATCATTCCTGGTGATGGTATCGGTCAAGAAATAACTGATAGTGCCATTGCCGTTTTAAAGAAAGTTTCTGATAAATATAATTTAAATCTTGAATTTGAAAGTCATCCTGCTGGTGGTACTGCTTATGATTTATGCGGCACCCCACTTCCACAGACAACACTTGAAGTAGCACAAAATGCTGATGCTGTACTTTTCGGTGCTGTTGGTGGTCCAAAATGGGATAATGTAGAACCTACACTTCGCCCTGAAAAAGCAGTTTTAGGGCTCAGAAAAGGACTCGGATTATATGCTAATCTTCGTCCTATCAAAGTAGCAGATGCTCTTGTTGAATATTCTCCACTCAAAGAAGAAATCGTAAAAGGTACTGATGTATTAATCGTACGTGAATTAATCGGCGGTATCTATTTTGGCGATAAATGTGAAAGTGAAATCTATGAAGGCAATGAACGTGCTTGGGATTTAGAAAATTATTCCGTTCATGAAGTCAATCGCATCGTAGAATTTGCTATGCAAGCTGCTAAAAAACGTAAAAATAAAGTGACTTCCGTAGATAAATCCAACGTTTTAGCAACCTCTAGATTATGGCGTAGAACAACTGCTAAAGTAGCGGAAAAATATCCTGAAATCACTTTGGAAAATCTCTATGTAGATAACTGTGCTATGCAACTTGCCATCAACCCAAGCCAATTTGATGTCATTGTAACAGGCAATCTCTTTGGCGATATTTTAAGTGATGAAGCTGCAGTTTTAAGTGGTTCTATAGGTATGCTTCCATCTGCTAGTATCGGTGAATCCACTAGCCTTTATGAACCAATTCATGGCTCTGCTCCTGATATTGCAGGCAAAGGCATTGCTAATCCATTAGCTACTATACTTTCTGCTGCTATGCTTCTCCGTTATTCTCTTGATGAACAAGAAGCTGCTACTTGCATTGAACAAGCTGTAGATAAAGCTTTAGCTCAAGGATATCGCACACCTGATTTATATAAAGAAGGCTTCATCAAAGCAGATACAAAAACTATGACTGAAGCTGTATTAAACAATATTTAATATATATTTTATCTATAGACTTATTAAAAAATTTTATTGACAATTAACTTATCTTTTAATATAATTCTTGTGTTAGGACTTATATACATTCTTTACTCACCCCCTAGTGCATAACTAGGGGGTTTTTCTTTATGCTTTTTTATAAAATTTACTCATTCGCGAATAGCTAATTGAGGATATCTTCGATAATTAAGTGGCGTATCTTTATATACTTTTTTAAACTGATGACAAAATGCTGATGCATCATTAAACCCACAACTATAGGCTATATCAGCTATAGACATATTTCCGCCTTCTAATTTATTCATAGCTGTCTTCAAGCGGAAATTTAAAAGATATTTTTGTGGCGACATATCATATTCCTCTTTAAATAAACGATATAAATACGTTCTATCTATTCCTAAATATTCTGCTATATCGGTAACACTGATATTTTTACTGTAATTTTCATATATATAATCAATAGCTCTCTCTACATGAATAGATTTTGCTTGTTGTTTTTTCATTTGAATTTTCATATGTCCAAAAATATTATATAAACGACTAAGCAACATATATTCATTATTTTTATACTTAGAAAAATAAAATATAAAATTCAACATAGCATCTCTGACTTCACCATTACTCTTATCAAAAAATAATGGATTTACCTTGTCAAAACCACTATTATTTAACATATTTTCTACATCATAGCCATCAATGCAAATCCAACAATATTCCCATGGATCATCTTTATCTGCTTGATAAACACATGTTATTCCTGGACGAATAAGAAACATAGTATCTTTTTCTATTACATAACAAGTATCATTCATCCAAAGTCTTCCTTTGCCTCTCGTTACATAATGAATTAAGTAATGCTGTCGTATTGCTGACCCAAATGTATGCATAGGACAACAAATTTCCCAGCCTCCATAATATAAATTTAATGCTTTACTTAAATAAACAGGTGTATTAAATTCACTATAAATTTTTCTTATTTCCATAAAAAATCCCACCCAAATAAAATTTATACCATTCTTGCTCTATTTTTATTATATATACTCTTTTTCAAAACACAATACAAAATTTAAATCTTGACTTAGAATTATGGAACTGATGCCATATAAGTGGAACCAATTCCATAATTAAGGGAGTGTACATAAATGAAAAATCTTATTCTAACAAGTCCTATTCCTGAAAAATTAATTGCCTTGGACAAATTGACATACTCCCCATGCCTAAAGACAGGGGATTCTTAGATACAAACGATACTAATCAGATATTTTTCTACCCAACGTTTTTGCATTCCTTTTATATTTAAATCTTCAATGCAAATTAAAGCATATTTTTTACAAATATCATTAGCAAGTTTAAACTGAAAATCTTTTCTTTGATTAGCTATTTTCTTATGCAATCTGGCAAGAGCTATTTTAGCTAATCTACGATGATTTGAACCTTTCTTTTTTCTAGATAAAATTCTATTAGCTTTTTTTATATCATTAGCATTTTGCTTAAAAAATAAGGGGACTTTTATATCTTCATTATCCGATGCAGTTAAAAACGGTTTAAGTCCAAAGTCATAGCCGACGCTTTTACCTGTTCTTGATAAAACTTTATTCTCATTAGTTTCACAAACAAAATAAAGATATATATCACCTAAAGTATCACGTTTAATTGTTATTGTTTTAATATTTCCTTCAATATCTCTACTTTTAAAATATTTATATTTTTGCTTATTAATTTCTATAATATTATCCTTTAAGAGTTTCCAGCCTGATTGTTTGAGCGTGAATGATTTATATTTTCGTATCTTTTTAAAAGATGGTGGTGCTGTACGAATTTGATGTTTTAAATTTCTAAAAAACAATTTATAAGCACGGTCTATTCTTTGAGTTATATCTTGAATAGCTTGCGAACCTACTTCTTTAAAATATCTAAATTTATCTATTTTCTTAAGTTTAGTTAAATGTTTTTGAAGATTATAAATATTAAGAGATTTCTTAGATAAACGATAATATCGCTTATGCAAAGCAATACAGTGATTGTAGATAATTCCAGCTATATTAATAACTTTATGAAGTTTTTTATTCCTTTTTGCTTTATAAAGTTTAAAAATATATGTTCTCATTACAACCACCTACTTTTCTATGATATTTAGGACAAAACACTACATGATACTTACAAAAATATACTATATTATTATTGGTTTATATTTCATAAAAATATTATATAACTGTTAAAAATATAATACAATAAAAAATAATGATATCGAATCATTGTTTTTTAGCGAGATTATATCTCTATAAATAAATTTAGGGGCTTTACGCTCGCATTTGGTAGAGATATGTTTAATGATATCATCACTGGTGCTATAGTAGCTCAAGGTGGAGCAGCTATCGCTGTTGCTTTACGCACTCAAAATAAGAAAAAACGTGCAATGTATATTTCTTCAATTATTCCTGCATTTTTAGGTATTACTGAACCTGTTATTTTTAGTATCAATCTTCGTTTTGTTAAACCTTTTATCTGCGGATTAATCGGTGGTGCTTGTGCCGGTGCTACAGCTAGTATCATGCAATTAGCTGGAACAGGTATGGGTATTACTGTTATCCCTGGTATACTTTTATATATGGATAGATTACCAGCTTATTTACTCGTCAATTTTATTGGTTTAGCTGTCGCTTTTGCTCTAACTATGGTATGCTTTAAACCAGAAGAATAATTATTACAAAGGATGACTTTATCATGACTCAAAAACTCACTATACAAGATATTGCTAATCTAGCTGGAGTAGCTAAAAGCACAGTTTCTCGCTATCTAAATAATGGTTACGTAAGCAAGGAAAAAGCTATGTTAATTGATAAAGTCATACGTGAAACAGGTTATAAATCCAATTTTTTCGCCAAGCGTTTAAAAACTAAACAAAGTAAATTAATCGGCATTGTCATGCCTCGTTTAGACTCTTTTTCTGCGGGCAAATTATTGACAGGTTTTAATATAATTTTACAACAAATGGGATATCAAGCTTTAATTTTAATCAGTGAATTAAACTCGCAAAAAGAACTAGATAATATCTCTCAATTAATTCAACAATGTGTAGATGGAATTATCGTTGACTCTATCAATATCAATGACAATCATTTAAAACTAATCAATCAAGCTAATATCCCCATTATTTTTACAGGGCAAAGCCACGATAAAGTAAATTTTATCAAAGTAGATGATATCAATGCAGGCAAATTAATGGGTGAATATATCGCCTCTTTAAACCATCAACAAGTGGTATTTTTAGGAGTATCCCCTCAAGATAACGCTGTAGGCGTAGACCGCTATGAAGGATTTAAACAAGGTTTTCTCGCTAATAATCCGCAAGGTAAAATATCTTTTGTCCAAACTGATTATAGTCTTGAACAAGCCTATAATTTAGGCGATACTATAGTGTCTTTTAATCCTAGTGCAGTCATCTGTGCTACAGATAATATCGCTTTAGGATTATTGCGTTATTTTCATGAAAAGAAAATCCATGTTCCCCAAGATATTTCACTTGCTGGCTTTGGTGGTTATCCTGTAGGCAGTATATCTTATCCATCATTGACTAGCTTAGCCTTTGATTATAAACATCTTGGCATAAAAACAGTAGAAAAATTATTATCTATGCTTCAAAATCAACCTGTAACTTCTGAATACGACCACAATATGAATTTAATCATACGTGAAAGCACACGCTTAGCAAAAATATAAAATAATATTTAACCATACTGAGCAAGAAGTCTCCTACCTCTAAGGTAGTG
>ULSQ01051746.1_pt1 | contig 30206 bp, 27 predicted proteins | sample 1956821 | NCBI WGS metagenome assembly ULSQ01 (sample SAMEA4835712, study PRJEB28245) | human gut metagenome | biome: gut microbiome; material: fecal sample | place: Denmark | collected 2008 | reverse complement strand
CGAAATCCGATCGGACGGCGGACGGGAACCATCACAAATAGCAAACGATTAAAAACGTAGGAGGCTACGGCATTCTTGCCGTAGCCATTGTCAACTGAAACTAAATTGTTACAGATATTCAACAATGACTACGGCAGGAATGCCGTAGCCTCCTATAGTTAGCCTTTCATAGCAAAGGCTGTAGTTTTGAATCTCTCTTAAATATAAGATATTCTATGATTGCTTCAGCTATTTAAAAACTCTTTTAATACCACTGAACGGCGTTGCTGTATCCCGAACGCTTGTCGTACTTGAGGGCGTCGGTGAGCGTTGCTGCGTTGCAACGGAACGAGAAGTTGTAGCTTGTGTACGGCGCAAGCACTACTGAGCACGACATATTGAAGCAATGGAGGTCGCGCTGAAGCGATGCTGTGGTCATTGAGAGCTTGTTCTGGTCGAAGTCGTAACCGCTCGAGAACGAGATATTCCATCCGTCGCTGATGCGGAGGTTGCCGCTCACGTTGAGGTTCTGCGAGAACTTGTACGGATAGCGCATCGACTTGGTGTTGAACTTTCCACTGGTGTTCTCGCGCATCGTGATGCCGTAGCCGAACGTGAGCGACCAAGGCATGTTGAAACGCATGTAACCATCGGCGTCGGTTTCTGCCTTGCCTCCCCCACTCTTTTTGCGGGCGCCACGCTGGGCGTTCACCATCGTGTCGTCTACGTTCGACTCGATGTCGGTATCGATGCCTTCCTCGTCATCCTTTCCGTTTTTCTTCTTACGGTCGTTGTCATCGCCGCCACCGAACCATTTCTTAAGCTTGTCGGGCGTCAGCGTGAACGAGAAGTTCTGCGATGTACCCTGGAAGCGTCCGAACTTGCCCATTCCCCAAAGCGTGTGGTTGCCCACGAACGGGCGTCCGTTCTTGTCGAGCTCGTAAGCGTACGAGGCGAAAACGGCGGTCATGTTGAACGTATAGTTCTTCCACCACTTCAAGCGGATGCGCATGGTGAGGTCGGAAAGCGGTTTCTCCTTAGCCGCCATATTGTAACTCATCGACAGACCGAGTTCGTCGATGATGCTGAGCTTCTTGAAGCCTGTGGAGTCCTTGCTGCTCTTCACCTTCATCTCGATGTTGTTCGAGAGGTCGAACGCGATGTTGCCCGTCTTGCCCTTGCCAGGCACGCCGAAGAGCTGATCCTTATAAGGCGAATACTCTACGAGGTCGACCGATCCGTCGGCATTGGTGCGCTGGTAGGTCTTATAGTAGCCGTAGCGCGACGAACTGAAGTCGGGGGCGTAGCTGAAGCTGACGCTCGGAGTAACCACATGGCGTATAGCCTGAATCTTGTCGCCGAATATCTTGCGGCTCGGGATGTAGAAGCCGTAGAGTTTTGTCGACGCTCCGATAGAGAAGCTATAGTTGTAGACGTTGTTGAAACCGTAGATTGTATCGCACACCTCGCGCTGTGCCGTCTCATCCCACGAGCGCATCACCTTATGAGAATACATGCGGTCCTGGAAGTTGAACGACGGAGAGAGGTTGATATAGTTGAACAACGTGAAGTTGCCGCTGATTGGTATCGAGTGGTTCCAGCCGTTGTTCCAGTCCTTGATAAGGTTCGAGTGCAGCAGCTTGTCCTCCTTCGTGTTGATGCTGTTAGAGATGTGACCCGTGTACGACATCGAGATCTTCTCGTACCAACGCTCGTCGCCAACGGCGTGCTTGCGCTTGAACGGATAGAAGCGCGAGAGCGAGATGTTGAGGTCGGGCAAAGTCATTGCTATCGACGAGTCGCGCATGTTCTGAGAGAGATTGGCTGTAGAACTGAGCGAGAGTCCGATGCTCGAGAACGTTGTGCTCCAAGACACAGACGATGTACGCGTAGACTGCGTGAGGGTCTGCGGATTGTACAGCGAACTGAGGTTGTTGCGCTCGTAGCTCGACGTAGCGAAGTTGACGCTGGCAGAGAGCGAACTGTACGGATTCGCCTTCTGGTCCTGACGGTGGCTCCACTGAATCTTGAAACTCTTCGAACGCGTGAAGTCGGGCATTCCCTTATCGCCGGTCTGCGTGTTCTGGAAACTTGCATAGAAACTGCCGTTGAATCGGTAGCGCTTGGTATAGTTCATCGCTGCGGAGAGTCCCCACGAGCCTTTAGTGTATATCTCGCCGAGAAGTTTCAGGTCCATCTTGTCGCTGATGGCGAAGTAGTAGCCACCGTCGCGCAGATAGAAGCCGCGGTTGCTCTCGTCGCCGTATGTAGGCATGATGAAACCGCTCGAATAGCTCTTTGTGAACGGGAAGAAGCCGTATGGGATGGCAAACGGCAGAGGCACGTCAGCCACTACAAGATAAGCCGGACCGAACACAACCTCCTTGCCAGGACGCACCTTGGCACGCGAAAGGGCTATATAGAAGTCGGGATCTTTGGCGTCGCAGGTAGTATAACGTCCGTGCTGAAGGAAGATTTCGCCGTTCGGACTGCGCTTCGAAATCTCGCTGCGCAAGAATCCGTCCTCCTGCTGTGTGTATACGTTGCTGATAAGTCCCTTCTTTGTCTTGAAGTTGAACGCCATGGTGTCGCTCTCGTACTTGTCGGAACCCATCGAGAACACTGGCGTACCGAAAAGCGTTACGCCAGTTGTGTCTGCCTTGTCCTTAGCGCCCGTAGCATGCACTAAAGACGAGTCGAGGCTCATGTGTATGCGCTCGGCTGCAAGGTCCATATTCTCGTATTTCACAGTAGAACTGCCAAAAAGACGCGCGGTCTTTGTGGTAGCATCATATACGAGCGAGTCGTTTGCCGAATAGTTTACTGGAGAGTTGATGCCTCCCGCACGCTGGCGGTTGATAGAATCGAGGCGTATGGAGTCGTCGATAGCCTTATTGTGATGGTAGATAGCGAGTTGCAGAGAGTCCATCTTGGTTGTGTCAACACCAAAAACCTGCGTTGAGTCAACCTTCTTCAACAAAGTATCGCGCGCAATGGAGTCCGCAATGTCGCTCATCTCCATTGAGTCGCGAAGAACTTTCAGACTCTTCTTGCGTTGCTTCGAGGGTGCGTCGGCACTTGCCATCACAAATATGATGGCGCAAAGCAATAGGGCTATAACTGTCTTTGTTCTCAATTTGAATAATGTTGGTTCTTTACTTTATTTTTCAGGCTCAAACAGTTCCTTCATCATGCGGAACCGAGCCAATGTGTCGCCACCGAACTTGGCGAGTGAACGTTCTGCCTGCTCAATGGTCTTCTCGCGGTCGAGATGTGTTTTCGAGTAGAACTTATCGGCATAGCAGATAAGCTTCTCCTCTATCGTTTCGGGCTGCAAGTCGTGATGTGGCAATGGCAGATCTTGCGAAACGATATCGTCGAGGGTCAGTCCGGCGCCGGTATGACGCTCGCAGACACGGGCAAAACGCTCTGGCAAACCCTCGCTGCGCAGCATTTCTGCGCCGCAGACGCCATGACGAATGTACGGTTCTGTGCCATAGCACTCAATGCCGGGAGCATCTACACGAATGATTCCGATGTCGTGAAGCATCGCTGCCTGCTCAACGAAATCAACGTCGATGTGAAGTTCGGGATGTAACGAAGCAATCTGCAACGCACGTTGCGTTACAGATTGGCTATGTGTTAGTAGGATGTGGCGCAATGCGTCACATCCTACGTAGTATTTGTCGATAATTTGCTTATACATATTTACTCGTGCTCGCGCTCGATGTATGCAATAACGTCGCCCTTCTGTACCTTTGAGCCGCGCTTTGCGTTAATTTCAACGAGCTTGCCGCCAAGAGCTGCCGGCACTTCAACGAACTCACCCCAAGGAGCCTGGATGTAGCAGAGCACATCGCCCTCCTTATACTCCTTACCGATGAAAGGCTCAACAGTCGGAGCGCACTCGCCCTCGCCAGAGAACTCCCAATAGATGTCGCCCTTAACCGGAGCAACAACTGCGTCAGCCTTAGCGTGCTTGTAAGCGCTGAGCTGCTCGGGAGAAAGGTTTGCGCCGAGCTTGGCATCCTTGAGCTTCTGAAGGTCGGCGAGGAAGTTCTTCTTAGCCTGACCGCTCTTGTAGTTGCGATACTGCTCGGGGTGCATAGCGAGCTCGAAGAGTTCTTCGTCGTCCTGACCGCACTCCCATCCGTTCTCTGCCATCTCCTTTCGGAAGTCGTCGAGAGCGTCTGTGAGAAGTGTATGAGCGTCTACGTCTGTGAACTCACGGCCCTGCTTCTTTGCAAGTTCAACAAGCTCCGGATCGATAGTTCCAGGAATCTTACCCGACTTGCCGAGAATCATACCCCACATAGAGTCGTCCATCATTACGAAGCGTCCCTTGCCCTGCTCGAGAGTGAGAAGGTTCATGAGGGCAATGTTCTTCACGTACTGTGAGAACGGAGTAACCAATGGAGGATAGCCTACGCGCGGCCATACATACTCCACCTCGTCGAAGAGCTTGATAAGAAGGTCGTCCATAGAGAACTCCTCAAGACCGTTCTTCTTGCGTACGTTATTAATAGTAGTGCGCATACCGCCAAGGTCGGCCATCATTGAACCCATCATACCGCCAGGCAGACCGCAGCCGAGAAGGAGCGAAGACATGATCTTGTTGCCAAGGTTGATGAAGTAGCCAAGCCACTCGTCGATGAACTCCTGAGTCATGGCGCGAGCCTTCATGTATGCGCTCATGTTGATTTCAGGAACTTCGAAGCCCTCGTTCTTCAACATGCTGATAACAGAGATAACGTCCGGATGCACCTTACCCCATGACAACGGCTCGATAGCTGTATCGATGATGTCAGCACCGTTCTGGCAAACCTCAAGAATTGAAGCCATTGACAGACCTGGACCTGAGTGGCCGTGATACTGGATGATGATTTCCGGATACTTGTCCTTGATCATCTTTGTGAGCTTGCCGAGGAATGCAGGCTGACCGATACCAGCCATATCCTTCAAACAGATTTCCTCTGCACCTGCAGCGATGAGCTGATCGGCAATGTTCATGTAGTACTCTAAAGTGTGAACCGGAGAGTTTGTGATGCAAAGTGCGCACTGCGGAGTCATACCGCCTTCCTTAGCCCACTTGATGCTCGGAATAATATTACGAACGTCGTTCAGACCGTCGAAGATACGTGTGATGTTTGTACCCTGCTTTGCCTTCACCTTGTACATGAGGGCGCGAACGTCGTCAGGTACGGGATACATACGCAGAGCGTTAAGACCACGGTCGAGCATGTGTGTCTTAATGCCAGCCTCGTTGAAAGGCTTACAGAAAGCGCGTACCGCATCGTTTGGATTCTCGCCTGCGAGAAGGTTCACCTGCTCGAAAGCGCCACCGTTTGTCTCAACACGGGCAAAGCAACCCATATCGATAATCACGGGAGCAATGCGCTCCAACTGGTCTTTGCGTGGCTGGAACTTGCCAGAAGACTGCCACATATCTCGATAAACGAGACTGAACTGGATTTTCTTTTTCATCTCTATTAGTTGATTTTTATTGTTCGTATAACGCAATTTGAAGAGATGGCGTGACTTTATAGCACCGCACACCTCTTCAAATATGCAAAATTAGAGAAAAAAAATCAATTACTTGGTAATATCAACGCTTTTTTAGTAAATATTAGAGCTGAATTTCTATTACCTTGTCTACATCTGTAGGCACTTCGTCGAGAGAAATCAGCACACCGCCGTCGCATTTCTGTGTCTTCACAGCCTTGCGTGAGACGAAGTCGACAGCCTTGCGCACCTTCTTCGAGCCGATAGGCAGGAAGAGCGAACGATCCTGCAAGTTGAGGATATGCACAAAAAGACGGTTATCTTTCTGTGTTGTCACACCCCAATTGTGCGGAGCAACGAGTCCGCCGCGTGTGCCGTAGATTGTCTCGCCGTAAACCTTCATCCACTTGCCCATCTCCTTAAGGCGCTCCACCGCAACCTCAGGCAGACAGCCGTCGGGCTGCGGGCCGATATTCATAAGCAGATTGGCGTTGCGGCCGGCTGCGTTCACGAGATAATGAATGAGAGTCTTTGTCGACTTGTAGTTTTGGTCTGTAATCTTGTAGCCCCACATGCCGTTCATTGTCTCGCAGGTCTCAAGCGGCAGCTTGCTGATAGCCTGACCCGACAAGCCTGCGGTGTTCTCGCCAGGCAGGTCGCGCTCGAACATCTGGAAGTCCTCGCCGTCGAACGGCTGAGAGTGGTGGTTATTACCGATAAGGCAAGAAGGTTGTAGTTTATGGATAAGCGCATACTGCTCAGGCAGGCGCCAGTCGAACGACGGGTTGATATCCTGATCCCACCAACCGTCGAACCAGATAGCGTTCACCTCACCATAATTGGTGAGCAACTCTGTGAGCTGGTTGTTCATAAACTTATAATAGCTATCCCAGTTCTGTGCCTCTTTCGGTCTGCCGGTGCCGAGACCGGTGCGTCCGAGCGGAGCATCCTCGCGTCCCCAGTCGATATGCGAGTAGTAGAAGTGCAGACCGATGCCCTGACGATGGCACTCGTCTGCCAGCTCCTTCACGATATCGCGCTTGAACGGCGAAGCGTCAACGATGTTATAGTCGGAATATTTTGTATGGAACATTGAGAAGCCCTCGTGATGGCGTGTTGTGAAGCAGATATACTTCGCACCGGAAGCCTTGATTGCCGACACCCACTCGCGTGCATTGAATTTCGAAGGATAGAAACCGCCAGCGAGCTTGGCGTACTCCTTGTAGTTAAGGTTGTTGTTTGTCATTGTCCACTCGCCAGTAGCGAGCATACTGTAAAGTCCCCAATGCAGGAAGATGCCGAACTTAGCGTCCTGGAAGCGGGCGCGTGCTGCGAGATTGCCCTCTGTCGGCACATACTTGCTCTCAGATGTCTTGCCGTTAGCGTTTCCGACGGCGCCGTTTGCAGCGTTTTCGGCAGAAACGCCGGCAGACATGGCGAGTGCCAACATCACTGTACAAAAGATTTTCTTCATACTTATTACATTAATTTTTAGGTAGTTATTATACACAAGAATAGGTGCAGCTGCTCACAACTGCACCTATTACAATATTATCCACGCAAATCGTGCTCCTCAAAACGACGTTCTGCGAGCTTTTCAAACTTTGTTCCGGGCTTGCCGTAGTTGGCGTAAGGCCATATTGAGATGCCTCCACGCGGAGTGAAGATACCTGTCACCTCGATATACTTCGGATCCATAAGCTTCACGAGGTCTTTCATGATTATGTTCACGCAGTCCTCATGAAAGTCGCCATGATTGCGGAAGCTGAACAGATAGAGTTTCAGACTCTTGCTCTCCACCATCTTCACGTCGGGCACATACGAGATGCGTATCTCCGCAAAGTCGGGCTGACCGGTAATCGGGCACAGCGACGTGAACTCCGGGCAGTTGAAACGCACCCAGTAGTCGTTGCCCTGATGCTTGTTGACGAATGTCTCGAGCACTTCCGGTGCATAGTCGTCACGATATTTTGTCTTTGCTCCGAGAGCCTGCAAGCCCTCATCACGGCGGTTATCTGAATTTGCAGCCATTTATATACTTATTATATATATACTATTTAAAAAATACATTAACCTCTGAACGTTGTTTTAGATATTGAATATTCTCCAGATGCTATAGTTCATTCCGGTATCGAAGTTGTCCTCGCCCTCGAACTTCTTTGTCCAGCGCACCACGCGTATGGTGAGAGGCAGAACGATTATCTCATAGAGTGTCTTAAGCACTACCTGCGAAATCATAAGCACGGGCAGTTCCTTCATCGGGATAACTCCTCCGAGCGCCAGCGGGAAGAAGATAATCGAGTCGGCTGCCTCGCCGTATACCGTACTGAGTATGGCGCGAGCCGAGAAGTGCTTACCGCCCGACGACAGTTTCATGCGACTCATCACGTAAGCATTGACGAACGAACCCACGATAAATGCGAGGAACGAAGCGAAAGCGATACGCGGCGCAAGTCCGAACACAGCGTGGAATCCTTCTTCGTTATGCCAGTAAGGCGCAGCAGGCAGTATGTCGCACAATGCTCCGAAGAGGACAAATAGGAAATTCATAGCGAAACCCAGCCATATAAGCAATCGGGTTTTTCCATAACCCCATACCTCACAAACGCAGTCGTTGATGATGTACGAAACGGGAAATACGATTAATCCGCCAGTTACACTAATCGGACCTAACGCAATTTGCTTTGTCTCAAGCACGTTTGCCGTAATAAGACAAACGCAGAAAAGCGTACTGAAAAGCAAAAACAGCACACTCACGTTTTTCTTGTTTTTCTGCATAATCTTGTTTTTTGAGAGGTTTACCAAGCACTCTATATAATAATGTATAAAGTATACGATACTGCTACATTTATTTTCGGCTGCAAAATTACTAATTTTTAATGAAAACACAAACAAAACCGCAGAGTAATAGATATAAAAAACGAGGAACTACGCCGAAACCCACCGTTTCTGCGCAGCTCCTCGCTATGATACAATAAATTATTGTGATGCTTTTCTTAGAACATCTTTGCAGGATAAACACCCTCGTCGGCAAGCTTCTGGAACTTAGCCACTACGTCCGGACGATCCTCAGGATAAGTTACGCCGAACCACTTAGATGTTGTGTCGAGCACCTCGCAAGTAGCGGTGCCGTCGTGTATGAGTTTGTCCACCATCAACGGGATGAAGAACTCGCTCTTGAGGTTTTCCATGTTCTTCGGGTCAGAAAGGAACTCCTTGAAGTACTCCTCGCTGTGCTTGAAGTAGTCGGGTGTGAAGCCCCAGAAGTTCATAGAAACCGGAGTTGTATCAGGAATCTCTACCCATGTCTCGTTGTCGTCGTCGAGATACTTCACAACGCCGTCGAAGCGCTGAATCTTTGTGCGCTCTACGACAGATGTAAGGTGATGGTGCTCGTCGTTCTCGCATACGCCACGGCTAACGGTGCCGCTCTCAGAGAGTGTGTTGCCTACGCGGAAGCCAACCATAGCATACTTGCCGGTAGAGCCTTCAGGCAGTTCGCTGAGCCACTTGCCCATTACGCGGAAAGCGTCGCGGTCGTAGAAGTCGTCGCAGTTGAGCACAGCAAACGGCTCGTTGATTACGCTTGCGCCCATCATCAACGCGTGGTTTGTACCCCAAGGCTTTGTGCGACCCTCCGGACATGTGAAGCCCTCAGGCAGCGCGTCGAGGCTCTGGAAAACAAGCTCGCACGGGATATGACCTTCGTATTTAGAGAGAACGATGCGACGGAAGTCTTCTTCGAAATCCTTGCGGATAACGAACACGAGCTTGCCGAAGCCAGCGTTGATAGCGTCGTAGATACTGTAATCCATGATTGTCTCACCGTGAGGACCGAGCTCGTCGAGCTGCTTCAGACCACCGTAGCGGCTGCCCATACCTGCAGCGAGGAGGAAAAGTGTTGGTTTCATAACTATTATATTTTGTTTAAGTTAAATATTTGCTGAATCGAATACAATATATACATTCGATTATCAATCTGAGCGCAAAAGTAACAAAATAGAGCGAATAAAAAAAATTATTGACTACATAAAATTGCTCACATCACTGAAAAATCGTAACTTTGCACGATACTATATAATAAATGTAACGAAAGAAAGAAACAGAAAAGTCTAAATATATGGCAATTACAGAAGAAAAGACAGTAGAAGAGAAGAATTTGAGTTTCGTAGAGCAGCTCGTCGAGCAGGACCTCGCTGAGGGCAAGAACGCTGGACGCATACAGACGCGCTTCCCGCCAGAGCCTAACGGCTATCTGCACATCGGACACGCCAAGGCTATCTGCATGGACTTCGGTGTGGCTGAAAAGTACAACGGTGTCTGCAACCTGCGCTTCGACGACACCAACCCTACAAAGGAGAACAACGAGTACGTTGAGAACATCCTCAACGACATCTCTTGGCTCGGTTTCAAATGGGGCAACATATACTACGCTTCCGACTATTTCGAGAAGCTTTGGGACTTCGCCGTGTGGATGATCAAGAACGGACATGCATACATCGACGAGCAGACTGCTGAGCAGATTGCCGAGCAGAAGGGCACACCTACCACTCCGGGCGTTGCTTCGCCTTACCGCGACCGCCCCGTTGAGGAGAGCCTCGAGCTATTCAACAAAATGAACACTCCGGAGGCTGTAGAGGGTAGCATGGTGCTCCGTGCTAAGCTCGACATGGCTAACCCGAACATGCACTTCCGCGACCCGATCATCTATCGCATCATCCACACTCCGCACCACCGCACCGGCACAAAGTGGCACGCTTACCCGATGTACGACTTCGCTCACGGACAGAGCGACTTCTTCGAGGGCGTAACCCACTCTATTTGTACGCTCGAGTTCGTGCCTCACCGCCCGCTCTACGACAAGTTCATCGACTATCTGAAGGAGATGCGCGGCGAGACAGAGAACCTGCACGATTTCCGCCCGCGTCAGATTGAGTTCAACCGTCTGAACCTTACATACACAATGATGTCGAAGCGCAAGCTCCTGGCTCTCGTTGAGGAGAAATTCGTGTCGGGTTGGGACGACCCGCGTATGCCGACACTCTCTGGTATGCGCCGCCGCGGCTACTCGCCCGAGTCTATACGCAAGTTTATCGACTCTATCGGCTACACCAAGTTCGACGCTCTCAACGACATGGCGCTGCTCGAGGCTGCCGTTCGTGAGGACCTGAACAAGCGCGCGCTGCGTGTTTCTGCTGTGCTCAACCCGGTTAAGCTCGTCATCACCAACTATCCTGAGGGTCAGACCGAGGAGATGGAGGCTATCAACAACCCAGAGAACGAGGCTGACGGCACACACACCATCACCTTCTCGCGCAATCTCTGGATCGAGCGCGACGACTTCATGGAGGATGCTCCGAAGAAGTTCTTCCGCATGACTCCGGGCAAGGAGGTGCGCCTGAAGAATGCTTACATCGTGAAGTGCACTGGCTGCACAAAGGACGCCGAGGGCAACATCGTGGAGATTCAGGCAGAGTACGACCCGATCAGCAAGAGCGGTCTTGAGGGTGCCAACCGCAAGGTGAAGGGCACACTCCACTGGGTTTCTGCCGACCACTGCCACAAGGCTCAGGTGCGCGTTTACGACCGTCTGTTCTGCGTTGAGAACCCGTCGGCTGACGAGCGCGACTTCCGCGAACTGCTCAACCCGGAGAGCCTCAAGACCATCGAGAACTGCTACGTAGAGAACTACGCTGCCGACTGCAAACCTGGACAGTATCTGCAGTTCCAGCGCATCGGCTACTTCATGGCAGACCTCGACTCTACAGCCGAGAACCTCGTGTTCAACAAGACTGTGGGTCTGAAGGACGCTTGGGCAAAGCGAAATAAGTAAACATATAAAACCTTTCTTTGAATGTTGGGCTTAGAGCGACGCTTGGTTGCAGCAATTGCACAACCTCACGCCACTCCACACCCAACATTCAACATTTATAATTGATGGAGAAAAAAGAGAATTATTTCAACAGTCCTGAGTTTCAAGAGACGCTACGCCGATACGAGGCTTCGCTGCAGCAAGGCCGTTCGGAGTACTTCGGTAGCGATGAGCTGTCGGACATCTCCGAGTATTATTATGACAGTGGCAAGAAGAAGGAAGCTGTTGACGTTCTTGACTATGCCATCCAACTACACCCTGGAGCCGCTATGCCACTGGTGTTTAAGGGGCGCATAGCACTTATCGACAACAAAGACATAGACACTGCGCAACACTACGCTGACATGGTTGCCGACCAGCTCGACCTCGACTGCCTCTATCTGCAGGCGGAGATAATGATAACGCGCGGCAACATAGCAGAGGCTGACAGCTTCCTCAGCAATGCGATGCACCAGATTGACGAGGACGAAGTGCCCGACTATGTGCTCGACATTGCTACCATTTTCATCGACTATAATCAACCCGACATAGCTGCCAAGTGGCTCGCACTAAGCGACGAGGACGATCTGCTCGACTACCGTGAGGTGAAGGCACGCATTGCGTTCGCCAAGGGTGACTACGAGCAGAGCGAACAAATCTTCGAACAGCTACTCGACGAGGACCCCTACTCGGGCAAGTACTGGAACTCGCTTGCCGTAACGCAGCTTATGAGCAACCGCATCAACGACTCGATAACATCGAGCGAATACTCCATCGCCATCGACCCTGAGGACGAGGAGGCGCTGCTCAACAAGGCTAACGCCCTGTTCTCGCTCGGCAACTTCACCGATGCGATGGACTACTACCAGCGCTTCCTGAAGCTGTGCCCCGACGAGGGCGCAGCGTACATGTTCGTGGGCAACTGCCTGCTCAACATGGGCAAACCGGAGGAGGCGATGCCGCAGTACAACAAGGCGCTGGAATGCTATGAGAAGTGCAACTTAAGCACGGCTGAGGTGAACCAGTGCCGTGCGTTCACGCTTTCGCTGCTCGGACATGTGGAGCAGGCGCTCGAGTGTCTCAACGAGACGCTCAAAGACCCCGACTGCAACCGCAGCGAGATAAACGTGATACGCGGACACATACTGCTGGAGAACGGACGCGTAAAGGAGGCGATAAAGAGTTTCGTGAAGGCTCTGCAGTCTACGCATTTCTCTCACGAGATATTCTTCCGCATAGCCATCTCGGTGTACGACTGCGGCTACCCCACCATCGCCTACCGCATGTTCAAGACCTACCACGAGGCGCATCACAACCAAGGCGACGAGGGCGCGGCTTATCTGGCTGCGTGCTGCCGACAGCTGCAGAAGCATGACGAATACTTGAAGTATCTCAACATCGCATGCCAACAAAACCCATCGGAGGCGCGCAAGGTTCTCGGCGAATACTTCCCCACGGGTATGGACCCGAAGGACTACTTCGATTATGAAAGAGTAAAAGAGTAAAAAAGTAAAAGAGTAAAAAAATGAATACAGCAGAACTTTTCCTTTGGATTCTCGACAATCTCAACTATTGGGTTGTCATATTGTTTATGGCTATCGAGAGTTCGTTCATCCCCTTCCCTTCTGAGGTGGTTGTTCCGCCTGCGGCATGGAAGGCTATGGACCCAGACAGCGGCATGAGCTTCGTGCTCGTTGTGGTGTTCGCCACAATAGGTGCCGACCTCGGTGCGCTCATCAACTATTACATTGCCAAGTGGCTCGGCAGACCAATCATCTACAAGTTTGCTGACAGCCGCATCGGTCACATGTGCCTCATTGACCGTGCCGCCGTAGAGAAAGCCGAAACATTCTTCCGCAAGCATGGCGCAACGTCTACATTCTTCGGACGTCTCGTGCCGGCTGTCCGCCAGCTCATAAGCATCCCGGCAGGTCTCTCGGGCATGCACGTCGGCAAATTCCTCCTCTACACCACTCTTGGCGCAGGCGTATGGAACACGGTGCTCGCAATGATCGGTTGGGGCATCTACAAGTACACCAACCTTAAGACCACAAAGGACGTTTACGAACAGGCTCTGCAGTACAGCCACGAAATCGGTTACGTTCTGCTCGCTCTCGCCGCCCTCGTCATCGCATTCCTTGCGTATAAGGGATTGAAGAAAACGAAATAAATTGTGTGAGCATATTTTTTTCGCCTCATGGTCTGAAAGAATCGTTTAACGAAAACGACAAATGAAACGAGCATTGTCAACAATAGAATAAAAAAAGATAGCAATAATTGGGCTTAATGTTATTATTGCTATCTTTTTTTATAAGGAACCTCTTTAGTTTTTTTCAGTTCTCTCTCTTGGTCGATTTCTTCGTTCGAGCACCATTACCGCATGGTGGGAATATCATTACCACGCTTCGGTAACACCGTTACCGCATAGCGGGAACATCATTACCAGGCTATGGTAACATGGCAAAGCCTTTTGTTTAACCTTTATCTTGCCGAACGGCAACAATAGCTCACTAAACAGAATTCGACAACCTTTCTTTTTGGGGAAAATACGTGCGCAGGGAACTGGGCGTTTCGCCAAGAGAGTACAGAACAAACGACAAATAGTATACTACAATTTTATAGTTTAGTGACCCATGCGTGAGGTGTCTACTTCTTTCACCGTTTTCTCCTTATAGCCGCCGAACTTATAGATAACGGCAAGGGTGAAGGACGCCCAGTTGTAGTTGACCTTCATACGATAGTCTTGGTTGCCCTGCACGGAATGGGTGTCGAAGCGATTGTTGAAGATGTTGCTGCCATTGAGGCGCACGCCCCATTTACCGTCGTGCGACGACCACTGCAATTTGGCATCCATGTTGAAGATTGGACTGATGTCGTAGACACCTTGTATTGCCTTCGATTGGAAGAACGGGTTAAGAATAAGGCGCAGGTCTTGCGTACTACAGAGTTTTACGGATGCTGTACCACCAAATATAACAGACAGTTTCTTGCGGTTGAATGGCAAGTCGAAGAAATGGTGGCTCTTGTCGTGCTTGAAGGTGCCTACTGCAAACACATTGCCGTTGAGCCATTTCCCTGCATTGAATATAGCAGAGGCTTGCAGTCCGTAGCTATTGGAATAATTGAAGTTGGTTTCCTTCATTATCACCGCCATGCGGTCTTTGGTCTGATAGGGCAACTGCACGAAATAGTCGGGCTTCAGACTTGCAAAAGCCATAAGCGTATAGCGTCGTTTTATCTGCCACATCAGGTTGACATTATAATAAGAGCTGGGTTTTAAATCAGGATTGCCGTGTATCTCGGTGTATGTAGACGCATAGAACACATTGCTCATTGTAGACCAATATCTCGGGAACTCGGAATCGGAACTGAACGAGAGGTTGAGCAAATGGTTATCGTTGACGTTCCACAAAGCATTGAGCGTAGGATACACGCGCCATTTATCCCATACAGGCGAATGGTATTGTTCGGCAGCGACGGAGGCTTCAACGCTAACAGCCTTGTTTATCTGCTTGCTGAAACCGGCGTACATGTTCCATATCCGCTCGTTGATGTCGACGCTACTTGTACCATTGGGCAAAACGTTTCCATCCTTGTCGATGGTGGTCTGATAACTCTTGTTGCTCGTGAACTGCCCCTTTACGCCGTACGACAATCCCCAACCGTTTGCCAAAGAATGGGTTTGGTCGGCAGTGAACATCCATTTGTTGATGGTCTGCTCACTACCACTTGTCAGATTACGTTCTGTGTCCGTCATGTTTTCAGCCGTCAGCGTACCGTCGAGCGTTTGTTGCTGAGGCGTGCGATAGTAGGTGTACGAACCGCTAAGGGTAAGTCCGAAAGGAAGCGTGTAGTTAGCGTCTACATTTTGCAGATACTCGTGACTGTCACTATGCATTCCGCTGATGCTCGACCCTGTCGTGTGGCTGTTTGAACTTGTCTTGTCCCACTGTCCCGTATAGGCTACGTTGAGACGATGATTTTTGCTAAAGGCGTAATTCATACCCAGTCGGTAGTCGTGCGTGATGCCGAACGACTTTTGTCCCGTCTCATCAGTATAGTGCACACGATTGTTGGCAAGTGGATGATTGGCTATGCGTGAAGATTCGCCGTACGAATTGCCGTTAACCAATTTGTATTGCGCATCCAGTCCGAACTTGCCTCTTTGCATGGAAAGATACACATTGCCAAACCCTTTGGCGTATTTGTTTTGCTCCATGCCGCCAATGATTTGTCCAGACTGCTGATTGGTGCCGGCAAAGTCTTTCGTTACGATATTGATAGCCATTCCTCGCACATGATAGCGAGCGGGGGCACATTGTTTCCATGGTGAGCGAATCTGTTTCAACGTTGGTCTGTGCGTTGGCGGTTATGGCTGACGCAACAAGAATAGTCGTAAAGAATAATCTGTTCATTTTCATTCCTTCCATGCTTTTGCTTTATTTTCCACAAAAGTAATAGAATTTTTTAATAAAAGCAGACTTACGCCTGCTATATTTTGCGAAACCTACGATTCTGTTTATAAAACAGCTACTGATTTGACGAAAGTTAAATATTTCACAACACAAACCATTTTAAATGTTCGATATTTTGTGAATATCGCTAAAAAGAATTAACTTTGCTACATGAATGTTGAGTTTGACAAGGAATATCTGCAAGACTTATATTTCAAAGGGAAAACAAGTGACAAGAAACATAGATATCAACCAGAAGTTGTACGTAGCTATCAAAAAGCAGTAGTTGCACTTGCACATGCTAAATGCATAGAGGATTTGTTTGTGTTTAAGTCATTAAACTATGAAGTTCTTGTTGGGGACAAAAAAGGCATTTCTTCTGTTAGATGCGGAAAACAGTATCGCTTGGAATTTATAGTCAAAGATAATATTGACGACATAACAATAAAAGTATGCCGTCTGTTAGATATTAGCAATCATTACAAGTAAACAATATGGAAAGTATAAAAACATATAACATAAGTGATTTGGTGCCGTCATCCCCAGTACATCCAGGCGAGATAGTAAAAGATGAGCTTGAGGCACGTGGAATATCTCAACGCAAATTTGCAATGATAATTGACTGTTCTTACACAGTTTTTAATGAGATTCTTAATTGCAAACGTCCCATGACTACCGATTATGCTTTGCGCATTGAGGCGGCTCTTGGCATAAAGGCGTATATGCTCGTAAATATGCAGAGTGAATATAACCTTCAGACAGCAAGACAAGACTCTCATCTATCTACAATCTTGAGCAAAATACGTTCGGCAGCAGCAATGCTGTAAATAACAGCTGGAAGATAGCTCAAAAAGCTGGCAGATAGGCTGGAAGATATCCTTTAGAAAGGGATATATCCCAGCCTTTATTGCGCTTAGGATGTGATGGTTACAGCGATCATGGAAGATATGGGGGATATTTTCAACTAATCGTCTTTAAACGCAAGTTTATCAAACTTGGCTTTAAGCATTGGAGCCTCCGACTTACGAATTGAGAGTTTCATCTCGCAGGTGTTGTCGTAGGTCTGACTGATGATGCGCGGCGACATATCCTTGATGATTTTCATTACATCGTTCATCATAATGTAAGGAAAATCGAAAACAACCTCCTCCTCTACGAACTGACTTACAATCTCTGCGTTGGCTATTGCCTCTGCCGCTGCAGTGCGATAGGCAACAATAAGTCCGCTTGTGCCAAGATTGACACCTCCGTAATAGCGCACAACGATAATAAGAATGTCGGTCAGCTCGTTCTTGTTGATCTGTCCGAGGATGGGCTTGCCGGCTGTGCTGCTCGGCTCGCCGTCGTCGTTGGCACGGAAATCGGTGCGTTCGGCACCGAGCATATATGCCCAGCACACATGGCGTGCGTCATAATACTTCTTGCGAAACTCTGCTACGTATTGCTTCACCTCCTCCTCAGAAGTGACATGAAAGGCAAAAGCGAGAAACTTACTGCGTTTCTCGCTGTAAAAGCCTTCTGCGGGTGTGTCTGTGATTGTAAGAAATTCGTCTTTTTGCTCCATTGATATTAAATTGACAAGTAGACAAGGCGAGATGCATAACAAATGCTTATGCAAACCACCTTGTCTACTCGTTACTTATTCACTTATCTACTAATATGTTACGACAGCTTGTGGATGACGAGTCCTGAGCGAAGCTTAGGCTCAAACCATGTTGCCTTCGGCGGCATGATCTTTCCGCTGTCGGCGATGTCAATAATCTGCTTCATTGAAACCGGATAGAGGGCGAGCGCCATACGCATCTCGCCGCTGTCTACGCGACGCTTCAGCTCTTCGAGACCGCGGAGACCACCTACGAAGTCGATGCGCTTATCTGAACGCAGGTCGGTGATGCCGAGAACCTTGTCGAGGATAAGACGACTCGAGATGTCTACATCGAGAACGCCGATCGGGTCGTGGTCGTCGTATGTGCCCTGCTTGGCATTGAGAGCAAACCAGTGACCATCGAGGTAGAGTGAGAACTCGTGCAGGTGCTGCGGCTTGTAGATAGCCTCACCTTTGTCCTCAACCTCGAAGTTCTGGCGCAAAGCGTCGAGGAACTGCTCTGATGTAAGTCCGTTGAGGTCCTTAACAACTCGGTTATAGTCGAGCACGGTGAGCTGCGATGCCTGGAAGCAAACAGCCATGAAGTAGTTGTACTCCTCGTCGCCCTTGTGATTAGGATTGTTCTTAGCCTTCTCTGCGCCAACGAGAGCAGCTGCGGCGCTGCGGTGGTGGCCGTCGGCGATGTAGAGAGCCGGCATCTTAGCAAACTCCTTGGTGATTACGTCGATATCTGCCTTGTCGCTGACAACCCAGAGCTGATGGCCGAAGCCGTCGTCGGGAGCAACGAAGTCGTACTCGGGCTTTGTTGCAGCGTAGCGCTTGATGAGCGCATCGAGCACCTCGTTGTCAGGATAAGCGAAGAACACCGGTTCGATGTTAGCGTCGTTGACGCGAACATGCTTCATGCGGTCTTCCTCCTTGTCGCGGCGTGTCAGCTCGTGCTTCTTGATTGTGCCGTCGAGATAATCGTTGACGAAAGCACCCACAACAAGTCCGTACTGAGTCTTGCCGTTCATGGTCTGAGCGTAGATATAATAGTTCTCGTCTGCGTCCTGACGAAGCCAACCCTTCTCCTGGAACATCTTGAAGTTAGCGGCAGCCTTCTCGTAAACGCGCGGATCGTACTCGCTTGTGCCCGGCTCGAAGTCGATCTCCGGCTTAATAATATGATAAAGACTCTTCTCGTTATCGCCAGCCTCTACTCTTGCCTCTTCACTATCGAGCACGTCATAAGGACGTGATGCTATCTCTTCAACAAGGTCTTGCGGTGGACGTACGCCACGGAATGGTTTTACTGTTGCCATTGTGTGATATATTTTAAAAACCCCACCACTATGTCCTCCCTATGGGGCAAAGGGGTGGGGTTATCGGGGATTTTTACTTAATTACTTGTTAACTTGGAACTTAGTGCAGCCGTCAGCGAAGAAAGCGTTAATCTGCTTAGCAGCTGCGATACCAGCGTTGGTGTTAGCCTCTGCTGTCTGAGCACCCATCTTCTTAGGTGTAGAGAAGTATCTGCCTTCGAACTTCTGGAACTCTTCGTTAGCATCCGGCATGATGTCTGTGATGAACTTCAGGTCGGTGCGTTCTGCCATAAGGGCAAGGAGTTCGGGTTCGTTGATAACTTCCTTACGAGCTGTGTTGATGAGGATGCCTTTCTTGTGGAGCTTGCCAACAAGAGCAGCGTTGATGCTCTGCTTTGTTTCAGGAGTAGCAGGGATGTGCAGCGAAACGATGTCGCAGTTCTCGAAGAGAGCGTCCTGAGAGTCAACTGCCTTAACGCCAGCTGCCTCGATAGCCTCCTTCGGGCAGAAAGCATCGTAAGCGTAAACTTCCATTTCGAAGCCCTTAGCAATGCGAGCCACGTTTCTACCTACGTTGCCGAACGCGAGAATACCAAGCTTCTTGCCCTTCAACTCGCTACCCGACTTGCCATTGTAGAAGTTGCGCACGCCGTAAACAAGCAAACCGAATACGAGCTCAGCCACAGCATTAGAGTTCTGACCAGGTGTGTTCTCAACAACAACGTTCTTCTCCTTAGCGTAAGCACAATCGACATTGTCGTAACCAGCACCGGCACGTACAACAATCTTAAGCTGCTTTGCAGCGTCGAGCACCTCAGGTGTAACTTTGTCTGAGCGCACGATCATTGCGTCAGCGTCAGCCACAGCGTCGAGAAGCTGCTGCTTTTCTGTATATTTCTCAAGCAAAACGAGTTCGTTGCCTGCACCTTCTATTTCAGCCTTAATGCCGTCAACCGCAGCCTTTGCAAACGGTTTCTCTGTTGCCACTAATACTTTCATAGCTACTATTTATTAATGTTCCTTTTCAAAATCCTGCATGCACTTAACGAGAGCCTCAACGCCTTCCATAGGCATAGCGTTGTAGCAGCTTGCGCGGAAGCCACCTACCGAACGGTGACCCTTGATGCCGACCATGCCACGCTGTGTAGCGTACTCTAAGAACGGCTTCTCAAGATCCTTGTACTCGTCGTTCATAACGAAGCAGATGTTCATCAAAGAACGAGAATCCTTCTCTACTGTACCACGGAACAACTTGTTGCGGTCGATTTCGTCGTAGAGCACCTTTGCGCGAGCCTCAGCACGGCGTGCCATCTCCTCTACTCCACCCTGAGCCTTGATCCAGCGCAGTGTCTCGAGAGCGCAGTAGATAGGAACTACTGGAGGTGTGTTGAACATTGAGCCCTTCTCTACGTGTGTACGGTAGTCGAGCATTGTAGGAATCTGACGCGGAGCCTTACCCAAGCAGTCATCCTTTACGATGATGAGGGTAACACCAGCCATAGCGAGGTTCTTCTGGGCGCCAGCATAGATGCAGTCGTACTTAGCGACGTCGATAGGACGGCTGAAGATATCAGAAGACATATCGCCGATAAGTCTTACAGGTACTTCCGGCTCCTTGCGGATTTCTGTACCATAAATAGTATTGTTTGTTGTGATATGCAAATAGTCGAGGTCTGTCGGGCATTCGTAATCCTTCGGATAGAAGGTATAGCCAGCGTCAGCAGACGATGCTACTTCTACAGCTTCTCCGATGAGCTTAGCCTCTTTCAAAGCCTTCTTTGCCCATGTACCTGTGTTGAGATAGCCTGCCTTCTTGATAAGGAAGTTGAAAGGAACCATGCAGAATTCCAAAGAAGCACCACCACCGAGGAACAATACAGAGTAGCCTTCTGGCACCTTCAAGAGTTCCTTGATGAGAGCAACTGCCTCATCAACAACCGGTTGAAAATCTTTTGCACGATGGCTAATCTCAGCCAAAGAAAGACCTGAACCGTTAAAATCCAAAATCTGTTTTGCTGTGTTTTCGATCACTTCGCGAGGAAGAATAGAAGGTCCTGCATTAAAGTTGTATTTCTTCATCTGCCTGTTTGTTATTAAGTTAATAAAAGTTTGATTAATATTTCGCAGGCGAAGTTACAATTTATTTTTGAAAGTAACAAGCAAAAATTTACAAAATGTTACTCTTACTTTATCTTTTACGCGGTTTTAGCTTCAGTTGGGGTATTTTTAACTTTTCGCCAGCCTTTACACTATGGCGATTGTTAAGCACCTCGACGTAGCATTCCATGCCTTCGCCGAGATAAGCCTTACTTATCGAAGCGAGGGTCTGACCGGGCTGAACGGTCACGGTCTTGGCTACACCTACTATTATATATGCGCCTGTGCGCACGCGAGTGTCGTAGTTATAATCGGAAGGTGTAGTGGCGGTTGAGGGTGCAGCAGAAGACTGAGATGCCTTGGCTTCTACTGCCGACTTTGACGCAGATATAGAATTCTTCTTCGCCTTTTCTGCAGCATGCAACTCTGCAGCACGCAATGAATCATTGGGCACAATCGTATCCTTGACTGCTACAGCGGGCTGTGCGTCAGCGCGCTCCGCAGCTTGCTGCTGAGCGTAAAGGCGACTCTCAAGTCGATCTATCACATGGTTTTTCTCCTCAATACGCTGATAGAGAAAGTACATGCCGATGCCAAGACTTACGAGTATAATGAACGAGGCGATGGTAAGGACATACATAATACGCGGACTGCGCTGTCTGCATCCGCCTATTACTATGCCTTCATCGTCTGCTTCAGGGGCTGTTGCGGTTGTTTTGTCGTCCGATTCCTCACTGTCTTCTTCTATAGTTTCAGTCTTTGGCGTCATCAGACGGCGAGCCATATCACGATGCTCCTCTGTGTTTACAGCCTTTGATGCTGTTTCAGAGGAAGAATAATGATCTGTTGACTGACTGGTTGGTGCTGTTGGGGACAACTGCACCCCCTGAGGTTGCTCTGCAGGTGCGGGCTGGTCGGTTGACTGATCGGTTGGCAGACTGGTTGGTGCAGTTGGGGACAACTGCACCCCCTGAGGTTCCGTTTCTGATACAGAATCAAGTTCTTCCTCGCTTTCCTCATCAATCTCAGAAAAGTCGACGCCATCGTTGAGCACGACGGTCTCGAACTGCACGAACGGACGGTTCACACGATCGCGCAGCAAGATCTCGGGGGTAAACGAAATTTTGTTGCGTCCATCTATAATGATACGTTCGCCGGTATTTACGTCGACACTGGCGCGTGCACCAACTGCCGACACCTTGAAAGTGCCGAAGCCTTTTATCTTCACCGAACTGTCGGCGCCGTCAAGTTCTTCCTTAACGACATCGAACATTGCGCTGACAAAGTCGGAAGCGTCACCAAGCGACAAGCCGTACTTCTCACTCAGTTCGCGAGCAAAATCGTTCACCTTAGCCATTCGCGTCGTCTCCTTTCTTCATCTTGTTCTTCACGGAAGAAGCCGGCTTGAAGTTGAGCACAATCTTCGGCGGAACGAGCATACGCTGTCCCGTAGACGGATTGACAACGATGCGTTCCATGCGTTTCTTCAGTTCGAAAGTGCCGAAATCGGGCACAGACACATTCTCACCTTCATCGAACGTAGAGGCAATAGACTCCAACACGCAACGCACCATGCGCTGAGTGTTCTCCTGCGAATATCCCGTACGACGAGACAACTCGGTGATGTATTCCTTATTGTTCATATATAATATAAGGTGAGATTGTGTAAGATTGTGATGATACTATTTATTCCACTTCGCCATAGAGGTCGAAGTCGTCACTGTCTGTGATGCGTACATCGTAGAACGAGCCGACACGCAGACGGCGCGTAGCCTTGATGAGCACCTCCGGGTCTACCTCAGGCGAGCAGAACTCTGTACGACCTACATAGTAATCGCCCTCCTTGCGGTCAATGATGGTCTTTAGAACGCTGCCTACCTTAGCGGCTTCCACCTCAGCACTGATGCGCTGCTGCACAGCCATGAGCTTGTCGAGACGGCGCTGCTTAACCTCAGCAGGCACATCGTCCTCGTAATGTTCGGCGCTGTATGTGCCTTCCTCCTCTGAGTAGGCGAAAGCACCCATACGTTCGAAGCGTGCCCACTTCACGAACTCTACAAGTTCCTTGAAGTCTTCCTCTGTCTCGCCTGGGAATCCGACGAGTAGCGTTGTGCGCAGATGCAGACCCGGCACCTCCTTGCGGATGCGCTCGATGAACTCCATTGTCTCTGCCTTTGTAACATGGCGGTGCATACGTGTGAGCATATTGTCGGAGATGTGCTGCAGAGCGATATCGAGATACTTGCAAACGTTAGGCTTCTCGCGAATAACGTCAAGCAGTTCGAATGGGAACTGGTTAGGATAAGCGTAGTGCAGACGAATCCACTTTACGCCCTTTATATCTGCAATGTCCGAGATAAGATCGGCGATGTGACGCTTGCCATCGATGTCCACACCATAATATGTGAGTTCCTGAGCGATTATCTGGAACTCCTTCACGCCATTAGCCACGAGTTCGCGCACCTCCTCCAGAATCTCCTCCTTCGGACGGCTGACATGCTTACCGGTGATGATAGGTATAGCACAATAGGCACAACGGCGGTCGCATCCTTCGCTAATCTTTATGTAGGCATAGTGATGCGGCGTAGTGATATGGCGAGCGCCAGAGCATGTAGGCTCTTCGGGTTTGCCGAGGTCGGTAAGCAACTGCTTGAAGTTGAACTTGCCGTAATATTTGTCCACCTGCGGAATCTCCTCCTCGAGCTCCTTTTGATAGCGCTGCGAGAGACAACCCATAACAAAGAGTTTGCTTATCTTGCCCTCTTCCTTAGCCTGAACGAGTTCGAGAATGGTGTCGATGCTCTCCTGCTTTGCGTCCTCAATGAAGCCGCAAGTGTTGATAACAACAATTTCACCCTCGATGCGCTTAGCATCGTGGGTGCAATGATAGCCAGCCTGCTCGAAAAGTGTCATCAGCTTCTCGCTGTCGACAAGGTTCTTTGAGCAGCCCATAGTTATAATGTCTACCTGTCCTTTCTTCATAATTACTTCTTGAACAACGAATCGACGAACTGACGCTTGTTGAAGAGCTGCAATGCCTCCATCGACTCGCCGAGTCCGATATACTTCACCGGCACCTTAAGCTGGTCGCTTATGCCGATAACCACACCACCCTTCGCTGTTCCGTCGAGCTTTGTGATGGCAAGCGATGTGATCTGTGTAACCTGCGAGAACTGCTTTGCCTGTTCGAAAGCGTTCTGACCGGTACTGCCGTCGAGCACGAGCAGCACTTCGTCTGGTGCTTCGGGCAGCACCTTCTTCATAACATCCTTTATCTTCTTCAGCTCGTTCATCAAGCCCACCTTGTTATGCAGACGTCCTGCGGTGTCGATGATTACGACGTCGGCGCCATTAGCCTTAGCCGAAGACAGGGTGTCGAAAGCTACAGAGGCAGGGTCGGCACCCATCTGCTGCTTCACAACAGGCACACCGACGCGCTCGCCCCAAATGCAAATCTGCTCTACGGCAGCAGCACGGAATGTGTCGGCAGCACCGAGATACACCTTCTTGCCCGACTTCTTGAACTGATAAGCCAGTTTGCCAATGGTAGTTGTCTTGCCAACGCCGTTCACACCTACAACAAGAATGACGTACGGACGGTGATCGGTAGGCAATTCCCAATCCTCGTTGTCAGCAGTGTTATTCTCGGTGAGCAGCGATGCAATCTCGTCGCGCATGATATTGTTAAGTTCCGACGTAGACACATACTTGTCGCGTGCCACACGTTCCTCGATGCGCTTAATAATCTTCAGGGTTGTGTCAACACCGATATCCGATGTGATAAGAGCCTCCTCAAGATTATCGAGCACTTCGTCGTCGACAGTTGACTTACCCATGACAGCACGAGAAATCTTGTCGAAGACGCTGTGTTTTGTCTTCTCCAGACCATTGTCAAGAACTTCTTTCTTGTTCTTATTAAAAAATCCAAAAATTCCCATATAACGTTATTTGTATGCAAAGATAGTGCAAATCGAACACAATACAAAATATGCTCGCATATTTTTATTGTTGAGATGCAGCCTATCTTATTTAGAGATAGTGCAAATCGAAGACAATACAAAATATGCTCGCATATTTTTATTACTTCAGTTCCACGACCATGCCCTCTCGCGTCAGTTCAGACGCAGGGAACACAGCGCGAGCCTCATCAAGAAGCACCTGCTCATTGTCGTATTTAGAGCTGTAATGACCCAGCAGCAGACGTCCTGCGTGAGCGTCGCGAGCCACCTGCGCCGCCTGCGCCGCCGTACTATGACAATACTTCATAGCCTTCTCCTCATCCTCCGTAGCATACGTCGTCTCGTGATAGATGCACGTTGTGCCCTCAAGCTGCTTATGCAGTTCGGGCAGATAGCAAGTGTCGCTACAGTAAGCATAACTGCGCGGCGGGTCGGCAGGGCGTGTCAGTCTACTGCTCGGTATCACGTTGCCATCTTCGTCGGTCCACGACGCGCCGTTCTTTATGTTGTTTATCTGCGACACGGGGATATGGTAGAAGTCTATCATGTCGCGGCGTATATGCGGCAGCGTCGGCTTCTCGCGGAAGAGGAAACCGGCGCACGGCTCACGATGCTTCAGCGGAATAGACTCGACAGTCAGGCTGCGATCCTCGTAGATGACAGCACGCTTCTTCGTATCGACGGCATGAAACTGTATCTCGTAGTCGAAATCGTTGCAGAATGTCTCCTGCAGCATGTCGAGCACCGGCTTCAGTTCTTTCGGCGCATAGATAGCAAGCGGCATGGTGCGTCCGAGCAAGCCGAACGACGAGAGCATACCGATGAGTCCGAAGCAATGGTCGCCGTGAATATGACTGATGAACACAGCGCAAAGACGGTTGAAGCCTATCTTCGAACGGCGCATCTGCAGCTGAGTGCCCTCACCGCAATCGACGAGAAACTGCTTCTCGCGTATCTCCACCACCTGCGCCGAAGGATTATGGCGCAACGTGGGCAGCGCACTGCCGCAACCAAGTATATGTATCTTGAATGGTTCCATAGTTTTACACTATCTCCACTTGTTTTTCTTACTTCTTTCGTTTAAAAGCAGAGATTATTCTTTCGTTTAAAGAGCGGTCCTCTACTTCTGTCTCTTGAATGTAAAGATGCCATTTGCGTTCTCCAGATAGAGCGAGTCGGCACTCAGACCATCAATGGCGAACGTGTCGCGGTTGAGCAGTAGACTGCCGTTGAGAATCTTCCATGAAGTCCACGTATTGGTCTCAGCCTTAACGGCAGAGTGCACCGTTCCGCCCTCCTCTATCGTGAAATTCTTGTCGATGCTTGTCCAATGTCCGAGCAGCGATGTAACGTTTATCACCCGATCAGCCACCAGTTCGTCAGCCGTCTTATGACCCGTCACAGCCATCTTGTCGCCAGCCATGAGTCCGCCCTTCACGTCAGACGGAGTCTCCACCTCGGTCTCTGCGTCCTGATCGAGAAGCGTATAGACGAGCGTATCGCCGGCAGACGTAATCAGTTCGAGCGAGTGCATTGATGTACCTTCGCCACACACGCCGTAGACTGTGGTGTCGTTCACCTCCTCAGCCTCGGCTGCATTCTCCGGCTGCGCTTTCTCCGGCTTACCGTTGCAGGCAGCCATAAGCAAGGCGAGGAACAGAAGTGCTACGCCTCCCTTACAGAAAGGGCGCAGCAATATTTCAAGACTCTTCATAATATCCTTATTTAAATGGTTATTCGTTGTTTTTCGCCTCATTCCAGAGCGCGTCCATCTCACCGAGCGTCATATCCTTCAGCGGCTTGCCAATCTTTATGCTGTGCTGCTCAATATAGTTGAAGCGGCGAATGAACTTGGCGTTTGTCTTTTCGAGAGCCGTGTCCGGATTAATCTTGTATAGACGTGCAGCGTTGATGAGCGAGAAGAGGAAGTCGCCGAACTCCTCTGTAGAGCGCTCCTTGTCCTCACGGCGCAGTTCTGTCTCCAGTTCGCCGAGTTCCTCGCGCACCTTAGCCCATACATCGCCCTTGTCTTCCCAGTCGAAGCCCACATTGCGCGCCTTGTCCTGCACGCGGTAAGCCTTGATGAGCGAGGGCAGAGCGTCGGGCACACCGGCAAGCACACTCTTGTTGCCGTCCTTCTCCTTCAGCTTCAGCTGCTCCCACTTCTCCGTCACCTGCTGCGAAGTCTTCGCTGTGTTCTCCAGATGCTCGTCTGCCTGCTCGCCGTAAGGCAGCGGCTTCGGGTCGGGCGCACCCACCTGCGACGGATGATATACATGCGGATGGCGGTAGATGAGCTTGTCTACGAGTTTGTCGCACACGTCGGCGATATCGAATTCGCCCTTCTCCTCTCCGATTCGTGCGTAGAAGCCCACGTGCAGCAGCACGTCGCCAAGCTCCTTGCAGATGTTCGGCTCGTCGTCTTTCAGCAGAGCGTCGCACAGTTCGTAAGTTTCTTCTATGGTATTCGGGCGCAACGACTCATTGGTCTGCTTGCGGTCCCACGGGCATTTCTCGCGTAATGTGTCGAGCACATCGAGCATACGTCCGAACGCTTTCAGTTTTTCTTCTCTTGTATGCATTTTTTACGATATAAAAACTCTGATAGTTGTTGTATATAATTTCTGCAAAGTTACAAATAAAATTTTGATATTCAGAAATATTGTAATACCTTTGTTTTTATGAATATACTACTCATTGACAATTACGACTCTTTCACATACAATCTATTTCAGTACATAACCGAAGAAGGAGGCGCTGATGTGAACGTAACCGTTTGGCGTAACGACCGCTTCGAGCTTGACAACGTGGAGCGTTTCGACAAGATTATACTCTCGCCTGGTCCGGGCGTGCCCGACGAGGCTGGCTTGCTGAAAGCCGTCATACGCCGGTACGCTCCAACGAAGCCCATTCTTGGCGTTTGCCTCGGCGAGCAGGCTATCGGCGAAGTGTTCGGCGCCGAGATTCACAACCTGCCAACGGTGTTCCACGGCATACAGTCGAAGGTGAGCATCGTTGCCGACGATTATATCTTCAGCGATATGCCCGACAACATACTTGTGGGTCGCTACCACTCGTGGGTTGTGAAGCAGAACAAATTTCCTGCCGAACTGGAAGTGACGGCGTTGAGCGAAGAAGGACTGGTAATGGCGCTAAGACACCGCACCTACGATGTGCACGGCATACAGTTCCACCCCGAGTCGATACTCACTCCGGAAGGAAGGCGCATGATTCGCAACTTTATCACTCATTAGAAGTCGGTACGTAGCGAACGGAATCTGATTGGATGGCGAACGGAATCTGATTGGACGGCGGACGGAATCTGATTGGACGGCGGACGGAATTCTATAACATTCTCTAAGGCTATTTCACGCTCACCCAAATCAATCATAGCGTTGATGAGGCTCACTTTCTGTGCTCTCATCAACGTTTCTACGCTTATATCCGCTTCTTTCAGGATGTGTTTTTCGAGCAGACTGGCGCGCTTTGTACCCATGAGAAGCGGATGTCTGGGCGTAAGCCATTGCTCGCCGTCGAACACAGCGATGTTTGTGAACGAGGTGTCCGTAACCAGTCCGTTCTTTACGATTATTATCTCGTCGCAGTCGCCCTTCTGTGCTGTAAGACGATTAAGACTACTGCGGTCTGCGCTCTTGAACGAGTAGTCTATCCAGTCGTCCACAACGACCTTCAGACTGCGTATCTCGCGCATTGTATATGGTGCGTATTGCACATCTACAACGCCCCGTCCATCGTACAAGACCCTTGCCTTGTAGAACTGCATGTCGGGCGTGGGCGACAGTACGTCGGCGAGCGCAGGCACCGGCGCATCGGCAAAGAAGTGGCGCATCGTGCGGCACATTCTTGACTGATGAAAACTTAGGTTCAGCGCCTTTCCGTCCTTTATCTTTATTGTTTCTACAAACTGCTGCATTATCACTTGCGTCTATTTTGTTATCGGGAGATACACCTTCTGCAGCACCTCCTCGTATTCCTTTATGCACTGGCTCTGCGACGTGATGCCGCCGCCTGCCTTGAAGAACATTCCCTTGTCGGTCTGCTCTACGAATCGTATCATTACGGCAGAGTCAAGTTCGCCGTTACTGTATATTCCCATGATGCCGGTATAGAATCCGCGCTGGTATGTCTCGGCTTCGTCTATTATCTGGCAGGTTTTCTTCTTAGGCGCACCCGTTATGCTTCCGGCAGGCAGTTGCGCTGCGAGTATGTCTCCGATGCGCTGCGTGTAGTCGGAGGGCAACTTGCCGCTTATCTCCGAACTTGTCTGCAAGATGTCGCCCTTATTGGTGTGCAGGACGTCTACGAAGCGGAACTTCTCTACCTTCACATCCTCAGCCACCGTGTTCAGATCGTTGCGTATCAGGTCTACAATGGTTGCATGTTCTGCTGCTTCCTTCTTGTCGTCCATCAGCACCTGTTCGGCGTCGGGCAACGCAGCGTCGATTGTGCCCTTCATAGGGTAGGAATAGATTCTGCCGCCTCTTATCTGCACGAACGTTTCGGGCGAGAAACACACGAACCGACCGATGCCGTGCGACGGATTGTTCAGCAGCAACTTGTACTTGCCTTTCGAGTGGCGGAAGATGTCCTCAATAGAAAGGTTGCAGCGCACCGCCATCTGGCATGTCAGGTTGGCGAGATAGCTATAGCCAGCCAGCATATTGTTCTTCACGATGTTGAAGCTGCGCTCGTATTCGTCGTACTTCGGTGCCTCCACCTCCCACTCTATCTCAGCAGGAAGCTGGCTGCTGCCTTCAACGGCGTTGGTATGACTGCCGAAGTCGTAGAGACACTCGCAAGGGTCAATCTCCGCGAGTTTCTTTATATACGCCTTGTCGCCTTTGTAGTCGACAACGAACAGAAAAGGCTCTCCGCTGCCGCCCAATTCGTTCAGTCTGTCTATTATATCTTTGTTCATACGCTTCTGGTGTAATGTTTTTAGCAAGTGCAAAATTACATCTTGTTTGCGAAAGCCACAAAAGTTGAGAGCGTGAATAAATCTTAAATTATATTTGCTTATTGCTGTTTTCACTAATAATTGGTTACTTTTGTCAACGTTTTAATTCGACAAACAAGAAATAAGGGGTGCTTCACGATTGTGTTGCTGAGATTATACCCATAGAACCTGACGCAGATAATGCTGCCGCAGGGATTGCTTCAGACATCCATACTTATTATATAAGGTATGACGTGATGCTCGGAGCTGTTTCTATTCCGTATTTTCTTTTGGTAGTAAGACCAACGGATACGCCTCCAGACAAAAAAAAGACAAAGAGCATGAGGTACATTTGCGCACTTACCATTGCCGGTTCCGATAGTTGTGGCGGAGCGGGCGTTCAGGCTGACATTAAGACGATGTCGGCTTTAGGCGTTTATGCCGCTTCCGCCATCACGTCCGTCACGGTGCAGAACACATTGGGCGTGCAAGCCATT
>ULSQ01055313.1_pt1 | contig 32544 bp, 26 predicted proteins | sample 1956821 | NCBI WGS metagenome assembly ULSQ01 (sample SAMEA4835712, study PRJEB28245) | human gut metagenome | biome: gut microbiome; material: fecal sample | place: Denmark | collected 2008 | reverse complement strand
AGTCCTGCTTGGCCAAAAGGGTCAAAGTCGCGTGGCTTTTCCACAAAGTCGGGCATCTGCGACAAGGCATAGTATGCGCTGATAGAGTTCTGTAACTCTGTATTGAGCCGTTCTCTATTCGGACTGTCATAGTCCCTGTACGCCGTAGCCAGTATCGCTTTCTGCGCCTTTGCAGGCAATGCGCCGAACATTTCCTCCAAATGGGTGTTTCCATTTTGGAAAATACTCTGATACATTATGCCTTTAAGGTCATTCTTGGCCTCGCCGGTAAGATTGCCTTTGCTGTCGAACGCGCTACGGTACTGCGTCGGGGTGATGTAATTCTTTGCTTGCATCCATTTCAACACGTCCATGCCGTTGCGGTCTACCAATTCGGAGAAAGTCATCTCCTCATCAGGAGAGGCAAGCAATCGCCCGGCAAAGCTTCTCATGTCATCGCCCATTTTCTGCACGATGTTTTTCGGCTTGATGCGCTCCACGCCTCCGCTTTCGGTGTCCTGTGCCACGAACTGCCCTAATGTGATAGCGTCCTCGTCGGGTACGTCGAGCATATTCACCAATACCGGCTGCTGCATGGCTTCAACATCTTCGGGTGCCAGCCCGAAGTCTGCGGCGTGGTCTGCAAGGTATTGCTTGTAGATAGCGGATTGCTCCGGCTCTCCTGCCCACATCTCGCGCAGTGCCGCACTTCGGTTGTTGCCCTGTATCACCTCGCCGCGTGTGTTCACCGTCGGTGCGCCTGTGTATGCGGTTACCGATGATGTGATTTCTTCCGGGCGGATGTTGGCGGCAATCCTACGTGCCGACATCACGCTTGCATCATCGTTGCGCTCCTTTGGCTGTGCTTCGTCAATGAAGTGAAGCGGATTGCGCAGTCCGTTCAGGTGGCTCGGCTGCAACTGGCTTGCTTCTATCAAGGCCACGTGCCCTGTCGGGATGTTCTTGTCGTCAAACTTCACCTGCACCTCCCTGCCTTGTCGCGCCGGTATGGATTGCTGGCGGTCAACTTTCTCACCGTTCACCCGTCGGTATCCTCTTGCACGCGCATCCTGCGGAGTGTCGTCTACAAAGTCGGGCACACCGTTCAATGCTTCCCTGCGTATGCGCTCGGCTTCCTCACGTGCTGCGCGTTCCTGTTCCTCCTGTTCGCGGCGCAACCGTGCGGCTTCCGCTGCCTGACGTGATTGTTCTGCCATAGCTGCCTGCCGTCTGCGTTGTGAGGTTTGTGCAATCCTCTGCCACAAGGCAAGATTGGCTTTCGCTTGTTCTACGGCATTCTTACGTTCACGCTCGGCTGCAATCTTCTCGGCAATGGTCGTGCCTCCTTTTGGTTTTGTTTTCTCTACTTTTTTCAGCTCGGCTTCCTTGTCGGCCACCATGCTGTCAGCCACGCTCTGTGCCATAGACTCGTCGCCCTCTGCCTGTTCAACGATAGCGTCCCAAGCCGTATCCGGGTCTGCCTGTTCGTAAACGGGTTGCCCCTGTTCGTCTTTGGGTATGCGTTCCATTGCACTTTGCCCGGGCTGTTCTGTCTGTACCGGCTGCTCTTGTGCGTTGCTCGGCTCGTTGCTCGGCTGCTGAACCTGTGGCATGGTAACATAAGGCAAGTATTTTCCCCTGTTTTCGGCCACTGTTTCTGCAATCTCTTCATCGGTTGCCGAACTGTCGAGCCATGAGTTTTCACCTGTGGAATATCCAAGTGCAATTAGATAATCCCTATCAGTTAGCTTACCGTTGATGTAGTCTGCTGTCGCTTGCGCAGGTGTGGCTAATGCTTCTGCAACTTCTTCTGGATGTTCTCTGTAATAGCTTTCAACACGGGAGCTGTCGGCCTTCAAAAGGTCGTCCACGGTTGCATTATTTATTGCATCTTGGTTGACGGTGGCGATATTCTCCTGATGAGAATTTTCTGCGGAATTTCTGCCATTTTCCGTGAAAATTCCGCCGTTTTGCCGAGAATTTCCCGCAGGATTGGCTTGTAGACGGTTCAATTCTTCAGCGGTGAAAAGGTTTACCTTCCGTCCGTTTATCGGGCTTTCTGTGTAAACCTCATACTGTCCGTCCTCGTTCACGTCTGCCGTAATATTTCCGCGGACTTCGTTCCCGTTCTCGTCTAACAGGGTGACTTCATCGTTCAGGCTGTATGCCGGCTGTTCTTGCGCCTGTGGCTGCTGCATGGCTTCGCGCTGCTGCTCAACCTGTGCCACTCGCGCACGGTTTGTGGCGTCCACCATTGCCTGAATATCCTCCTTACGCATGGGCACAACGGTTTGTCCGCCGTCGGAGCTTACATTCACCGTCCCGTCGCCATTATCCACAAATCCGTCTTCATTAGGCACAATCTGTATTTGCGCAGGCTGTCCGCTTTCGTCAGTCACAGTATAGGTGTCGCCGGGCTGGAATGTCACCGTTCCGTCTATCTTGTTGGCTGCTTCCTGCGCGAACTGCTGACGTATGGCTTCCGCTGCGGTCTGTTTCTCCATTTCGGGGTCAACAGGCTGTTCAATGCTGAATATGGCATCAGGCGACACCATTTCCATTTCATTTGTGTTCTCGTGGAGGATGAGTATGCTGTTCCCTGACTTTTCGCGGTCAACGCCCGTACCGTCCGGCAACATGACAAGATTTCCACTGAGAATATATGCGCGGCGGTCGTTACCGTCCGTATCCTGCACTTTCAGAGTTGCGCCCTGTATCATCCCTGTTTCATGATTTGTGCGCTCATTCACCATTTTGTTGCTCTGTTCGATACGGCCGTCTATGTCGTCACGCACGCGCTGTATCATCCCATCGAATTTTGCCTTTGCGTTGATGTAGTCCAGTACAGGCTGGATTTCATCATTCCTTTCAAGCCGCTGCAATTCACCGATGAAGTTTACAGGGTCTCCGATGGTCTCATCAACCTGTCCGGCATCAACACCGAACATGGCGGCCATCTGATTCTGACGGAGTTCATACAGGTTTTTGGTGTCCTGCAATTCTGTTGTCTCTTCCTCCGAATATCCGTCGTCAAATGATTGTGCCAAATCCACGTTGACCGGATTCAACGGTTTGCCCTCGTTCTCTTCTACAGAACCGTTCCCAAGCCTGTCAAATGAATATTGAATAGCCTTTGTCGAGAGATGCGCGGTTCCAGATGTGTATGCACCGGCCATCGCTCCGCCGATGAATGATTCCACATACTCTTTGGCCTTTGCCTTTGAGAAGTCTGTCAAATCCGCATCAGGATTTTCTTTCTTCATTTCTTTCCACTGCGCACGTAACCCGTAATCCTCATTCCCGTCAACAATGTCAAGCGTCTCTCCGAGAATGTCATTACCTGCATTTCCTATAATCTCTTCCGCGCCTTCTCCCAAAGCATCCTTACCGATACCTTTCAAACGTCCGTATATGCGTTTTGCAAGAGTCTCGGTAGCCTTGCCTGTAATATCGTTCGTTATCTTTTCTGACGCATTCTTTGATGCGCCGCGCAATATTTTTCCTCCGCCGACATATTTGAATATTGGATCTGAATATTTTTCCACGGCCTGCTCTATTGCAGCCGAGCCGACGGCTTGCGCTGCACGTTTCAACGCCGGTATGTCAGGATTAGCAAGAGTGTTTTCCCTGTAATTGCTTCCGGCCATTGATATGGCGTTGAGCGTCATGGTGTATGGATTGAACGCAGACAGAGTCATCGGCAGCGACTCGCCTGCAGTTGCTATGCCTTTCTGCAGGAATCCTCCTATTTCACCGTCCCAGAGCATGTCAAGGAATCCTTTACGCCCGCTGTGCGGCTGTGCTTCCTCGCTCATCCTGTCGGCTGTTCCATGCAAATAGGATGATGCTGTTGTCAACGGGTCGTTCTTGTCCGACAGAGCTTCTTCATAACTCCGTGTCCTTGTATATCCTGCCGGACTTGACGGGTCTTCAACAATCATCCCGCTTGTAAGCGATTGCATGGTGTCAAGCAAACCGGCTCCAACACGCATAAAACCCGCACCGAGACTTTTCTTCACGGTCTCCCACAGAGTCGGGTCGTGCTGCATTTTTGCTTCCTCTTCACGCTTGCGTTGTTCTTCTTCACGCTTTTCCTTGTCAATCCGGTTCTGTTCTCGGTCAGCTTCAAGGCGGTTTATGTATTCGTTGCCGGTTTCAGTAATGTATACCGGCTTGAACTTTCCGCTTTCATTGTCATATCTTTTACCGGTTTCCACCACATTCGGATTCTCACCAAACTGCATGGGATTTGTGTCCGTACCGACATTGTTTCTGTTTATACGCAACGGATTCCTTGCCAGCTCTTGTGAATATCTAATCTTATTGGATGCCGTGTGCTTGTTTTCACGTCATGGCGTAAGCCTGCCGCCCAATCAGCCATGTCCTCCCGCTCCGTATCGGTCATTTTGTCTGACCGGTCATATTCATCTATAACCTGCTGCGCGGCCTTACCTGCTGTTTGTTTGCTTTCAGATTGACCATATCCAAGTGAGCGGTCGAAATCCTGCTCACTACCCAAATCATAACTTCCGGAAATAGTCTTGTATAAGTTACGTCTGTTGTTTGCTTTTTTAAGAGAGTTCCTGAAGTCCTGCTCACTGCCTAAGTCATAATCGCCTTTCAGTGCGTCATACAAGTTCTTTATGTTGTCCTGTGCCATATTGTTTTCTTTAATTCTTAACTCCCAAATCCTGCTATTTTCTTTTTCCCAGAATTGCCGCTGCCAAAGCCGTTAATCTGCTTCTTGCCATTGGAACTCTGGTTCTTCAGCCAGCCTTGGCGTTGCTTCCATACCATTTGGATAAAGTCATCGTCATCGTCCATGTACTGGTTCGTAAATATCGGGTTATCGTAGTCATCTGTACCAGTCTTTACTTTCCGATACCTGTTGTTCCCATCCCTGTACTGTTTCTTTTGCTCGTCAGTAAGGCTCATCCAGTAGTCGTAGGCATCCTGCAAGTCCTTGCTCTTGCTTCCGCCCGAACCTCCACGGTCATAGTACCGTGCGCGGGAGTTCGATGCACCGGCGGACGCATTGGAAGCTTCTGCGGCTGCCTTGTTGCGTTTAATAATGCTTTCTTCGAGCTGCGGCGCATACCTTGCCTCCACCTCGGCTTTCTTCGCTTCGTATTCAGCCTTTGTAATCTGATTGTTCCTGAGCTGTTTGTTCAGGTCGTGCATTTCAGCATCACGCTTTTCCTTAGCTTCGGCACGTGCGTCCGCCGCCTTGTCGCGTTCCTGCTTGATTTTGTCAAGTCCGAGCTGACGTTCCCACTCACGCTCACTCCTGTTATAGGTATCGTCTGCCTGACGGGCACGCATCAGTCCGTTGATGTACGCCGTCATGTTGGCGTTGCGGTCTGCTGCGAGTTTGTCCCAGCGGTCTTTTACCCTTTGTGAAGCCGTGTTGCGCCCTGAATACATATTCGGGGCGTACTGCGTGGTAAAATACAGGTTGGATAGGGCGGATATTCCGTCGCCAATGGCTGCGAATATCTGCTCTCTGCGTTGCTTTTTCCTTTCTTTCTCCAGCTCTTCCTGTGTGGGTGGCTTGTATGGATAGAGCTGCCTGAACATTTCTTCATAGCTCAATCTCTTGGGTTGCTGCGGCTGCTTTGGAATCGCCCCATCCGGCACGTGCAATTCTTCTTTCGGTATCAATGCAGATATTGAAGCCGCCTTGATTCCGTCTCGCTTTGTGGATTTGTCCTGCGCTATGGTGTCTGTTTGGGGCTTCTGCGTAGTAGCGTTATTTTGGGCTTGCCCTCCCTGCTGCGGCGTTGCCGCCGCCCCTTGCATGCCGGGAGCGAAACCTGGCGGCGTGTGCGGCGAGACAGGCTTGTTGCCGCCGCCCAATATGTTCTCAAGTGTCGTTGCCATAAGAATCAGGTTTTATAGTGGTATTTCCTTTCCTCCGATTTTGACAGTGCCGAAATCCATCGAGCCGGCAGCACTGCCCAATGCGCCTGTTGCCCCTGCAATGGCCTGTGCCTTGCCCGATTCGAGGTTCTGCAACTGGTTTTGCAGGTCTGCGTCCCTTTGCAGGTACTGTTGTTCGATTTGGTCTTTCCGCTGCTCTCCGTTCACGGCAATCTGCGCCGTAGCGTCCGCCAATGCCTGATTGTTCGCGGCTTTCGCCGCAGCCGTACTCTCGTCCGTGCCGCCCATCACGGCCTGCGTGCCCGCTGCCTGACGGTTGCGGTTCTTGATGCTCTCCTCGGTCATGGTCAGTATGCGCTGCGCGTCAGCCCGCTGTGTCGCATCCTCGTTGTAACGGCGGTCATACCAGTCTTGGTTCTTCTGTATCTGTTGCTGTACGTTCTGTTTCGCTTTCTTCATCGCCTTTGAGGCGGAAATGCCGCCGAAGATACTGCCGACGGCTCCTAATGCACTGCCTATTAGTCCCATATCTGTTAAAACTTATCTTTATGCGGCGAAGTTAAACCGTTATCTTTGCACCCGTGGTTTAACTTTTTACGCACGTGTTATCCACATTGAAAGTGTTCAGTAAGTAACTATTCAAAACTATTTTAGTATGGCAAGACAGAAAAATGACGGCCGTGGACGGCTTGGTGGCAGACAGAAAGGCACACCCAATAAATCCACATCATCTTTGCGTGAGATAATCTCAGAACAATGGCGAAACTATCAGGAGAGCGGGCAGTTCAAAAAAGACCTTGATTCACTCGACCCGCAAACTCGGGCGGTGGTCATGGAACGGTATGCGCAGTACATAGCACCCAAAATGAAGTCCGTTGACATGGACGCGACCATTACGACCCGCATCACCATCGAGGATAAGCTGCGCCAACTTGCAGGCGAGGACTGATTATCTACTTTTAGACGATAATTATTCACTTAACACATACAGCAATGGAATACAACAGTGTGATTACAATTATTGGACAGGGAGCAAATGCGTGGGTAAGCGCAAAGAACTTTTCACTTAACCAGCTGCGCACATTGGCAAGAGAAGCGGCACGTAAGGATGTGATGCTGACAGTCGAATGCCGGAACGGTATCTTTACCGACAACGAACTTAAACTGCTCGCACAGGAGGGAGGAAAGAACATTACGATTGTAGGGTAGCATACACGGATTTCTTTTTCATTTTGTACTCATAATCAGGGGCGGTGTCCGTTCATTCAGGCATCGCCTTTTTCATGGGCAAGAAAACACTATTTCTTTCCCATTTATGCCTATTTCTTCCGAAGAAAAGGACATTTCTTCCGAAGTTATCCTTATTTCTTCCGAAGAAATGCGTATTCTTTCCGAAGAAATAGGCTTTTCTTCCGAAGAAACGAAAAAACAGGGTAAAAATGGGGTGTTTTTGGCCTAAAAACGGGTCAAAATTCCTTCGGATTTCTTCCGAAGAAAAAGGCATTTCTTCCGAAGTTATTGCTATTTCTTCCGAAGGAATGCGTATTTCTTCCGAAGAAATGGGCTTTTCTTCGGAATTTATCCCACAAATAAAAGAAAAGAAATATATAAGTATATATATTTCATTATACGTAGACGTAGTCGTAGAGCGCACGCGCGTGTGCGTGTGTATCGTGTGCGCGCATACGCGCGTAGGCGTGTACGCACAGGCACACAGGCACGACGGCATAAAATAAAAGCTGCAAAAAAGAAAACCTGCAAAGAAAGTTTCCTTGCAGGTCGTAAAAAGATAAACCGTTGTCAGCCGCCGGTCAGGTTATCTTTGTGCCGGACAAAAAATCATTCGCATGAAAAAATCAGTTGAGAACATAACGGCACTCTTGCGTTCCGGCATCGGCGGCCTCACGTTGAAGTCCGACGATTTCCGTTTCTCCGAACTGTCAATGTTCGCACAGCTCGCTGCTTCGTCAGATATACAGCTCACCATTGTTGTGAGCGACAATCTTTCAATTGACGAAATCTCACAGCTGGCTAAAGATGCCAACGGACACCTTCATGTTGATTTTACGACTGGACGGCATCCTGAAAAGGATTACTGCAAATTATTCGAAGAGTTGATTTTTACTTATGCACACAATCCTAAAGAAAGCGTCTGTATAAATGCCGCACACTACGCATACTCAATGTTTATGGCTATTACAGGTTTTGACTATGATGACTTTCTCTTTCGACAGAAGCAGGATAGACAACAGGTATAGAAAACGCCCATGAAAAAACTGCTTAGACTTTACCGAGCGTATGAAAACAGCATCTAATCCGAGCATAATAACCCATAAATGGCATTGGGAATTCCACGACTATCTTATTGAAAGCCGTGAAATTATCCCTATGCCATATCTTCGCCGTCTGCGTTACATTTGGGTAATGCTAAAGTCCACCAATGAGGATTACATCACACCTTGGGACAATTACCCCTCAATGCCGAAACGCCTCTTAATGGCGTTCATCTCCCTGTTCACTTCAAACTCGAAGTCCTTGCACTAAGTTCCATCATAAAACAGAATTTATAATGCGAAAAGAAGATTATTACCTTGAAGCCACCACAACAGACCGCGGTTGGTATTTCATTTTCGAGGACTACGACTGCCGTACAGGTGAGTTCGTGCCCATGTCATTCCGCCGTCGCGTTCATACTGCATTGAACCATGTACTTGCCAAAAAGGAGGATTATATCGGATGGCCGGATGACAAAAAGTTCTCAAGACCGAAAGAAGCCATTAAGGCTTTCCTTTCCCTGATTATATCCTGCTTCCATTCATAAATTTTTCTGTTTAATCTTATCTTTGCCGCATGAAACGTAACAGAACATCATCACACATCCCGGCCGAATATGAAAATCTATATTGCCTAAGCAGTTTAGACCTGAAGCCTAAGCGTCTTGGAGATTATCCGTTCGGCTTAAGTCTTGGACAATGCCGGAAACTATATGCCCAGGGCTGGCTGTTCCATACACGGGAGGAAGCCTTGCGTGTTCGGGAAGTTATGAGGCGCGCCTACATCAATGAAGTGATGGCCCTCAAAGGTGCAGACAACATACTTTTTGACCGCCGTTGCTTAAATAATTGCTGACTTCCATATTTTTCAGTATCAAATATGACAAAGATTATAATTCCCAACATCGGCTCCATTGATGCCGATACACTGTCAGAACTACTTGCCAACATCATTAAAGCTGTTGATGACGTTGAAACTGCTCGCAACTTGTTTCAAAGCATAGCGTCAAACCGGATGCCCCTTTCACAGATGGATCCAAGAAACGCCATTGCCTTGCATGATGCTATGAACGTGGCGGAAGCGGCGCAAGATGACGCTTGTCGCCACCTTGCAGACCGCTGTACACAGTTGCGCGACTTGCTTAGGAAAAAGTAGCCTGTGCATCATAAGTCAATGTACCGGAGCATCGCAATGTTCCAAACTTAGCAGACTCTCTACCATCGCATCCTATAAACCCTTGTGCGTGTCCATCCTTAGCGTTCAATGCGTGCATGATGATTGATAAAGCCGAAAGCCCTCAGAGGTGCAAGCTTTATTTGCACAGGGTATGGAAATTTCTATATCGTCATCAGGATAAAGTGTTATCGTCCGCTCTTCATGGTTAGCATAAAATCCATAAGCGGTGTTGTCTAAATGAATGACCAACTTAACTATCTTCCTGTAATGACAAAAACAATCTTTTAGTTTCATATCTCGTTGTATTGATTAAAACCCTTTTCCTTTCATTCGCTGGTACACCATCGTCTGGCCCTTATCCATGTTCTCAACCTTGAACATCACCATTGAGCGTGGCGGTATATCGTCAGGCAGTTGTGACGCCAGCTTGGCGATAACCTCGTCCACGTTGTTGTAGCCGGTATCGGTAAGCTCTGCCAGCTTCTTTCCCTGAAAGTAAGCCTCACCGTGAACCTGATAGCGGAACGACAGGCGGAAATGCGGCTCTTCCTCCTGACGCTCACGTACTGACGGCTTGTCAGTGAAGAAAATGAAGTCAACTACTTTCTCGTTCAACACCCATGCCGGAGTGAAGTCTATCTTGATATAGCCGCGTGTTACCTTGTGCCCGCTGCTATGGTTCATGGCAAACGCCACCTCGCTGATGGAAGCCCCGCAATCGTTCTGTGCCACCGTTCCCCACGTGTGCCTGAACGTGTAAGCCGAATAGTCCTCGTCCTTTGTCATGCCCATTGCCCGGCAAATCTGCCTGATACCGCCGTTCACGTTGGCGCAGAAGCTGTCATTCGTCGTGTGCCTTTGGCTGAACACAAACAGGTGGTCGTCCGCCTCATCCTTGTTGGCGTACTTCTCGAACAACGGCAAGAGGATAGGCGGCACGCGCATCTCCATGTACGCACCGTCCGCCCTGAACTTCTTTGTCTTGGCACGCTGGTAATGTATGATGCCGCCGTGGTAGTCCTCCTTGCGCAGGTTGAACAGGTCCACCGTGTTGATGCCGGCAAGGCAAAGCACCATCATCGCCACGTCGCGCCCAAGCTCCATGAGCGGATACTTCATCTTGCTATCCGGCAAGGGGAACGAGAAGAACTCCCTGCAAGCCTCCGGCGTTATCGCCAGCTTCTCCGTGCGGTCTGCCTTGGGTATCTTCACTTTCACCCACGGATTGGTCTTTATTCTGATAATTCCGTTGTCGTAGTCGTTCATCTCCACCTGTGCCGCCTTGAACACCTGCCTCATGCAGATAGGGTACATCTCCTTTGCCCGGTGCGTCTGTTCCATGCTCTCTATCCACCTGTTCACGAAGTTGGATGTCAGGTGCGAGAACATCACGCGCGTAGTACCTGCAAAACGCTCCATGTGCTGCAATGCCAGCTCGTAGTTCCTCGCATTGCGCTGCTGCCCACGGTCTATCATGCGGTCAATGTGCTTTCGTGCATAGTCCGAGAAACAGATGTCGTCGTCCTCTTTCGTCAGGAAGTCCGCCACCTCCTTGGCCGTCCAATGCTCGATGTTCACCTTGTTCAGCTTCTCGTTGTACTCCAAGATACGCTGTGTGCAGAACTGAAGCACGAACGGATCCTTAATCTCATTCGACTTCGTTAGCTCCTTACGGGTCACCATCTTGTCAGTCTTGATGTACTGCGTTGTACGCCTGTGTGTCACCCTGATGTACACAGGAAAAAATCCGTCTTTGCGTTCCTTTTGAACGCACGCTTTGAATGTTGCCATATTATCTGTGTTCCAATTGGTTTATATCATTTTTCACGCCTATACCGCCAAAACTGCCGTAACTGTCTGATGTTGCTTCTTTTGCACGTTCTAAACACGCTCTAAACGCAGTATTCAAATCTTCAAAACTTTCTCTAAACATTTGCGTTCAATCTGCTCATTTTTCGTGCAGAAATGCACGCAACTCTATAAAAAGCAATAGGCGGCAAAGTGTTGTCAGTCAACTACTTGCCGCCTATTTTGCTGATAATTAGCTATTTAGAGCGTATCTTCTACAGCCGCCTGCGCCGCTGCCAAGCGTGCTATGGGCACGCGGAATGGTGAGCAGCTAACATAATTCAAGCCGACCTTGTGGCAGAACTTGACAGATGAAGGCTCACCGCCATGCTCGCCGCAAATACCACATGTGAGGTTGGGACGAGTGTTGCGGCCCTTGTCGACAGCCATCTTGATAAGCTGGCCAACGCCATTCTGGTCGAGCACCTGGAACGGATCGACATTAAGAATCTTCTTATCGAGGTAAACGGGCAAGAAGCTTGCAATGTCGTCGCGGCTGTAACCGAATGTCATCTGCGTGAGGTCGTTTGTTCCAAAGCTGAAGTATTCGGCCTTTTTGGCAATGTTGTCGGCGGTCAGTGCCGCACGAGGTATCTCGATCATCGTACCGACGCGGAACGGAATCTCCACTCCCTCTTCCTTGAACAGGGCCTTGGCTGTATCGCGTATCACCTTCTCCTGCGCATCGAACTCATTGACAATTCCAATCAGCGGCACCATGATTTCAGGATGCGGGTCGTGGCCTTCCTTCTTCAACTGTATAGCGGCACCAAGTATTGCCTTAGTCTGCATTGCCGTAATCTCGGGATATGTGTTTCCAAGGCGGCATCCGCGGTGGCCAAGCATCGGGTTGTGCTCGCTCAGACTGTTTACTCGATGCTGGATTTCCTGTACGGAAACGCCCATCTCTTTGGCCATGGCCTCCTGTCCGGCAAGGTCGTGGGGCACAAACTCATGGAGAGGAGGATCAAGCAGACGTATGTTTACAGGATATCCGTCCATTGCCTTCAGTATGCCGTAGAAATCCTGCTTCTGATATGGCAACAGCTTCTCAAGAGCCTTTTCACGGCCTTCAACTGTATCTGCCAAAATCATTTCACGCATGGCCTTGATCTTCTCGTTCTCAAAGAACATGTGTTCCGTACGGCAGAGACCTATGCCGACAGCTCCGAAGTTGCGTGCCACCTCCGCGTCGTGGGGTGTATCGGCGTTGGTGCGTACAACCAGCTTGGTGTACTTGTTGCACAGTTCCATCAGTGCAGCAAAGTCGCCGGTAACCTCAGCGGGCTTTGTCTTCACCTCGCCATAGTATACCTCGCCGGTTGAGCCGTTGAGTGAAAGATAGTCGCCTTCTTTCAATACCACGCCGTCAATCTCTACCGTGCGCGCCTTGTAATCAACATTGATTGCACCTGCACCCGACACACAGCACTTGCCCATGCCGCGCGCCACCACTGCAGCATGTGACGTCATGCCGCCACGTGCCGTAAGGATGCCTTCGGCGGCCGACATTCCTGCCAAGTCTTCGGGGCTTGTCTCGATTCTTACCATCACCACCTGGTGACCGTTGGCATGCCATTCTTCAGCATCGTCGGCAAAGAATACAATCTGTCCGCAGGCAGCACCCGGCGATGCAGGCAGTCCGCGGGTAAGCACGCGAGCCTTCTTCTGAGCCTCCTTGTCGAACACCGGGTGGAGCAGCTCGTCGAGCTTGTTGGGCTCGCAACGCAACAATGCTGTCTTCTCGTCAATCTCGCCCTCGCGCAGCAAGTCCATGGCAATCTTCACCATGGCCGTACCGGTGCGCTTGCCGTTTCGGGTCTGCAAGAACCACAGCTTGCCTTCCTGCACGGTGAACTCCATGTCCTGCATGTCATGGTAATGCTTCTCCAATTTGTCTTGAAGAGCGTTGAGCTGTGCAAAAATCTCGGGCATGGCCTCTTCCATCGACGGATACTTGCTTGCCCTGACCGACTCATCGATGCCCTGCTGCGTAGCCCAGCGGCGTGAGCCCTCCTTGGTAATCTGCTGCGGAGTGCGTATTCCTGCCACAACGTCCTCACCCTGTGCGTTGACCAGATACTCGCCGTTGAATATGTTCTCGCCTGTAGCGGCATCGCGGCTGAAACAAACACCGGTTGCAGAGGTGTTGCCCATGTTTCCGAACACCATGGCCATGACAGTAACAGCCGTACCCCACTCTGCGGGTATACCCTCCATCTTGCGATAAAGGATGGCGCGCTCATTCATCCAAGAGTCGAACACTGCACAGATGGCGCCCCAGAGCTGCTCCATTGGGTCTGTCGGGAAATCCTTGCCCGTCTGCTCCTTTATGGCAGTCTTGAACAGCTTGACAAGCTGCTTGAGCTCATCAACATTCATCTCGTTGTCAAGCGTAATGCCGCGCTGGGCCTTCACCTTTTGTATAATAGCCTCAAACGGGTCGATGTCTTCCTTGTTTACCGGCTTCATGCCAAGCACAACGTCGCCATACATTTGCACGAAGCGGCGGTAGCTGTCGTAAGCGAAACGCTCGTTGCCGGTCTTCTTGGCCAATCCTTCAACAACGTCATCGTTGAGACCGAGGTTAAGGATGGTGTCCATCATGCCAGGCATGGATGCCCGGGCGCCAGAGCGCACGCTGACGAGAAGCGGGTTGTCCACGTCGCCAAACTTGCTGTTCATGAGGTTTTCGATATGGCTGACGGCCTTGGCTACATCGTCTTTGAGCAAAGCCACTACATCGTCCTTACCTTTCTCAAAATATTCATTGCACACATCGGTAGTGATTGTAAATCCGGGAGGTACAGGTACGCCGATGAGGTTCATTTCGGCCAGGTTTGCTCCCTTACCTCCAAGCAGATTCCTCATATCTGCCCTACCCTCGGCTTTACCGTTGCCGAAGGTATAAACTCTTTTTTCATTCATAAGTTAGTTTTGTTTATGATTGACATTTTACAATTTGTAATTCGTTTTGCAAATATAAATGATTTATCATTATGTAGCAAGAAAATGCAAGAAAAAATTGATGTGTGGAGTTTACATTTCAACATTTTCGCCATGCATGAGCGTTTTTCCCGCAGGTATGTCTTGGCATCGGCCAGTGAAAATTATCCTTACAACATACTGTCGCCCACGGCTCAATGGCCTCCTTTTGACGGGCCGTTGGACCAATATGGCCCATTTTGAAGTGAGAAACGGGCCGTTTTAAGCGATAATTCGGCCCGTTTCGGGCTGCAATATGGCCCAAATGGCAAGGCGCTGATTTACAGTCCGATTACCCGCAGAGGCATCAATACGGAAATATACGTACACTGCGCCCCCGTGCCACCGGCCGGCCAGCGGGTGGAAAACCCAGTGGCTGCGGCGCATGGGGGCATAAATATTTTGCTTTTTTGCCCGGCACAGGGTGCAAATGTGGCCCAGAATTTGTAACTTTGCACGCCAAAACATAAATTGAGATGAGCAGAAAGAAAAAACCATTCCCAATACTTGAAAATGTCACCATCACCGATGTGGCAGCCGAAGGCAAGTCGATGGCCCGAGTCAACGACCTTGTCGTGTTCGTGCCTTTCACCGTTCCGGGCGACATTGTTGACCTCCAGATAAAGAAAAAGAAGCACAATTACTGCGAAGCAGAGGTGGCTCGGTTTGTGGAATACAGTCAGTTGCGCGCAAAGCCCATGTGCGAGCATTTCGGCGTATGTGGCGGATGCAAGTGGCAGAACCTGCCTTACGAGGAGCAGTTGCGGTTCAAGCAGAAGCAGGTTTTCGACCAGTTGTCGAGGATTGGGAAGGTTGAACTGCCCGAGTTCCGCCCCATCCTCGGCTCGGCCCAGACATCGGAGTATCGCAACAAACTTGAGTTTGGCTGTTCCAACAAGCGCTGGCTAACCAAAGAGCAGATTGCATCCGGATTCAAGTATGACAACATGAACGGCATTGGCTTCCACATCACCGGGGCATTCGACAAAATACTGCCCATCGAGAAGTGCTGGCTGATGGACGACACCCACAACAAGATAAGGAATGAGATACGCGACTATGCCTTTGCCACAGGCATGTCGTTTTTCGACTTGCGCGCCCAGAAGGGACTGCTGCGCGACATCATCATCCGAAACTCAAACTCGGGCGAATGGATGGTGATAGTCCAGTTCCACTACGATGAGCCGGGTGACGAGGAGCGCGCGCTGGCATTGCTCAAGCAAATCGGCGACGCGTTCCCGCAGATAACTTCGCTCTTATATGTCAACAACCAGAAATGCAATGACACCATCGGCGACCAGGAGGTGATGGTGTATAAAGGCGAAGACCACATCATTGAGAAAATGGAAGACCTGAGGTTTAAGGTTGGCCCCAAGAGCTTTTACCAGACCAACACCGAACAGGCCTACCACCTTTACTGCGTGGCCCGCGACTTTGCCTCGCTCACAGGCAACGAACTGGTCTACGACCTGTATACCGGCACCGGAACTATAGCCAACTTCGTTGCAGGGCGTGCTCGCCAGGTCATCGGAATAGAATATGTGCCCGAAGCCATTGAGGACGCCAAGGTCAACTCAGGGCTTAACGGCATATCCAACACTCTGTTCTATGCTGGCGACATGAAGGACATTCTCACCGACGACTTTATATCTGTCCACGGCAAACCCGACGTGATAATAACCGACCCGCCTCGCGCAGGAATGCACCAGGACGTGGTCAACACCATTCTCAATGCAGCCCCCGACCGCATTGTATACGTCAGTTGCAACCCTGCCACACAGGCACGCGACCTCGGGTTGCTCGACGCAAGCTACAAGGTGGCTGCCGTGCAGCCGGTAGACATGTTTCCGCATACACCGCACGTAGAGAACGTGGTGCTGCTCAAGCGCCGTTGAGCGGCACCGGGGCGGGCATGCTGCGCATTGAATGTTTCAATATCACTAAATAATACATTATTATGAAAAAGACCTTTTGGGCCGTTGCCGTGCTTGCTTCGGCCTCGCTGGTTGCGCATGCCGGCAAAAGTGTTACGCCCATAGCCGACAAGCCAAAGTTCAGTGGATATATCATTGGACAGTACCAAGCCAATTTTCAGGAAAACAACAGCAATACCTTCAACATCCGAATGGCCCGCGTCTCGGTGGGAGGCCATCTGTTGGGTGAGTTTGAATACAAAGTACAGGGGCAAATAAACGGCAACACGTCAACTCTGGGCGAGAGTCCGCGCATCGTGGATTTGTTTGTGGAATGGCAACGATACGACTTCGCGCGAATCAAAATAGGCCAGTTTAAGCGTCCTTTCACGTTTGAAAACCCCATGCATCCTGTAGACCAAGGGTTCATGGGCTACTCGCAAAACGTGCAGCGGCTGTCGGGATTCAACGACCGCACGGGCGAACAGGCAAGCAACGGGCGCGACATCGGCATACAGCTGCAGGGCGATTTCCTGCCATGCGGCAACGGACGGAAGCTGTTGCACTATCAGGTTGGTGTGTTCAACGGGCAGGGCATTAACACCAAAGATGTAGACAACCGCAAGGATATAATAGGCGGCGTATGGGTGGCACCCGCAAAAGGGCTGCGCATTGGGGCGTTCGGCTGGGCCGGCTCGCACGCACGCAAGGGCCACTGGACCGACGGCGCCGGCAACGAGCACCAGGGCACGGTGAGCCTGGGGCAATACCGCTATGCCATAAGCGCCGAATACAAGGACGAAGACTGGCAGATACGCTCTGAATACATACACAGCACGGGCTACGGATTCAAGACCACAAAGCAAAGCGGAGACGATGCGGCTGACGCAACGGTCAACTATGCCCAGGGAAACAAGGCTGACGGTGTTTATGCGCTGTGCATAGCACCAATCATCAGGCAAAAACTGAGGGCCAAGGCGCGTTATGACATGTATAGAAAATCGGGGTCGTGGGCCGACAGCCGTACGCAATATGAGGTTGGACTGAACTATCTGTTCTGCAAAAACCTTGAGTTGCAAGCCGAATACGCCTTCATCAACGACCGCAGCCTGGCCAAACACAATTACAGCATGCTCGACGTAGAACTCAGCGTTAGGTTCTGAAACACTGCGGACAGACCGTCTCAAACCGGTAAATATGCCGCTGAATGTTTGTCTACCTATATATTATTAGCAACAAAACGCTTGCATACCCCGCACGGCATCTTGCTTGGTGGCATGCATCTAAGCCGTAAGTAATGCAACAGACATAGGCGACAACAAATCAGAATGCCTGTAGGCATGCCATCATTTGGGGGATTGACTGTTGGTTTGGGGCGATTTTCAGAGCGCAACCGCATGGCCACCGCGCGAAAGGCATTTGCCTATGGCTGTGCAATCCTGCCTTGATTACAACGCAAGCATGCAATAATCAACACAAAAAGACCGCACGCCGCTTCAGCAATACAGCTGTAAGCAGCATGCGGTCAATTGGTTATATGCAATCAACATTGTTGGCATCACACGACTGAAGCCCGCCTGATGTCTGGCAGTAACGCAGAAGCCGACCGACTGTAATCACCCGAAATCACGGCCGATGCACCTATGCTTGTGAGCACTACCGTGCAGGCCGCGATGCCGACAGGCAAACTCTACAGGTCGACCCCTATAGACTTCATGGCCTTTTGGGCCATTTGCCTGAAGCCATCTCCCAAATCGGCAAACCTCAAGACGCTTGACCAGGCGGCCTTCTTAAGCACTACCGAGTCGCCTTGGATGGCTGCCAGCGCCTGGTCGATGAACTCGTTTGCACCACGCTCATTGGGTTCCTGCCCACGCATGAACAGTCGCGACAGCACATGGTAGCCGCAGATTTGGTACAACTCGCTTTCGGAGGCAATCCAGCGGTAAGCCTTTTCGGCAGCAAAAGGCAGGTGCTGATATAGGTTCAACGATGCCTGCTCGGCTATCTCCACGTTGTCTGTCTGCTCCATCCATATATCAACAACCTCCGGCAATATCTCAGCGGGAGGCATAATCAGCGTTGCCAGTATCTTGCATTCCCTGACATTGTCTTTCCATAAAGCCAGCGCAAGGTCGTAGTCCTTGCCTATCTCGGCAGCCTTGGCCTTCAGGGCTGGCAATGAAACACCCCAGTTAACGTGGTAGTCCAAGCCCTTGTCTCTCATCGACTGTGCCGCCACTCCATTCATCTGCAGCCTGAAAGATTGCTTTATCTCTTTCAGTCTGCTGTCAATATTGCTATTGTTATCCATCATTCTTTAATTTTAAAAAGCCCGACAATCCCTTCGGGCCAACCTGGCAAAGCGCCATCCGGCAAAGTGCCACGCCGTTGCCACACGCAGAGGGGCAGCCCCCTATTGGCGGCACCAGCCGCACCTTGCCATGGCACAGAGTCAGATCAACGTTGAATACTCCTTGCTGTAACGCAGCATCTGGTGAACATAGCCCTCAGAGTAGTCGACTTCTATGTCTGTGATTTCACCATTGCCATTGCGCACGGGCCGCAGCACCGGGTTGATAAAGCCCTTGTATGGCGCAATGTTCAGTCCGGCGTAACGCTTGAGTACCTCGGCATGCACCTCGGGGTCAACCTTCACAGCATATGTTTCAACCAAATCCCTGGCGGCCTCGTAGTCGCCCTCGCTCTTTATACGCTGAACCTCGGCCAGCAATTGCGCCACAAGGGCCCTGAGACCGTCATAGTCGAGTATCTCGACAAAAGTTTTGCCACCTCTGCCAACCAGCCTGACGGCATCGCCTTTTGCCACGCACCAATTCGCAATCAGCGCCCTGTTGCGCATGTGGGCCTCCTCGATGCAAGCCCCGGGCTCTATGCGTACAAGCTGGGTAAGCAGCCCGTTCATCATGTAAGTGTAGTACTGAGACTTGTATGCTTCACGGTCTGGCAGCAGACCGAGGTCAACCATCTTGCTGTCGGCCATGTAATATAGCGCAAACAAGTCGGCCCTCGCCTCTTCAATAGTGTTGCCGTAAGCCTTAAGCGCATCAGGGTCGGTGCCGGGCAGCAGCCTGCCGCTTCCGTGGCCGAGGCACTCGTGCAGGTCGGTGTGCAGGTCGTCGCACAGGTCGCCATACTTGTCTATCAGCCCTAGCGTGTCTCTGTCGATGACAAACTCATCGTAGAAGCCGTTTCCTTTAGCCGCCTTGTTGTAAGCGTCGGTCAGGTTGCAAATGGTGACGCTCTTGCTTCCGTGCTGCGCCCTTATCCAATCGGCATTGGGCAGATTGATGCCTATGGCTGTCGACGGATATTCGTCGCCCCCGAGCATTGCCGCACAGACAACGTTGGCAGTGACTCCCTTTACCTCGGGCTTGCGGAAACGGGCATCCACAGGCGAGTGGTCTTCAAACCACTGGGCATTCTCGCTGATGGTCCGGGTGCGCTTGGTGGCCTCTTCGTCCTTGTATTCCACAATACCTTCCCACGAGCCTTTTATTCCCAACGGGTCGCCATATACCTCTATAAAGCCGTTTATGAAATCAATCTTACCGTCGAGCGCCTCGACCCAAAGTATGGAATACTCGTCAAAGACATGTAAATCGCCAGTGCGGTAATACTCAATCAGCTTGTTTATCACATCCACCTGCTTCTGGTTTTCGGCCACCGACGAAGCCCGGCCGAGCCAATATGTTATGCGCTCAATGGCCGGGCCATAAAGTCCTCCTTCCGTCCAAGCCTCCTCATGCAGCCCCTCTGCGGTCTTTACCAACTTGGTGTTGAGGCCGAACGACGGGGCGCAGTCACCGCAAGCGGCTTTCTTTGCCCTATAGAACTCCTCGGCCTCGGCCTGGGTGACGCCATCGTAGTAGTTGCAAGCAGACGTGGCCACGATGTCGACCCCGGGAGCCTTGTTTACCCTTTTGGCCAAGACATCCCTGTCGAACATCACCGGCGCGAGCTCGTTGCACAGGTCATCAACAGTCATTCCGTCCCCGAGCGGCAACGACGACTTGTCCACGGCATTCATGGCTGCACGGAAATACTCCTTGCTGAAGCCCGGAACAAACTTATCGCAGCCATAATGATGGTATATGCCGTTGGAAAACCACACGCGCATCAGGTACTCTTCGAGGGCGGCAAACTCCTTGTCGCCATGTTCTAAGGCACCGTCGGTGTAGATGGCCTCGAGGGTTTTCCTTATCTTGAGGTTGTATTTGCCGAATTGGTCGAATGTGATGTCACGCCCATAGAGCGTGGCCTGCGAAAGGCAATAGACATACTGCCTTTGGCGCAATGACAATCCATCAAAGCCATGCAGCCTGTACCTCAGCATCTGGATGTCCGCAAAGCGGATGTCAGAGTAGTTGAAGCTATTGCCAGCCATTCAGTCCCCCCCCTCCGTTTTTTTGCTCTTTCGCGCAGCCTTTGCGGCCTTTGCGGCCTTGGCTTTCTCCGGATGCTGGGCAATGTGCTGCATCCTGTATGCACGCGGGGTCATCCTCATGATTTTATAGAACGACGCATAGAACGACTGACGGTTGGAAAAGCCCACCATGTCGCTCACGTCCTCCATCTTCAAGTCAAGGTATCGCTTGTCTACAAGTATGGCCATAGCCTCCTCAATGCGGAACTTGTTGATGAACGAAGAGTAATTCATGTGAAACCTCACGTTCATGACCGCAGAAATATAGCGAGTGTTTGTGCCAAGGTCTTCGGCTAGTTTCTTGGCAGAATAGTCCTTGTCTTTATACTTTTTCTGCAGCACTATGATGTTAAGTATCTTTTCCTTCATCTCGTCCATCAGCTGCGGGCTGACCAAATCACGGTAAGCGGCCTCTTTTTCTTTCTTTTCTGTGATATTATATTTTGCCATAACCTATTGATTTTAGTATTTTGCAAATATACGATTTTTTTTTGATAAGACGTCATTTGGCACCCGTCTATTTTTCATAAAAAAACATAACAGAAACGTTTGCGCGCCATGTTCCTCAGCCACGGCAACAGCCTCACACCCACCCCCGCCACATAAACACGAAGCGAACGGCCGTTGCCGCGTGAACGTCAGCCGCCTACGATATGCGCTCAGATGCGGCAGCACCTACCGACGTGCACTCCACGGCAAGGCCGCCCCACCCCAAGCAACGTCTTTGGCAGTCAAAATTATCGTTAATCGGCATTCGGGAAGTACGTATGAAATATTCATACAAGCAACCTAATTTACCCACCCAAACACACTACCACACCCCATACAGACTACAAAAGAGGCCGTTTTGCACACTAAAACGAGCCGTATCATGCCTCAAAACAACACGTTTGACACGACAAAAACGCCCGCATTGCAACATGTTGCCTGTCAACGCATTACGCCGAACACGCCGAAAAGGAAATTATTTTTTACAAACGCCACGACAGCCACTGCCATTCCGGGCGATTGCCAAAGCCGAGCCATGTGCAAACAGCGCATTTTGTGACATAAAGCACGGCAAAACGCCGCAACAGTGTCGGCGGATTCGCATTTTCTTACAAGCCAAACAAGTGGCAAAGCAACCTTCCGAGCCATAAAGTCGGTGTTATAATTAATGTGTAAACCACTTAATATGTGGAATTTAAATCGCCGCCACCCGATTCTTGCCATTTTCACAAAAAAAGTCGTTATAAATTTCCTCATACCGCCAAAAATGAGTATATTTGCACTCCGAATAATCGGAGACGAATAAAATATCACAACATTAAACATAAAAGAAAGATGACAAAAGCTGATATAATCAACAAGATAGTTGAGGACACCGGTCTCGCCAAGCAGGATGTAGCCACGACAATAGAAGCTTTTATGGAAGAAGTGAGGCAGAGCCTTACAATACGCAAAGAAGATGTTTTCCTGCGGGGATTCGGTAGCTTTATCGTTAAGCACAGGGCACAGAAGACAGCCCGCAACATATCAAAGAACACGACCATCGTCATCGAGGCACACGACTACCCTGCATTCAAGCCGGCCAAGAGCTTTATTGCAAAGATGAAATAATCAACAATTTTACAAATAACATTTAAAAATATCAAGCTATGCCAAGCGGAAAGAAAAAGAAAGGCCACAAGATGGCTACGCACAAGCGTAAAAAAAGACTGAGAAAGAACAGGCACAAGAGCAAGTAAGCAATACAGCCTCTGAGGTTTGTTCAAAGATTTTAATGAGAGGAGTGTGTCAGAAAATCCATTCGGATTATGGCACACCCTTTCTGTTAAATTAGCAGGGAATCCGTGCATTTGTCCAAAAACAAACAATTAACCATCTCTTTTGTCTATTTTTACGGCAAATCGCGTAGTTTTTGTTGTGAAAAGACATAAGCACTGATTCCGTCGAAGAGAGAAACAGCGGTGCAAGGCCAATGGCCGTGCACCTTGTGAAACCAACAAAAGAAAACCGTTTAAAGTAATGACAAGCGAAGTTATCATTGACGTCCACCCCAAAGAGATATCGATAGCACTGCTCGAAGACAAAAGCCTCGTTGAATACCAGAACGAGACGCGGTCGGCTTCATTCTCTGTGGGCAACATCTACATGGCAAAGGTTAAGAAGCTTATGCCCGGTCTCAATGCCTGTTTCGTAGACGTCGGATTTGAACGGGATGCATTTTTGCACTATCTTGATTTGGGTTCTCAATTTAGCTCTTACGAGAAGTATCTCAAACAGGTACAAAGCGACAGAAAGAAACTTTATCCGATATCGAAGGCAACCCGCCTGCCCGAGCTGAAAAAAGACGGCAGCGTGCAAACGACACTTAAGGTTGGGCAAGAAGTGATGGTGCAGATTGTGAAAGAGCCCATCTCGACCAAAGGCCCGAGACTCACGTGCGAACTGAGCTTCGCAGGCAGGTATATGGTGCTGATACCATTCAACGATAAAGTCTCAGTATCTTCCAAAATCAAAAAAGGCGAAGAAAGAACACGCCTGAAGCAACTCATCCAAAGCATCAAGCCCAAGAACTTTGGCGTCATCGTGCGCACATCGGCAGAGGGCAAGAGGGTGGCCGAACTTGACAAAGAAATGAAAGCACTGCTCAAGCGGTGGGAAGACACAATTACAAAAGTTCAAAAGAGCACAACAAGACCGCAAGTTGTCTACGAAGAGACCGGCAGGGTTGTAGCATTGCTTCGCGACTTATTCAACCCAACGTACGACGGTATATACGTCAACGACGAAGAGGTGTTCAACCAGGTGCGCGATTACGTGAAACTGATTGCCCCGGAGAAGGTAGACATCGTCAAGAGATATACCGGCCAGGTGCCCATTTTCGACAATTTCAACGTCACAAAGCAAATCAAGTCGGCATTCGGAAAGACAGTCAACTACAAGCGTGGTGCATACCTAATCATAGAGCACACCGAGGCACTGCACGTGGTTGACGTGAACAGCGGAAACAGAACGCGCTCTGAAAACGGTCAAGAGGCCAATGCCCTGGAGGTGAACCTTGGCGCTGCCGACGAGTTGGCAAGACAGTTGCGCCTACGCGACATGGGAGGCATCATAGTGGTTGACTTCATCGACATGAACCTCGCTGAAGACAGGCAAATGCTATATGAGCGTATGTGCAAGAACATGCAGAAAGACAGGGCCAGGCACAACATCCTGCCATTGAGCAAATTCGGGCTTATGCAGATAACCCGCCAGCGCGTGCGCCCGGCAATGGATGTCAACGTGGAAGAGACCTGCCCCACTTGTTTCGGCAAAGGAAAGATTAAGTCAAGCATCCTGTTTACAGACCAATTGGAGAGCAAGATTGACCGACTGGTAACAAAGATTGGAATCAAGAAGTTCAACCTGCATGTGCATCCGTATGTAGCGGCCTACATAAACCAAGGGCTTTTCTCGCTAAAACGGAAATGGCAAATGAAATACGGGCTTGGACTCAGCATCATCCCGTCGCAGAAACTGGCTTTCTTGCAATATGAATTCTATGACAAGAAGGGCAATTTCATCGACATGAAAGAGGAAATAGAAACCAAATGAACACAGTGGAGGCAGCCGTAAGGCGCCTCCACTCTTCATTTGTGCCACTGGCCCGCCAAGCGGAAACATTGCTAACCGCCGACAACGACAGGCATTCACTGAACCACCTTGAAGCGGATGCGGAATGACTTGGACATCTCATCCCAATTGGTTCCGAGCATTTCAAAACGCCCTATCTGTGACGTTGAGCGCACGTGCTTGCCTATGCATGGGCACACATCGTAGTCGCCAATCCTTACCAGGCGTATGGTGTCAGACACATCTGCAGGCAACCTGTCGGCCTTGACATCGTCGGGAAGGCTGTCTTTGCTAACAAACTCATAGCTAACGGGCAAGTCTTCGGCTATCAATTCATTCATCCTGTCTTCAATTGCCTTCTCTTCCTTGCGCGAAGGCTTGTGGTCTAACACATAGCTTATCTTGCTCTTTTTGCGCTCTATGTGAGCGTTGCTCGACCTCTCACACCCAAACATGCGCACCATAGTCTGGTTCAACAGATGCTCGGCGGTATGCGCAGGCGGAAATTCCTCCTTGTTATGGCTGTTCAATACTATATCTTCGTTCATGCGTTTTAAGTTGATTCCATGTCATTACCGTCCGTTACGACATGCGCCAACGCTACATGTGCAACGGCCTTTCGCTGTAAACGCCTGCAAATATAGCGAATAAATTTCATTCAATGCACATTTGCCAGGCATAATTCGCGACACGCCGAGCAAACGGCGGGAACACAGTGTATTTGTGACATGGCCAACACAATATTACCAACGATTCGTACGTTTAATTAGCAAATGAAGACAACGACCGCCAAACATATCATAGCTGTGCTCACCCTCATGCTGGTGGCCACACTCACCGCTTCTGCACAGAGCTTCACCCTGACCGGAAGGGTCGTGGACGAAGAGCAAAACCCCATAGAACTTGCCACCGTGTCGTGCCTGGAGCAAGGCAAGGTCGCGATGACCAACCTAAAGGGCGAGTTCAGCATAACGCTGGCTTCGGCAGACAGCGTAGTCGTTAAGTTCTCGATGATTGGCTACAATGCGCGCAAGCGCCTGTTCCGCAACCCGCGCGGAAAGCAGAGGATAGAAATCGTTTTGCCATCGATGGCCGCCCTGGGCGAGATTGTCGTCACCGAGAAGCGAAGGCAGACGACAGGCACCGAACGCCTTGACATAAAAGACATGAAGGGCTTGGCCACCGCAAGCGGCAACGCCGTGGAGGCCCTGATTCAGCAACAGGCCGGTGTTTCGACCCACAACGAGCTGTCATCACAATACAACGTACGTGGAGGAAGCTTCGACGAGAACTCTGTATATATAAATAATGTGGAAGTTTACCGCCCGCTTCTCATAAGGAGCGGACAGCAGGAAGGGCTGAGCGTGATAAACCCCGACATGGTGGAATCGATTGGTTTCTCCACAGGAGGGTTCGAAGCAAAGTATGGCGACAAGATGTCGTCGGCATTGGACATAACGTACAAGCAACCGAAGAAGTTCGAGGCAAACATCTCAGCCTCGCTTCTCGGGGCAAGCGCCTATGTAGGCGTGGGCACCAAGAAGTTTTCGATGAGCCACGGAATACGCTACAAGACAAACCGTTACCTGCTTAGCTCGCTTGAGACCAATGGCGAATACAAGCCCAACTTCCTTGACTACCAGACCTATATCTGCTTCAGGCCAAACCAACGGTGGAGCATCGACTTCATAGGAAACATATCTGACAACCACTATAACTTTGTACCAACCGACCGCGAGACGTCGTTTGGCACGATGGAAGACGTGAAATCGTTCAGGGTCTACTTCGACGGTCAAGAGAAAGACGTGTTCAGGACACTCTTCGGGGCACTGACTATATCGCGCCAGTTTGGAGCCAACACCAAACTGTCACTGATTGCTTCGGCCTTCCGCACGAAGGAACAGGAGACCTACGACATACAAGGGCAATACTGGCTCGACGACACCGAAACGAGCGAAAACCTTGGTGTAGGCACCTACATGGAGCATGCACGCAACTACCTGACAGCCAACGTCGAGAGCTTCAAGCTCATGTTGAACCACAAAACAAAACGCCACACGATAGAAGGAGGCCTGACCTACAAGATAGAGCATGTCGAAGAGAACTCACGCGAATATGAAATGAGAGACTCAAGCGGCTATTCCATACCGCACACCGGCGACAGGCTCGACCTGATTTATACGCTCAACTCGCGCAACACGCTAAACAGCCACCGAATAGAGGGTTACATACAAGACACATACAAATTTACAAGCGGCGAGGAAAACTCAACGTTCTACACGCTCAACTACGGCATACGGTTCAGCAACTGGTCGTTCAACAGCGAAACAATTGTGTCGCCAAGGGCATCGCTGGCCATTATCCCCGCTTTCAACAACAACATGACATTCCGCCTTGCCACCGGCCTCTATTACCAAGCCCCGTTCTTCAAAGAGCTAAGAGACACGACAAAGGTCAACGGGGTGACCGTGGTCACGCTCAACAACAGGATAAAAAGCCAGCGCTCGCTGCATTTCGTGGCAGCATTCGACTATAGGTTCAAAATCAAGGAACGCCCGTATAAGTTTACGGCAGAGGCATATTACAAGGCACTGTCAAACATAATACCCTATAACGTGAACAACGTCAAGGTGACGTATTACGGCGAAAACATGGGCAGCGGATATGCGGCCGGGCTCGACCTGAAGCTTTACGGCGAGTTTGTGCCGGGCACAGACTCGTGGGTTACCTTCTCACTGATGAGCACAAAGCAAAAGATCAACGGCAAGCAGGTGCCAATGCCAACCGACCAAAGGTATGCTATAAACCTGCATTTCACTGATTACTTCCCCGGAACAGAGCGCTGGAAGATGACCCTCAGCCTGGCCTTCGCCGACGGATTGCCATTCGGAGCGCCGCACAAGGGCCTGGAGTACCAAAACTTCAGGGCACCGGCATACAAGCGCGTAGACGTTGGCCTGAGCTATCGCGCCTACGACAACGACGACAGAAAGAAGCACAGCATATTCAAAAACATCTGGCTCGGCGTCGATTGCCTTAACCTTTTCGGAATAAGCAACGTCAACTCTTACTATTGGGTTACTGACGTCACAAACCAGCAGTATGCCGTACCCAACTACCTAACAGGGCGTCAAATTAACGGAAGGGTAATATTTGAGTTCTGACAATGGCAGCATCATAATATCGTTAACACACAAGCATCAGTTTGCCCTGGCCTGCCGCCCACGCTGCCAGTACGGTGCCAAGCCGTCATGCAGCCTGTGCCACTGACCATGAGCCACAGCAAATGGCCGGACGACAGGCGACATGAAATCCCTGGCACCTTCGGGCAAAATCATTTACAAACCCCTCACGCCAAGCAACGCCCCTGACTCTGCATTGCAAAACGGGCGCCGTTGCAACGCGGAACGGCCCGTTTGGACCGCCCGCAAGGGCCGTTTTAGGCCACCAAACGACATTGGCCGCCAACGGGCTGTACGTCAGCGGATTGCGGAAAAATCCGGAAACAACAACAAAACCTTACACCCGACAAAGCTTTTCCGGCCATCCGAACAGCCGCCCGCAATGCCACAAATGCCACGGCAAGGGCAAAGCCAATTGACATGTGGCCATTGCATTTGAGAGCACACGGCACCACAGCACACACAACACCCGAAAACAGCCACTTCCCTTAACAATCTTTTCAATTTATAATTTTACAATCTTGATTATATTAACTATCTTTGCAATGGTATAAAGAAAAGAAGACTAAACCCTAACAAAATTACAGCATAATGAAAATCTCACACATTGAACATTTAGGCATAGCCGTCCAAAGCATCGAGGAGTCTCTGCCTTACTTTGAAAATGTATTGGGTCTGAAATGCTACAACATCGAAGAAGTGGCAGATCAGAAAGTGAAGACCGCATTCTTGAAATGCGGCGAGGTGAAGCTTGAGCTGCTGGAGCCAACGTCACCCGACAGCACCATACAAAAATGGCTTGACAAAGGCAACCACGGAGTACACCACGTAGCATTCTGCATCGAAGACGGCGTGGCTAATGCGCTGGCTGAATGTGATGAAAAAGGCATACGCCTCATCGACAAAGAGCCGCGCAAGGGAGCGGAGAACCTTAACATTGCGTTCCTGCACCCGAAGTCAACAGTGGGAATCCTGACCGAACTTTGTGAACATTAAAACATAGAGAGCAATGAGCAAACAATTGGAGAAGATAAAGCAGCTTATCGAGAATCGCGAGAAAGCACGCATGGGTGGCGGCGAGAAAGCCATCGAGAAACAGCACGCCCGTGGCAAGTACACAGCCCGTGAACGCATTGATATGCTGCTGGACGAAGGCAGCTTCGAAGAGTACGACATGTTCAAGCTCCACCGTTGCACCAACTTTGGAATGGAGAAGAAGCAGTATCTGGGCGACGGTGTGGTTACAGGCTCGGGAACAATAGACGGAAGGCTCGTGTTTGTTTTCGCACAAGACTTCACTGTCAATGGCGGTTCTCTGTCTGAAACCATGGCACAGAAGATATGCAAGATCATGGACATGGCCATGAAGATGGGAGCCCCCGTCATCGGAATCAACGACTCCGGTGGAGCGCGCATCCAGGAAGGCATCTGCGCATTGGCAGGTTACGCCGAGATATTCGAGCGCAACATCCTGGCTTCGGGTGTGATACCGCAAATCAGCGGAATCTTCGGGCCTTGCGCCGGCGGCGCAGTGTACTCGCCTGCCCTCACCGACTTCACGCTTATGATGGAGAACACGTCATACATGTTCCTTACTGGCCCGAAGGTTGTAAAGACCGTAACAGGCGAGGACATCGACCAGGAGCACCTCGGAGGAGCAAGCGTGCACTCGACAAAGAGCGGCGTGACCCACTTCACGGCTGCCACCGAGGAAGAGGCCATGCAGATGATACGCACACTGCTTAGCTACATACCGTCGAACAACATGGAGGTGGCACCACGCAAAAAGTGTGAAGACCCCATCGACCGACTGGAAGACTCGCTCAACGAAATCATTCCCGAGAACCCCAACGAGGCATACAACATGTACAAGGTAATCGGCGCAATTGTCGACGACGGCGAATTCTTCGAGGTACAACCAAAGTTTGCCAAGAACATCATCGTAGGCTTTGCACGCTTCAACGGGCAAAGCGTGGGCATCGTTGCCAACCAGCCGTCATGCTATGCAGGCGTGCTCGACGTCAACGCCAGCCGCAAGGGTGCGCGCTTCGTGAGATTCTGCGACGCATTCAACATCCCAATCGTTTCGCTCGTCGACGTTCCCGGATTCCTGCCCGGCACCGGCCAGGAGTACAACGCCGTCATACTTCACGGTGCAAAGTTGCTCTATGCTTACGGCGAGGCTACCGTTCCAAAGATTACTGTCACCCTGCGCAAGAGCTATGGCGCCAGCCACATCGTGATGGGATGCAAGCAACTGCGCGCAGACATCAACTACGCTTGGCCGTCAGCAGAAATTGCCGTGATGGGCGCATCTGGCGCAGTAGCCGTACTGTGCGCCAAGGAGGCAAAGGACAAGAAAGCCGCCGGTGAAGACGTTCAGGCCTTCCTCGCAGAGAAAGAGGAGGAATACACCGAGATGTTTGCCAACCCATACCAGGCTGCCAAGTATGGCTACATCGACGACGTGATAGAGCCGCGCAACACCCGCTTCCGCATCTGCCGAGCCCTCGCACAGCTTTCAACCAAGCGCGAGAGCCTGCCTGCCAAGAAACATGGCAACATACCAATGTAAAAAAGCATAACGGGCCACAGGACTCGGTCGTGCACGAGGAAAAGACCTGTGCTGAAACAGACCGGATTCTGTGGCCAAAACATTGTAGATATGAAACAGGACAAAGAGGTTTTTGCTGCCATCTCTTTGGCGTTGCACGAGTTCATGGGCAACAACGTGCACGACCAAGAGTCTGGAAAAATAACGATTATTGAACATTTCACGGAATGGAACGGCCATGCTCTTACCATGACCGGCCAGCCAAAACCATAAGCCATAAGACATGAAAGAATACAAATATACTATCAACGGGAATAAATACGAGGTGAACATTGATGCCATAGAAGGCAACGTGGCTACTGTCATCGTCAACGGCGAAACGTACAAGGTGGAAATGGAGGAAGAAGCCAAGCCCGAAAAGCCCAAGGTAAAGGTCGCACCTGTGGCTGCACAAGCAACTGCAAGCCAGGAGGAGGCCGGCGGCGGCGCAGTTAAGGCAAATTACCAGAATGCCGTAAAAGCCCCATTGCCAGGCGTCATCACTGAGATCAAGGTCGCTGTGGGCGATGAAATCAAGGCAGGCGACACTGTTGTCGTGCTCGAAGCCATGAAGATGGCCAACAACCTTGACGCCGAGAAGGGCGGAAAAGTTAGCGCCATATTGGTGCAGCCCGGCCAAAGCGTCATGGAAGGCGACGTATTGGTTGCCATCGAATAAGTTGACCATCTTACCCAAACGAAAATCCCGATTGCAGGCATTGTCGTGCAATCGGGATTTTCCGTACAGGCCACCGGCAACTAAAGCCTGTTACCTTCTTTTGGAAACACTATCGTGGGCTTATACGACTTCGCCTCCTCAAAATCCATCAGGGCGTATGATATTATTATGCAAACATCACCAACCTGGACTTTGCGCGCAGCAGCACCGTTGAGGCAAATAGCCCCCGAACCACGCTCTCCTTTAATAATATATGTCTCAAACCGCTCACCGTTATTGTTATCGACAATCTGGACTTTCTCTCCGGCTATCATGCCGGCAGCATCCATGAGGTCTTCATCAATGGTGATGCTCCCCATATAGTTGAGATTGGCCTCAGTAACTGTAACGCAATGCAACTTGGACTTAAGAACCTCTATCATCATCTCTATTTATATTTTATGTGATCGATAAGCCTTACAGGGCGCTTTCCGCAATAAACGGTAATGCAACCAACAACGTGAGGAGCGTCATCCCACGAACTTACGTCTTGGAGGGTGTCTCCGTTGACAATCGAAAAATACTCGACATCCAACCCGTCGACAGAATTTATGCCATCCACTACATATTTGTGGGTCTCATCCACCGTATGGCCCTTGGAATACTCTATGCTCTGTTTCAATTGCTTAAATATCTCCGGGGCAATCGAACGCTCATCTGCTGAAAGCAACGAATTGCGGCTTGAACGGGCCAAACCGTCGGCGTCACGCACAATCGGACACTCAACAATCGCCACATCCAGGCCGAGGCTTTTCACCATCGCCTTGACAACAGCTATTTGCTGCCAGTCTTTCTCACCGAAATATGCCCTTTGGGGGCGCACGATATAAAACAAACGGCTTACCACCTGGCACACGCCATTGAAGTGACCGGGACGATGGGCACCTTCCATCACCGTCGTTATAGGCGGGAATTCAAAATGACGCGTATCGGGCTGGGGATACATCTCTTCAACCGAGGGAGCAAAAACAATATCGGCCCCGCATGACTCCAACAACTTGCAATCCGCATCCAAATCGCGGGGATAGCTCTGCAAATCGTTCTTGTCGTTAAACTGTGTAGGATTAACAAACACAGAGACAACTGTAACGTCATTCTCCGAAACACACCGTCTCACCAGCGAAGCATGACCTTCATGGAGAGCCCCCATTGTTGGAACAAGGCCAACGGTCTTGCCTAGCTTGCGAACTGCGAAGAGTTCGTTTTGCAAATCCACATTCTTATGAAAAATTTTCATTTCTAACAACGTTTTAAACGCTATACTACAAATTCGCTGCAAAATAACAACTTTTTTGGCAAACTAAAAAAGAATACATGGAAAATATAGCCAAGAAAAGCCTTTTTTTCATAAAAGGCATTGCCTAATACTCAAATATCAAATAAATTTTGTATCTTTGCAGTTGATAAACAGATGAACAATGGCAAGAAAAATATTATTCATAAACCAGGAGATATCACCTTACGTACCTGACAGTGAGCTTTCGCTAATGGGAAGAGAGCTGCCACAGGCCATACAAGAGAAAGGCCATGAAATACGGACGTTCATGCCCAAATGGGGAAACATCAATGAGCGCCGGGGGCAGTTGCACGAGGTAATCCGCCTTTCGGGAATGAATCTTATTATCAATGACACAGATCATCCGCTGATAATTAAAGTCGCCTCCATACAATCGTCACGCATACAAGTCTACTTCATAGACAATGACGACTATTTCACAAAGCGTCAAATGGATGTCGATGAAACGGGGGAAGATTATCCTGACAATGGTGAAAGAGCCATATTCTTTGCTCGCGGGGTGCTCGAGACAGTGAAAAAACTGCGCTGGGTGCCAGAAATCATTCATTGCCAAGGATGGATGGGGGCTGTTGTGCCATTCTATGTAAAGACAGCTTACAAAGAAGAGCCGTCGTTTGCCAATGCCAAGATAGTCACTTCACTCTTTTCGAAG
>ULSQ01038615.1_pt1 | contig 35266 bp, 32 predicted proteins | sample 1956821 | NCBI WGS metagenome assembly ULSQ01 (sample SAMEA4835712, study PRJEB28245) | human gut metagenome | biome: gut microbiome; material: fecal sample | place: Denmark | collected 2008 | reverse complement strand
AGGGTCAGGAATATCCGATGGTATATGAGCGCACTTTGGGTGATGAGAAGTATGTTGTTGTCGTGAATCCTGGTGCCAAGGCTGCCTCTCTCAACATCAGCTCTGTAGGTGGCAAGGCAGTTTCTGTTCTTTCTACAGGCAAGGTTGTATATAAATCAGGCAAGAAGACCGATGCTATCAAGGCTTCAGACATTAGTGCCGCCGTATTCAAGGTGGCTAAGTAACCTGTGAACATGATTATTGCTAGCTTTATTAAATATCAGAATCCGCATGGATTTTAAGGAAGAATAAGAAAGAATACGAAAAGATAATCCGAAACAGAAGCGTTGTCAGCTATCTGTTTCGGATTTTTTTGTATAGTTTCCTTACTCCTTTATCTCTTTCATGTTTGCAGGATTATAGGGAGTCAACTGCTGCATCTCCTGCTCTGTTGCTTCAGGCAAGGAAGGTATCTTGTTTCTGATGCAGAAATCGGTAATGGCGGCAGCTGATTCTTTGGGAGTAGAAGAATCCGGTTTGATGGATTGCTTCTTTTCTACATACTCCTTTTCCGTGATATATAGTTCGGTAATCACATGGATGAGTTGCTGCTGATTGTCTTTCTTGTGAGAGAAAAGATAGCTGTTGTCAGATTTCTGGAAGAGCAGGTCCTTGAAGGAATAGTAATCTTCAGGACTTATCTGATAGGCTTCCACCACATGGTCGTAGATATCTGTCTGGGTATAACCGAAAAGCTGGTGTGTCAGATTCTTGTAGGTAGGAAGCTGGTTGATTTCTATCTGACAGATGTTCCGGCTGCTGTCCGTTTGAATACTGCCTATTGTCTGCTGATTGAGCAGGACGAGTTGAGAGCCCAGTGAATCTTTCAGCTGATATTTCTTTCGATATTGCTCAATAAGTGTCTTCTCTTCCGGCCAAGGTCGGAAGGTTCCTTTGTCGCTGACCATGAATGCTCGCTTTTTGTCTTCGGAAACGAGTCGGCTGTTGTGAAGATTTCTTTTGGAATAGGCATTGAGATCCGTCTTTCCATTCTTCAGGTTGATGTAATACTCCACGATGCCGTCGTTGAAGTATTTCATTACAGAGTCGTTGGTCTGGTAACTGCGATAATATCCCTTGAGTCTGATGAAGTGAGGACGATTCCCTGTTACGTTCACATCCTCCAGTTTCTGTATTTTTGTGATATGTCCAGGCATCTTCTCTTCCTTGTTCTGCGCCATGAGGCAAGTTGGGAGGAAGAGGAGAAGCACAAACAGATATTTCATATAATGATGATTCATATTGGTGATGCTTTAAAAAGAATACTTAATGATGTGCAAAAGTAAGAATAATCAGTTAGATGCGCAAAGAAAATCGGTTATTATCAGGTTAAAACCGTAAGTAAGTAAACGATTACATACAATTATAATAAGGAATCGTGTGGTTATTGCTTTTCTTTTTGTATCTTTGCAGCCGTTTGGCAATTGTGAGTACCAAATCATACATAAAGGAAAAAAGAATATCTAATAATAAATAAAAAGTAATGACTACACTTACAATTTCTATTATTGTCGTTTTCGTGCTCGGCTATGCACTCATAGCTACCGAAAGCTTGACAAAGGTTAACAAGGCAGCAATTGCCCTGTTGATGTTGGTAGGTTGTTGGACCCTCTACATGATGGATCCAATGCAGTATCTCCAGTTGATGCATCCTGATTATACAGGCGGTGCTGCTGGAATGGTGGAGAAGGTGACCGGAATCATCCAGGAACATCTGGGCGATACCGCCACAACACTCTTCTTCCTGATGGGTGCAATGACCATCGTGGAAATCGTTGACCAGAACGGCGGATTCAACTGGGTTCGCAAGGTGATGAAGACCAAGTCGAAGCGTGCGCTCCTCTGGCGTATCGCTATCCTTACCTTCTTCCTCTCTGCCATCCTCGACAATCTGACCACCAGTATCGTGATGATCATGATTCTCCGAAAGCTCGTTACCGACCACAAGGATCGCATGGTTTATGCATCCCTCGTCATCATCGCAGCCAATTCGGGTGGTGCTTTCTCACCAATCGGCGATGTTACCACCATCATGCTCTGGAACAAGGGATTAATTACTGCTGCCGGCGTTATCGCCGAAATCTTCATCCCGTCTGTGGTTTCCATGGTGATTCCAGCCCTCATCCTTCAGACCATGTTGAAGGGCGAACTCGTGATGCCTGAGGTTTCTGCCCAGCAGAATGCATCGGTCAGCGATTTCACCGAAGGTCAGCGCAAGGCAGTGTTCTGGTTGGGAGTAGGCGGTTTGATCTTCGTTCCTATCTTCAAGAGTATCACCCACTTGCCTCCATTCGTAGGAATCCTTCTGGTATTGGGTGTTCTCTGGACTGCTACCGAAGTTTTCTATCGCGGTTTGCATCGTGGAGCTGATGCCGAGGGCACTCAGAAGCGAGTAACCAAGTTGCTTTCTCGTGTTGATATGAGTACTATCCTCTTCTTCCTCGGTATCCTGATGGCAGTATCCTGCCTGGCTGAGATTGGCGTATTGACTGCTTTGGGTCAGGGCTTGAACGTCGTATTCGATGGCAACCACTACCTGGTTACTGGTATCATCGGTGTGCTTTCAAGTATTGTTGATAATGTGCCTCTGGTAGCCGGATGTATGGGAATGTATCCTGTGGCAGCCGCTGGTGATATGGCTGTGGATGGCGTCTTCTGGCAGTTGCTCGCCTACTGTGCCGGTGTCGGTGGTTCTATGCTGATTATCGGTAGTGCCGCTGGTGTGGTAGTAATGGGCTTGGAGAAGATTACCTTCGGCTGGTATATGAAGCACATCTCCTGGATTGCTTTCGTAGGTTACATTGCAGGTATCGTTTGCTACTGGTTCATCCGTACCTTCCTTTATGCTATCTAAAGGATAATAGTTTTCTCTTACGTGGAAAAGTTTTTTTTGAGAAAAAAGTCTCAAAGTCTCATTTTCTATTGAAAATATCGGCTTAAAGACTTGATAGATAATAAGATAAAAGAGAATGAGACTTCTCGGTTTTGGTGCCGAGAAGTCTCATTAAAGTATCATAGAAGTATCATTATTTCACTTTTTCTTTACAAGATACTTCATTCCATCTGCAAATCTTTTATGTTTTAACTCACTCATATTCGCCAGTTTTCTGCCGAATCCCATCAAACTGTTCACCTTGAGCGATGAACCTATCTGCTTTTTCAGATAGTCGAAAATCTCGGCGGCAGTCAGATATTCACCCTCTTTCTCATTCTCAACCAACTCGAAATAGAGTTGGAAATACTGGTCTATCGGCTCAGCCACCTCAAACTGGCAGTTGTTCTTCATGATCAACTTCACCTGTTCCGCATCAAAATAACTCTTCTCGCCATTGTGCAAAGCAGTCAGCGCCTGGGCGAAAAGTTGCTGATAGTTCGGACGCACGCTCACATCAATCGGTCCCGTCAGTTCCACTCCGATGAATCTTCGGTTGCCGGATGGGTCGGTGAGAATATCCGTCATGTTGCTCGTGGCGATGAACGAGGCGAGACGAGGAAATTCCATGACATGACTGCCATACGGAGGCTTGTATTTCAGCGTAGGCAACTGGATGAGATTCTTCAGAAATCCCTGCTGCACCTGTGGAGAAATCTGGTTGAACTCATCAAGATTGATGACCATAAACTGCGCCATCGCCTGATAAACCTGACGTTTTTCTGACAGAATCAGATTATCGTTATATCCCCACTGCAGTTCCGGCGGTAACAGCCGGCGACAGAAAGTACTCTTGTTGTAACCCTGCTTGGAAATCAGAAGCGGAGCCACCGAGTTGCCATACTGGCGATGGGTAAAGCCGCGCCACTGGTCAACCATGCCCAGGAACCAGGTGTAGAACCAGTTTGCCCAGTAAGGATTGTTGGTAGGAACCGTACGAGCCAAGGCACGTATATGGTCCTTTCCGTCCCATTTGTCGTAGCATTGGAAGAGATATTCATCTATCGGATTATAATTCTTGATATAATCAGACTCCAGAAAATTCCTGACATCCTTGATGCTCACTCGGATATCAGCGAGCTGCACCTCCAGCGTCATGCGCTTCTGCACTCTCGGATCTACGGGCTGGAAACCATACCAACCCTTCTCCTTCGGCATGTATTCCACGAATTTCATCACCGTGTTGTATCTGAAGTTATATTTACTTTTCAGCAGCTGCATCATGCTCATGATATTCTCGCGAACGCTGTTCTTGTCAACTTTCTTTTCTTCTTCCGAAGTATCGGAACCAGGAATCATCTGCTGATTATCTTCCGTGTTGAAAGCCTGGTTCTGAGGGTGCATGTTGCTGTTAATTTTCATCGCTACCGCCTTATTGTTGAAATAAGGTTTCGCATCGAGCGTCATCATAAAACTGTTGTGCATCGAAGGCTCAAAAGACAGGTTTGCGCCCGCTTCTATAGAAGGTTTCGGTCCGTCTGTGAGCACCGAAGCCTTGGCAATCGCCTGATATACAGGCAAAATCTGCTGGTAAGCGATGCGGTACAGTCGTTCGGCATCCGCTTCGTCGGCAGGCAGCGAATCATCTTCATTGCTGAATTTCACCAATACGATAACCGACTTACCATCAGCACCTTCCAGCGCAGCAAAGGTAGAAGGCAGCATGGCAACCGAGCGCTTCACGCCCTCCACGCCGTCTGCATCTGTGATGTTTCCGAATTTCAGCATCAGGATACCGTTGCACGCCTTCATCTTCAGGTTGTTGTTTTCGTCTTTGGCGAATTCTGCAGCGGGGTAGATGTGCATCCATGTTGGCATATCCTTGTAATATTCGTAGCCGCTTTCCATATAGGACACGTATTCGCGGAAATGGGTAACAGTAAGTCTGCTGTCATCTTTTGCGATACGTTGCAGCAACTTCTCCATCGTCTTGGTGCTGACGAGGAGCTGCTTCTTGTTGTTTGTATGAACGATTGTTACCTTCATTGAATATATTGATTAGGATGTTTGTTTGTTAACTATTAGTCATAAACTGTCAACTATAAACTATAAAATCTTATCAGTGTTGCCCAAAGTTTGGTTGGTAAATAGGGCACTCGTTTCCCGTTGTACGGGCAATGACTGCCCGTCACTTGTTCTCCAGTAGCCCGTCACGTGTTCACTGGTAGCCCGTCACGTGTTCTCTGTGGGACCGCTTAAATGGCATGGCTGGAACATCTGGAGAGCAGAGAAAAAGATTAGCTTTTAGTGAAATCAATCTCTTCCGAAAAATGATCGAATTCAACATCTTTATATCCGTATCTGGCGAAGAGCTGTTTGATATATGCCTGTTGTTCCGGCAGGAGTTTCAGTTGTCCCAGTTTGTAACGGTAGTATTGTCCTTTGCTGCCGAGGTAGTCTCTCATTTCGGCGCGCAGAGCAGGAGCGTCTTTCACTTTCATTTCGGCAAAGAGTTTGTCGAATCCCCATGCCATTTTCACGACACGCAGCGGAGCGAAGTACTTGCAATTCCCGTTTTTCAGGGCATTTGGGAAAATGGCATCCCCTCTATCAGTCTTCTCGTTTTTGTAGAGTGCAGATAGATAGTGGATACATTTGTTTTTCATCGGACATGGTTCGGTGAAACAGTAGGTGATGTTGCTAGGTACGTTTCCGTACTCAAAAGCCTTTTTCAGTAATTCCTTTTCATCCATGTTTCTTAAGTATTAAGAATAAAACATTCTGTTTTACTAAACGCAAAAACCTCCTGTTTATTGCCTTAAAAAGGCTATTATTATCACTTCATAAAGCATTTTTTTTCGATGCAAGCAAGAAAATCATGATACTTCTCCCTAATTTATGATACTTCGATGAGACTTCTCCCTTTGTTTTTAGAGAAGTCTCATTTTGTTAATCCGCTGTGTATTAGTGATATAACCTTGAATTTTCGTGGTAGAATGATACTTTGATACTTTTTTCGAGGAAAAGCTTTTTTGCGGGAGCGTATCAATTTTTCTTTTGTTTTACAATTTTCTGCTGAAAGAGAAGTTGCCATAATAGTTTTCTATATTAAATAAGGTAAAAAAATAAGCGTTGATTTGGTTGTGTCGTAAGTCTTTTGTATCTTTGAACGCAAAACAATTAACAGGAAAGTCTATGCAATATCCTTTGATATCAGAATATGTAAGAGCCATACAAGATGCTAGCAATAATCTTGATAAGTTGGCTCATTTGGTACCTGTGCTAGATGATCATGATGAACCATATCGTAGCAGTGGTGCCTTTGCAGTCGTGTTCAAAATGAAAGATGAACAGACTGGGAAATGCTATGCCTTAAAGTGTTTTACAGAAGAACAAGAAGGTAGAGCTGAGGCTTATCGTCAGATTGCAGATGATTTGGAGTTCGTAGATTCCTCTTATATTACTTCTGTAAAGTACTTAGACAAAGAAATCTTCGTAGATAGCAGTTGTGAGGAGGATGAGTTTCCTGTCCTTCTGATGGATTGGATTGATGGTGAAACGATGGAGACTTACATTGCAGAGAACTATCAAGACAATTATACTATGGCAATGCTTTGCTATCGCTTCTGTAAAATGGCAGTGTGGCTTCGTTCTCAGCCATTTGCTCATGGTGACATAAAGCCAGACAATATTATGGTTCGTCCTGATGGCAGTTTGACTTTAGTAGATTATGATGGTATGTTTGTTCCTGCCATGAAAGGTCAGAAGTCTCAAACTATTGGTACCAAGGACTTCTCGCATCCTCAACGTACTGTTGATGATTTTGATGAAACAATTGATGATTTTGCTTTGGCAAGCATTGCCTTGTCATTGAAGGCGATTTCTTTGAAACCATCTTTGCTTGATGAATTTGGTGCAGCAGATAGATTACTCTTTTCCGCTGAGGATTATCGTGACTTGAGTAAAAGTAAGGTGATGTCGGCTTTGCAAGAGTTGATGAATGATGAAGAGGTGAATACGCTTCTTTCTATGTTCCTATTGGCTAATGCTAAGAAAAATCTTGAACTGTGTTCTTTTAGGTTGTTTAATTTCTGTAAGCCAAATAATGATGTCGAAGAACTTATTAAAATGGCGGATGAGTATTATGAAGGAAAAGAAAAAGATTTAGATAAGGCTTTTTCTTTATATTCAGATGCCGCTTCTAAAGGAAGTCTATATGCTTTAGCTTGCTTAGGATTTTGCTATTGTGAAGGAAAAGGATGTGTGCAAGATTATGTAAAAGGATTGGCTTTGATCAGAAAGTCGGCTGATAAAAATAATCCCAAGGGACAAAATATCTTGGGACTTTGTTATGTTAGAGGATATGGGGTCGTACAAGACTATGCAGAAGCTGTAAACTGTTTTCGTAAGTCAGCCGCTCAGGGGTACGAACGTGCTCTGAATAATTTAGGACTTTGCTATGTAAATGGTAATGGCATTAAGCAGGATTATGTTGAAGCAGTAAACTGTTTTCGTAAGTCAGCAGCTCAGGGGCACGAAGGTGCTCAATTTAATTTAGGAAAATGTTATGAATATGGTTATGGTGTTGAGCAAAGTTATGAAGAGGCTATATGTTGGTATCGTAAGGCTGCAGAACAAGGTCTTGCCCTTGCTCAGAATAAATTAGGTGTCTGCTATGCAAAAGGTATTGGTCTCGTTCAAAGTTATAAAATGGCTGTAAAATGGCTACGTAAGTCTGCCGAACAAGGTAATGAACGCGCACAATGCATATTAGCTGTTTGTTATGAAAATGGTAAAGGTGTAGAAAAAAAATATAGAGAAGCTGTTAGCTGGTACAAAAAGTCAGCCGAACAAGGTCATGTTCTTGCCCAATGTAATTTAGGCTTTTGTTATGAAAATGGTAAAGGAGTTGAGCAAAGTTATGAGAGGGCAGTAATGTGGTACAAAAAATCAGCTGAACAAGGTTATGCTCGTGCCCAATGTTGTTTAGGCTTTTGTTATGCAAAAGGGTATGCCGTAGAGCAAAGTTATTCAAAAGCGGTTGGCTGGTATCATAAGTCTGCTGAACAGGGTTATGCTCGTGCTCAATGCAATTTAGGCTTTTGCTATGAAAATGGTAAAGGTGTTGAGCAAAGTTATGAAAAGGCTGTCGGTTGGTATCGTAAGTCTGCTGAACAAGGTGATGCTAGAGCTCAGTTCTTCTATGGTTTATGTCTTGAATATGGTAAAGGTATAGATAAAGATATAAATGAAGCTTTAAAATGGTATCAAAAGTCTGCAGATAATGGGTATGAAAGTGCAAAACTAAAAATTCAAAAAACTGAAGAAAAATTGAAACATTTTTAATATATATATACATAAATGTGTTAGATTTTGAGAAGTGTTATTTCATGGGAATAAATAGATTTAATGGAAACAAAAATGGAAGTATCTAAATTATTGTCTGAAGAAAAGTTATATCAAACTTTTATAAAGTCTGGACGAAAGATTAAGGTCAAAAAAAGTTTTTATAGTGGACATTTAACTTTCTTAGCAGATGGTTATTTTGCAAAATTATGGAAAGGGCTCAAAAATGAAACTCGACTTAATTTGAAAAAGTATAAGTTGTCTGATTTTGAACAACTAGCGTTGGTGAGTTATGTTGGACCTTTAGCTCATGTATTTCAACATGAATCTTATTCCAATCTTCTATTTCCAATACGAAATATATGTAATGCACTTGATTCCGTATTGTTAAAGGCACCGATATTTAAAGATTCTGTAAAGTTGTATCGATTTTGTATTCGGGAAGATCTGCATGATCTTCAAGTGAATGAAAAAGTATTTTTTCGAAAGTACTTAAATACCACATTGAATAATTGGAAAAAAGATACTGATGTTTATATAATTACCGCAAAACTTCAACAAACTAAGGCGCGTTGTGTTTATAAGTTGTATAATAAAAATGGAGAAAACCAAGTGACGTTTATTCGAAATGCACAATTTGTTGTGACAAAGATAGAACTTCATGGTTCTCATAAATGGTTTTATTTAGATGAAATATAAGAAATGCAATATCCTTTAATATCGGAATATGTGAGAGCCATACAAGATGCTAGCAATAATCTTGATAAGCTGGCTCATTTGGTACCAGTGCTAGATGATCATGGTGAACCATATCGTAGCAGTGGTGCCTTTGCCGTCGTGTTCAAAATGAAAGATGAACAGACCGGGAAATGCTATGCTTTGAAGTGCTTTACTGAAGAACAAGAAGGTAGAGCTGAGGCTTATCGCCAGATCGCAGATGAGTTGGAGTCCGTAGATTCCTCTTATATTACTTCTGTAAAGTATTTAGATAAAGAAATCTTCGTAGATAGCAGTTGTGAGAAAGATGAGTTTCCGGTTCTTCTGATGGATTGGATTGATGGCGAAACAATGAATGTGTTTGTTGAGAAATATTTTAGTGATAGAGGTAAGATGTTTGCTTTATTTGAACAGTTCTTGAATTTTTCTAAATGGCTGTTAAAACAACCTTTTGCTCATGGAGATTTAAAGCCTGACAATATTATAATTGACAACAATGGATATTTGAAGATTATTGATTATGATGGAATGTATGTTCCTCAAATGCAAGGGATGAAGTCGCGGGAGTTCGGAAGTGCTAATTTTAGAAACCCTATTAAAAATGAATTGGTATTTGATAAAGATATCGATGTATTTCCTATTGTATCTATTCTATTGTCTTTGAATTTGATAAGAGAAAATAGTAATTATTTTTTGGAATTAGGACAATCTGATAGATTGATGTTTACAAAGTATGATTATGATGATTTATGTAATAGTAAAAGTTATTTGCTCACTCGTATAAGTCGGAATGATGGTATAATACATCTTTCAGATTTAATGAAGCAAATGATAATGGATGAGAATGTAACTTCTGAAAAATTATTGAAAATCTTAGAATCTGAATTTCAATTTTCGTTAAATTCAGACAATGAGTTTTTGCAAAGAGTTGGAGGTGTTGTCGTAAATTTGAATTTGGTAAGTTTGATAGTTTCTCCTTTTGCCTTAAGGTATAATTACAACTATGATTTGAGTATAATTGCAGTTTTAATGTTAGCACTTAGTGTTATGGTTTATCTGTTTCTGAATTTGTTAGACGTTATGCGTCCTTTTAAAGGTTCCCATTTGCATGTGAGCGATTGCCCACTATTGTATTTTATGCTTTATCCTTTTGGGTTGCCTCTAGTGAGCATTCCTGTTTTGCTTATGTCTGATATTTTTATTGAGGTATTTATAAGTAATAATAGATATCCGTTATTTCCTAATTTTCCACTATATGATGAGGACATTTGGCACACGATAATTATTTGGGGATGTTCATACTTAATGCAATTGGTATTACTAAATATATCATTTTTTGATGAAGGTAATGATATATATTCTTATAGAAGAAAAAATATACGGACTAAAAGAGAAAAAGTATATGATGAAACGTTGCAGCAAGAACGCAACAATGCTTATGAGATAAGAAATGGCATTGAGGCTAAATATGCAAAGAGAAATGAAATTGATGTTGAACTCCCTTTCTAAAAGTTATGATATTATGATACAAATTGAATCTAAACGAAAAAAGCGGGAGAATATCTTAAAGAAATATCCCGATGCAATAATTGCGGATGTAACGAGTCATGCTGAAGATGACTTGATAAAGTTGAGCCCATTTTATCCTCATGGTGGCATACCTGTGCCATTTAGCGAGGGGGTTACAGCTACATGTGTTGAGGCTGTGTGGCAAGGGCTAAAGGTATTTGAATCGGCTGATGTAGATATGAAAATGTTTAAGAATGAGTCGATGAAGAATATCAAGAGAACTGTTCGCAAGTTCGGTAAGCCTCTTGGACATCGCAAAGGAGTAAACGGAACTGAACTGCTCGGATATATTGAGGCTCGAAAGCAGATTTATATCCCTACTTACAAGTGGGTACTTGAACATAAGGTTCAAAGTATTATCGAAAGATTACGAGAGGCTAGCCAGACTAAGACCATCGTACTTTTGGATTATAATACAAATTGTGATGTGGATGACCCGAAGAAGCCTCTTTCGCATGCCTTTCTAATCAAGGCATACGTAGAAGGTCTATATCCTTTTGGTGATAAAATGTGTAAACCGCAGACAATAGAACCAACGCAACTAACGTTATTCTAACATACATATATTATTGGAGGATAAAAACAATGAACAGAAGAAGTAACTGGGAGGATTTTAAGAATATCCTCGAACAAAATCATATCACCAAGCTCTATCACTTCACAGACCGTGATAACTTGGAGAATATTATCAAGAATGGAGGGCTCTATTCTTGGAAGGATTGTGAGGAACGTGGTATCAATATTCCTAAACCGGGAGGTGGAGGACCAGGTTCTCCATCATGGTCGTTGGATAAGCGTGATAATCTGGAACATTATGTTCGTGTCAGTTTTACCATGAACCATCCAATGATGTATGTGGCAATGGATGAGGATAGAATTTCTAACCCTGTCATTCTGGAGATTGACCCAGAGGTGATTTATGATGAGGATACCAAGTATGCAGACAGGAATGCTGTGCGCAATGGTGCTCATGTGGGTGGAAGTCTGGAGGATTTCAAGACGATTCACTTCCAAACAGTCAAGGCTCGCAATCACTTCGATTTCGATGTGGATGAGCAGCCTTTCTATCAAGCAGAGATATTGGTAAAGAATAGTATTCCTCTGAAGTATATCAAGAACATCGGCAACTTTGGTATTCCGATTCCAAGCCAGCCACAGATATTGCAGAGCAAGAATGCATATACGGCTCGTGTTGATCGTGAGCATCCTACAGCATTCATCTTCCTGGTGGACCAAAGTGTTTCTATGCGCAGAATAACCACCTTCAATGGTGAGGATATGACTTTATCTGAGGCTGTTGCCCGTATTGTAAATGCCCAAATCAACGAGTTGGTGGAGCGATGTGTGAAGAATAATGAGACTCGTCATTACTTTGATATTGCCATGATAGGTTATGGCACGGAGGCTTATAGTGCCTGGAATGGCAATCTTGAAGGACGAGACTTTGTTACTCCAGAAGAGATTCGTGATAATCCTTACCAAAAGAAAATGGTGAAGGAAGAGGTGCGTAACCGAAAGGGACTCACCATCAAGGATGTAGAGAAGAAGCAGTGGATGGTGGCTCGCCACGATGGTAGTTGGACACACATGGATAAGGCTTTCAAGCGTGCAGAAGGATTGCTCGAAAACTGGATGAAAGAGCATCATGACAAGGACTGTTATCCGCCAACGATTATCAATATCACTGATGGTGAATATAACGGAACCTCGCATGATGAGATGCTGCAACTTTCCAATCAGTTGAAATCGATGTTTACCAATGATGGTAATGTCTTGCTCTTCAATATTCACGTTGTGCCAGGACATGCAGAATCGGTCGTATTCCCTGCAACTGTAGATGAATTGAACGGAAATGGATATGGTGAGAAACTTTATAATATGTCAAGTCTCTTGCCTCTCAACTACAATGAGCAGATTCGTGCCATCTTTGGTGATAAGCAAACAGATATTCGTTATCATGCTATGGGTGTGAACACCGGTATGGAACGATTGGTTAAAATGATGAAGATTGGTACGTTGTCGAGTATGCTCGTTAATCAAAACCTATAATATATATATGAATAGAGGCGTAAGCATAGCAAAATGGAATGACCATGTAGCAAATGAAGATTCCTTCTTCTCATCTGATACCTGCATAGCGGTATCGGATGGGGCAGGAGGCTGTGGCTTGTTTGCTGATGAATGGTCGAAGTATCTTGTAAAACATCTTCCAAAAGATAAACCTATCGTTTCCTTTAAAGAACTTGACGAATGGGTAGATGGCATTTGGGAGACCTTTTATAATGAGCATGAGGAAAGAGCAAAAGAAGGTGATGGTATTCTTTTGAATAAGTTCTATAACGAAGGTTCTTGTGCTACGATTGCTACGGCATGGATAATAGGGGATAAGAAATGTAAATGGATGGCATACGGTGATAGCGTAGTCTTCCATTATAGCAAAGAAACTGGTGTCTTGGAACACAGTTTTACAAAATTGTCAGATTTTAGCAATCCTCCCAGGTTGGTTAGCTGTAAAGACCCTCTAGAAGAGGAAGGTTTCAGATGTGGTGACTTTGATTTGGATGAATCTTCGGTAGTCTTTGCTGCCAGTGATGCCTTATCGCATTATATCATGATGATGTATGAATTGACAAAAACTAAGGAATATGGTGAGGAACTTGCTGAAGAATATCTGAAAGTATCTGGCAATTCACAACTTTTGAAAACAGCTGAGACCATGAAGTTTGATTTTTGGAAGGATGTGCTCCAATCTTTGTTAGATGCAACATCATCTAACAGTCGGTTTGAACTATATTTGAAAGAACAGAATTCGAAAGGAATCTTAGATGTGGATGATTTCACGCTAGTTTATTTTAAAGGCTAGCATCCATCTGCTTTATATCCCTATTTGTTGTCATTAAAATTTGTAGAAGCTGATAAAATAACAATACATAATATGCAGTATCCATTGATATCAGAATATGTAAAGGCCATTCAAGATGCTGCCGATAATCTTGATAAATTGGCTTACCTGACTCCCGTATTAGATGATCACGGAGAGCCATATCGTAGTAGTGGTGCTTTTGCCGTGGTGTTCAAGATGCAGGACAAGAGTACTGGGAAATATTATGCCCTCAAGTGTTTTACGGAAGAACAGGAAGGGCGAGCTGATGCCTATCGTCAGATTGCGGATGAATTGGATATGGTTGATTCTCCATATATTACTTCTGTAAAGTATATGGAGAAGGAACTCTTCGTGGACAGTCAATGCGAGGAGGATGAATTTCCTGTATTGTTGATGGATTGGGTAGAAGGGGAGACGATGGAAACTTACATTGCAGCAAACTATCACAATCAATCTGCTATGTCAATGCTTTGTTATCGCTTTGGCAAAATGGCGGCTTGGCTCCGTTCACAATCTTTTGCCCATGGCGACGTCAAGCCAGACAATATCATAATCAGTCCAGATGGCTCTCTTACATTGGTGGATTATGATGGAATGTTTGTGTCTTCTATGAAAGGCAGCAAATCTCCAACTGTAGGTACCAAGGATTTCTGTCACCCATTGCGTACTATGGATGATTTCGATGAAACGATAGATGATTTTTCATTGGCAAGCATCGCCTTGTCATTAAAGGCAATCTCGATGAAACCTACATTGTTAGATATCTATGGTGCCTCAGACAGACTTCTCTTCTCAGAAAATGATTATCGCAATCCTTCAAATAGCAAGGTCATATCAGCCCTGCAGGAATTGATGTGTGATAAGGATTTCTGTACACTTTACTCTCTTTTCATGCTTGCATTGGCGAGAAAGGAACTTTCTGCATGTTCTTTTAGATTGTTCATTGGCGAAAAGCCTATCTTGCTCCAAACAATTGAAGACATATCAACCAAAGCTACAGAGGAAGAGCGGAAGGAGGCTCTTGTTGATGAATGGGGTGTGAAATATAGCAAAGATGGAAGAAAACTATTGAAAGCTCCTTACGAACTTAATGGTACTTATTCTATAAAAGAGGGGGTAAGGATAATATGTAATAATGCATTTTTTTGTTGCCGTTCTTTGACACATATTGTTATTCCTGATAGTGTGACCAGTATAGGTGATAAGGCATTTTATCGTTGCTCTTCTTTGACAAGTTTTGTCATTCCCAACGGTGTGACTCGTATTGGAAATGGTGCGTTTTTGGGTTGTAGCTCTTTGAAAGAAGTTGCCATCCCTAATAGTGTGACTAGCATTGGGGATGGGACGTTTGCTAGTTGCCGTTCTCTGTCTAACATCGTCATACATGATGGTGTGACTAGCATTGGGGATGGTGCGTTTTGGGGATGCTCTTCATTTCTAATTAAATATATATCCATTCCGAAAAGCGTAATTTGCTTAAACGGCAATCCGTTTGTTAAGTGGGAAGGTAAATTAGAATGTTTGTCACTGAACTTTATTTATGAGGATGATGTCTTATTCAATAAGGATAAAAGTAAAATTATTTCTTTCAGAAATCAAGCTGTAAAATCATATATCATCCCTAGTAGTGTGACTAGCATAGGTGATAGTGCATTTGCTGGTTGCAGTTCTCTGTCTAACATTGCCATCCCTAGTAGTGTGAACAGCATAGGTGATAAGGCATTTTGGGATTGCTGTTCTTTGACCAGTATTGTTATTCCTGATAGCGTTACCAGCATTGGGGATGGGGCGTTTTGTGGATGTTCCTCATTGAAATATATATCCATTCCGAAAAGCGTAATTTGCTTAAACGGCAATCCGTTTTTTAGATGGGATGGTAAATTAGAATGTTTATCTCCGAACTTTATTTATGAGGATGATGTCTTGTTCAATAAGGACAAAAGCAAAATTATTTCTTGCAGAGATCAAGTTATAATATCATATATTATCCCTGGTAGTGTGACTAGCATTGGGGATTATGCATTTGAAGGTTGCAGTTTTCTATCTGACATTGTCATTCCTACTAGCGTTACTAGCATAGGACGTGGTGCATTTCGTGATTGCAATTTTCCAACTGATCTTAAACAAGAATTAATCTCCCGTTTCGGAGGAAAAACATTTGGGTAACTATGATAGTGGCTATTATAGGAGATTTAGCAGTCTGGTTCTTGTAACAGAACCATGAGACAATTTTCAGACAGATAGTTTCAGAAAAGATGTAATGAATTAATAATTTTATAAGTTATGCAGTATCCAACAATATCAGAATATGTAAAGGCAAGTCAAGATGCTAGTGATAATCTTGATATGTCCACAGAAGCAACGAATGCAGAGTTTAATGAGGTCATTACGGATGAATTTGGCGTGAAATACAGCAAAGATAGAAAAAAACTATTGAAAGCTCCACGAAAACTTAATGGTACTTATTCTATAAGAAAAGGAACAAAGATTATTTGTGACATGGCATTTTATGAGTGCTCTTCTTTGAATAGCGTTATTATTCCTGATGGCATAACTAGCATTGGGGATGGGGCATTTAGTGCATGTAGTTCTCTGACAGACATAGTTATTCCTGATAGTGTTACCAGTATAGGGGAAAGTGCATTTGAGGATTGCACTTCTTTGAAGAGTCTTGTTATTCCTGATAATGTTGTCAACATTAAAGGTAATCCTTTTTCTGGCTGGGATGGAGAACTTAAATGTTCGTCACCTTACTTTATTTATGACAATAAGGTGTTGTTCAATAAGGACAAAAGCAAAATTATCGCATTTAGAGATAAGAATACTACATCATATGTCATTCCTGATTATGTTACCAGCATAGAGAATGGTGCTTTTTATGATTGCAAATCTTTGAGTAGCGTTGTTATTCCAAAGAGTGTTATCAGCATAGGGGATTATGCATTTGGTGAGTGCTCTTCTTTGACTGATATTGTTCTTTCAGATAGAATTACTAGCATTGGCGAGGGTGCATTTAGTGGTTGCGGTTCCTTGACAGACATAGTTATTCCTGACAGTGTTACCAGTATAGGAACTTGGGCATTTATGGGCTGTTCTTCTTTGAGTAGCCTTGTTATACCAGAAAGTGTTACCAGCATTGGATTTGGTGCATTTGCATTCTGTAAATCTTTGACTAATATAGCCATCCCTGGCAGTGTTACTACTATTGGGGCTGGTGCATTTAAAGGTTGCTTATCTTTGGGAAGTCTTGTTATTCCAAATAGTATTACTAGCATTGGGAATAGGGCTTTTGCATTCTGTAATTTCCCAAACGATCTTAAACAGAATTTAATCTCCCGATTCGGAGAAAAAATATTTGGGTAACTTTTTAGATTATTCCTTGATTATTACGACGAAAAAGAGATTCTGGCAAAAATAGATACCATCATAAATAGAAAGTCCTTCCCCTAAGACATCCTTCTTTGCCTTCTCCTTTTCCATATATAAAATAAGAGGTGGAGAGTGTTCTCCACCTCTACCCTCTTGTTTGGTCGATTTACAGATGTACACATAGAATAAGTTCTGTGAACGCCTGCGTTTACTTATCTGCAAAGGTACTTGTTTCCTTTGAAACAAGCAAACATTCATCATATTTTTTAGCGCCTCTGTCATACGCTGTTCCAGGTCACGCAAGACATGAGCCAACACCATCACAAACAAAACTACATGTGGCTCAACGTGTGCGACCTGCCCGAAAAAATAATCCTAGCTAAAAAAACTTCAAAAAAAGTGGATTTCTAAGAATTTATTTATACCTTTGCAAGCACAAATAAGCCCTCGACAGCACGGTTAAGTCAAAAACAAATGAGAACATTCAATTTTATTGGTGACACCACCTATACAACAAGAGAAGGAATATCATACAGAATAGACAGCAAGGAACATAATATTCAGCGAGTCGGCAAATCCTGGGTAGTGGATGGAAAGGCGAGTTCTCTTGAAGAAATGGTGAAGATGGGCATAGCTAAAAAAATATAGCACGAGTTTACAACAATACCGCTATTGATAAAGTTGCGAGGGAGGTGGTCAAATATTTCGACTACCTCTCGATTTTATTAATACATTAGATATCACAAACTGTGATTTCCAATGTTTAAGGTCGCAATTTGCGACCTTAAACATTTAATATTTTAGGAGTATGAAAAAGCCATATTTAACATACGCACTTAGTGCTGAAGGGAAATTGGTACATATCGATAGTGTGGCGAATGGAAAAGAGTGTGGATGCTTTTGCACCTATTGTGGCGAACCTCTTCAGGCTAAACAAGGTGCAAAGCGCAAGCACCATTTTTCTCATTTGTCAGGAACAGAATGTGAAGCTGCTTATGAGTCAATGCTTCACCTGTTGGCTAAAGAGAAAATACAGGAAGCATTCTATAATAGAACATCATTATATATGGAGTTTGAGTATACTTCCTTTTGCAACCAGGATAAATGCATTTTCATGTCCCATTCAAGAAGATGTTCCAATAAGGAGAAGAGGAGGATTGATATTAAGGAATGGTATGACTCTTGTGAGCAGGAAATTTCGTATGACAATATTAGAAGGCGTAGCGACCTGAAATTTTTCTCTAAGGAGTTCCCGGAACGTAAGCCTATCTATATAGAGTTTTGTGTAACCCATGCAAGCGATGAAGCCAAGCTACATAGCGGAAACAAAATAATAGAAATCCTTATAGAAGATGAGGACAGTATTTCTTCCTTGATAGAATCCGGACTTGTCGAGAAGTCTAAAACCGTTGGCGAAGAGTGGGAAGGTAGAAAAATAAAAATTGTTGCATTCTATGGCTTCAAAAACAAAGATTATAACAACTCCAACATAAATGAAAGTGTATGGCTCACTCGCTGTGCATTTATGCCATCCGGGAAAATATATCTTTCTAATGAACATTGCAATTGCAAACAAATAAAGAGAAAAGACCATCGAGCATTATGTGAAGTTGTATTCTCTGCACATAACAGATATGAAGCATATAATTATGCCTATACCATTTGTTCTCAGAAATACCATATCTCTAATTGTAACTCATGTAGGAATTTTGTAACAGTTTCTTCGTGGTTTGATGCACCTTATAAAATGTGTAAGATGTATAAAAGTCTCCAACTACATCTCGAAGACTTCAGAGCTGCAGGATCTTTTGATACTTCTAGGGCAAAAGATTGCAGGTTTTACTCCCAAGTAAATGTTATATTGGATGATACTGTAGAATATTTTATCATATAATATTGGTTTATAGCATTTGTAAAATGAAAACAGGAAACATGATAGCGATATGTTAATAGATGCGGACAACGTATCTTACAGAAATATCAAGGATATGACCGATGAGTTGGCGAGATTTGGTAATCTCACCATCAAACGTATATATGGCGATTTCACGAAGTCTTCCATGAATGGATGGAAAGATGTACTCTTGGAAAATGCCATTAGCCCGATTCTGCAGTATAATTAAACAACCGGGAAAAACGCCACCGATTCTTCTATGATAATCGATGCTATGGATATTCTCTATTTCAATCAAGTGGATATCTTCTGTCTGGTATCTAGCGATAGCGACTTTACACGTCTTGCTATGCGTCTGAGAGAGGCAGGAAAGGAGGTAATAGGTATGGGGATGAAGAAAACACTTCAGCCATTTATTGCTGCATGCAACAAGTTTGTCTATATTGAGCTTATTTCGCATTCTCTTGAATCTGGACAGGTAAAAGAAGTCTCTCCAGAATCTGCTTCTATTGTGGAGAAAGAGTCTGTTTCACCGTTAAAAGAAGGGATACAAATACTTCAAGCATCAGATAATCAATTAACTTTTGAGGAATATCTAAATGGATTATATCTCCAAGGAGTGATTGATATGGATGATTTTACGATTTGTTGGTTGTATGAATAGAAAAAAATATGGAAAATGAAACTATAAAAGAAAGGTTCCTCGGCACAATCTTTGGGCAAGCTGTAGGAGATGCCTTGGGACTGAGCACGGAGTTTATGTCCAAGCAAGAGGTGGATCGTTTTTATCCTAATGGGATAGAGGACTATTCACAAATCGTGCAGGATGATCATCGTCGTCGTTGGCAAAGAGGCGACTGGACTGATGATACCGACATGATGCTATGCATCTTAGATTCCTTTGTGGCTTGTCAAAAGGTAGATATTCTTGATATTGCCAGAAGGTTTAAGGAATGGATGATGAACGGAGGCATGGGAATTGGTCGGCATACATATAATGTAATGGCTCTTGGTGACTATACTTCGAATCCACAGAAGGCTGCAGAGATTATCTGGAAGATGGGAAAGAAAAAAGCTGCAGCTAATGGAGCCGTCATGAGAACTTCGGTGGTAGGGCTTCTGAAGGAAAATGTGACTAGTAATGCTGAGAATATCTGTAAGCTAACTCATTTTGATCCACGCTGTGTGGGCTCTTGCGTTGTCGTTTCTTCTATCATACATGCTCTTGTCTTTGAAGACAGGATATTGGATTATGAAGAGGTGATTGGCATAGCCAAACAATATGATGAACGAATCGTTCCATTTATTGACTTGGCATATTATGAAGGTCTGGATTCTTTGTGCCTGGATGATGAAAATAGTATGGGATATACGCTCAGAACTTTAGGGGCTGCCCTATGGACTTATTGGCATGCAACCTCGTATAAGGAGGGTATCCTGAAGATTGTTTTATCAGGAGGAGATGCGGATACCAATGCAGCAGTAGCAGGAGCTATCCTGGGTGCTAACTTTGGAATAAACCAAATTCCTGAAGAATGGAAGAATGGTCTTCTCTATGCTTCTATGCTCCATGATAAGGTGCAGAATTTATATGCAATGCTCCGATGAGAATTTCATCTCTGCTGTCCATAACATATAATAGCGCTGTATCGGTGTGTTCAGTACAGCGCCATCAAAAAGTTCGTTTGTTGATTTAGTTTCTATAGTTGTACTCATATCAATAACTCTAGAATAAATCAGCCAATACTATGGAGATGATTCCTGATGCAACAGCACTTAAAATCCATAGTAAGACTTGTAAAGCACGTCTTACTGTAAAATGTACACGAGCCCAGTGAACATCGGGAGCTGTTGTATCCATGAGAAGTTCCAATTCACTATATTTATTGTAGGCCTGCTGATAGAAATCTAACGCTTCGCTAGTATTGATACTTTCTAAAATCTTAGCTTTACGTACAGCTCTTACAGCATCAGAGCGTAGAGATTTATATTTTGGATAAAAAGTGCCGTTTTGCAGCACAGTCAAATCCACATGTCTTGTTTGTTTTTCAAATAATAAAACCGAATCGTGAATAGATAAGTTCAAACACTTATAGCAGTCAAGTATAATTCTAAGTACATGACGTTCTGCTTTATGAATTTCGATATTTCTTTGCTCTGGAGTTATATCTTTAAAGTAGCATCGGGCAATATGGTCATATCTTTAAAGTAGCATCGGGCAATATGGTCATGCAATGCACGTATTTCATTAAATAATGGTAACGGGAACTGTTCAGTCCTCGCTTCTACTTCTGCAATAAGCGGTTTGATAATCGTATTGTAGTCGTCATATAGTGCTATAATTTGCTTGCTATTATCCATTTTAAATTCGTGCTAAACGTTTGTCTATATCATTTTTTGAAACTAAACGTTTGAAAAACAAATAGACTGACCCTCTATTAACCATGTTTTTGAGAGAGAATGCTGGAGTTAGTTTTTTGCCAATACGAGCCTCGACAAGTGCATCTAACTCTTCCGCACTCATCTGCAATATCTCATCGTAAGTTTTTCCTAACTTCCGACTTAATGTTTCTCGTGTCTGTTCATTCAGTATATGCATAAAACTCATTCTTACATTAATTAATACAAAGGTAATCATTTTTCAGTTATCTTCCAAGTATTTTTTACGAATTTAACACAAAAATTTATCAATGCGTAATAATAATGCAGAATCCTGCTGGTATTACAGCCAGCAGGATTCTGCGCTTTTCTTATATGTCGATAGCAAAATGAACTCAATTGAACTTAATAGAACTTTCTTGTGAATTCTTATTCAGCATTTACCTGCTGCTCTGTCTCTGTAGACTCCTGCTGCTGAGTTGTCTCCTGCTGGATAGAATCCTCAGTGGTAGCCTGTGGCTTGATAGAAGTACCTGTTGCCAATGTATCTGAAGGAGCATCTGGAACCATGGTATCAACTGGTGCTACCTCTGCGTTACTTACCATTCTGCTTGATGCAAAAACATTGCTTACTGAAACCATTACCATAGCTGCGATAGCTGCAAACATAAACTTCTTCATAATCGTATATTTTTTTAATTGTTACTATTTAATGTTACTTACTTACTTTCTATGTGGATTCGTTGTCGAACCCGCTATTCATAGTCACAATCTGCGTGCCAAAAAGATGGGTAAAAATAATGTGCGTTGATTATCAGACCTTTATGTCTTCTGTGCTAAGAATGGATGGCGTGGAAAATGGGGAAAGATTGTGGAAACATTCCCCAAAAAGTTGAGGAATTACCCAAATATAACAAGTTGAGGTATCAAGTGCCTGCTATCTTTGCTGATACAACTAAGAACTATGGCAGTAGAACAAATGGAAAAATAAAAAAATATTGAATTATAGTTAATTTGAGTTTGAAATCATTGTAGTTTAAAGTAAAACTATTATATTTGTGGCTGATAGATTTCGAATCTGTATCATAGATATTGGTTCTAGAGATTATGGTATAAATATAGTAATTTTAAATGATAACATTATGAAAATGAAACGAACATTTATTACTGCATTCTTTGCGATGTTACTTGTAGTTTTTTCAGTTTCATGCAGCAGTGAAGAGAAAGAGTTTGATTATGCAGCATTGCCGATGTCGGCACAGCTGTTTGTAAAGCAATATTTTGCTGATGCATCATACAGCCGTGTGGAAAAGGAGAAAGATAATGGCTTTTGGGAATATGAAGTATTGCTCAGTGATGGCTCTAAAGTGGAGTTTAATGAGAAGGGAGAGTGGACGAGTGTTGAGTGCAAATACTCTGAGATCCCTGTAGGCATTATTCCTACTGTCATAGCTGAGGATATTGCAAAGAAATATCCTGATTTGAAGCCTTACAAAATTGAAAAAGAGGTTGGCGGATATGAAATTGATATTCCTGGCTACGATCTCTATTACAGCAATAACGGTATATTCATACGTGCTGAAATTGACAAATAACAGAAGAGGGTGTGTCATGGCTTTATGACACACCCTCATGCAGTTCTGGTACTTACTATAACAGCTCTCTTGCTATCCAGGAACAGGCTTCAGCATCTATTCCGGTTCGGGTTTGATGAGGCTGTAGTAGCTGTCTGCAATCTCGCCATCCCTCACTATCACAATGCCCACCGAGCAGACACTTGTACGCTGCTGGTTGGCCGTTTCGAAATCTATCGCTGCAAAATCTTTCATAGAATTATCATTTTTGTGCCTTATATATTATGGTGTTACTCTGAGGAAATATAGGCTATCCTATTTCTCCCATCAGCCATCTTAGGGCATTGATTCTCTTGATACCGTTGTAATCGGCAGTAGGGTCTTCATCAAGTGTAAGGATATACTTAGGATATTGGTCATTGATCTGCTGCAGAGATGCCAATTCACGTTTTAAGGTAGTCTCATCTCTAACGGTAGCAGCTACCTGATAATACGTGATATTGTTTTCATCAATCGCTACAAAATCTACTTCCAGATTATCCATCTTTCCTATATATACTTTCTGCTGGCGATGGAGTAGTTCCAAATAAACGATGTTCTCCAGGATGCGGCCGGCATCGAATGAGCGGGAACCTAGGAGCATTCTTCTCAAACCGACATCTACTAGATAATATTTACCCAATGTCTTGAGCAGCTGCTTACCCTTGATGTTGTATCTTTTGGTTTCATATACGAAGAAGGTTTCGCAGAGTGCGGTCAGATATCGTTCTACGGTTTTCTGGTCTATTTTCCTTCCATCGGCAGTCATGATGTCGGCTATGCGCTTGGTGGATAGGATGTTGCCGATATTGTCGGCTGTGAAACGGATAACGCTTTCCAGCATCATGACATCGGGTAACTTCTTCCTGCTCATGATATCCTTTACTACAATGGTGTTATATACGCCATTCAGGTAGTCGCTGATTTCTGCGGGAGTATCCAGTTCAAGGGTATATGGAAAACTGCTCCTTGTGATGTAGTCTGTGTAGGCTTTGGGAAGATTGTCGGTTCCTCCGATACCTTCAACATACTCTCTGAATGAAAGGGGAAGCATTGCGATTTCCACATATCTTCCGGATAGTAACGTGGCGATTTCGCTTGACAGCATATAGGCATTCGATCCCGTAATATAGAGATCTACTGTTGGCTTCAGGTTGAGGCTGTTGATGATGTCTGGGAAATCTTCCACATGTTGTATCTCATCAAAGAAGATATAAGTCATCTTGTCTTGATGAATTAATGGCTTGATATAAGCGTATAAGTTATGTGGATTACGAAGCTCATAGAAGTCGTAATCCTCGAAATTGAGATAGATGATTTGGTCGGCACTGACACCTTGCCTCTTAAGCCAGTCACGATAAATCTCCATAATAGTGGATTTACCGCAACGGCGAATGCCGGTTATCACTTTGATAAGAGACTTGTCTTTGAAAGCGATCAGTTTATTGAGATATTCCGTTCTTTCTATTCGTTTCATATCATTTCATTGCTCTTTGATTATATATTTGCTGCGAAGATACTATTTTTTTAGGATAAATCATCCTAAAAGTAGAATATTTAAGAAAGTTTTAGGATGAATCGTCCTAAAACTTTTGAAATTAGAGAAGTTTTAGGATGAATCGTCCTAAAACTTTTTATCTATCCCCATATTTAGGTATTTCTGCGAAACCATCATTTTTAGGTATTGCAGATTACGGGAAAAGGGCGTATCTTTGCACCCGAAAATGAATGTAACTAAAAGTAAGATAGACAAATGAAAACAACAATCGTAATTTATGGCTCTTCTACTGGCTCATGCCAGTCGATTGCCGAAACCATCGCCTCTAAGTTGGGCGTGGAAGCTGTAGATGTAGCTAACATCGATGACGCTACTATCACAAGTCATGAGAATCTTCTTCTCGGTACTTCTACCTGGGGTGCCGGCGAGATGCAGGACGACTGGTATGATGGCGTGAAGACATTGAAGAGTGCCGGCTTGGCTGGCAAGACCGTAGCCCTGTTTGGTTGTGGCGACAGCGAGTCTTACCCTGATACATTCTGTGGCGGCATGAAGGAACTCTATGATGCTGCCGTTGAGGCTGGCGCTACCGTATTGCCTGGTGTTTCTACAGACGGATACACCTATGATGACAGTGAGGCAATTGATGGCGACAAGTTCCTGGGACTCGCACTCGACGAGGTGAACGAGGACGACAAGACAGAGGAGCGTATCGATGCCTGGCTCGAGGACATCAAGCCAGCGTTATAATTTTACAAAAATATTTTTCAAGAATTGGAGAATGATGGAATTCTCTGATTCTTGGTTTAAAAACAGATAAATTCGGATAGTATGCAGCAGGAAATCGCAACACCAGTAGATTTGAAGGTTCTGATGAATCATATATATGAATATAAGAAGGGCGTGCGCCGCCTGGTGCTCTACACCTTCAACAAGAAATATGAGTCTTTTGCCATAACTAGATTAGAGCGTCAGAACATTGATTATATCATCCAGCCGGTTGGCAACGACCGTCTGAATCTCTTCTTTGGTAAGAAAGAATGTCTGGATGCTATCCGCATGATAATCACCAAACCGTTGTGCCAGCTTACGCCGGAGGAGGATTTCATCTTGGGTGCCATGCTGGGATATGACATCTGTGCCCAATGCGAACGCTATTGTGAGCGGAAGAAGAAGGTTTGCTAAGCTTTTCTTTCATCTTCGTAATGTTTTATGTTTATAAGTAGAAAGAGCGTGATTGCCGTAATGGTGATCACGCTCTTTCTGCATATTTCGGAATAATTCCTCTTTTTGAGGGCTGAAATGAAAGAAAAAGTCCTGAAAACACTACTTATTTATTAGTACAGACTATATCTATGCGTTTAACCTGATACCTAATTCTAAGTATAAAAAATGTGAAAATCACAATTTCTCGGTATTGTACAATTTCTAAATAAGTCTTACCTTTGCAGCCTGAAAAAAGGAATAGATATGAAAAAAAGATTAGGAAAAATCAGAAAGATTAAAAAGAAACACATCTTCTTGGCCTTGTTGGCCGTGATTGTTCTGGGAGGTTTGGCGAAGGCTTACTCTGCCTGGGTGGGTACTACCCGCATCGCTTTCCTCAACTATCAGGCTATTGCGCTGGGACAGATTTCGCATGCCAACGACAATGCGATGATTAAACTGAGTGAGATCACGACCGATGATTTCGATCATCTGGATGATTACGATATGATTATCGTGAATGGTATGGGTCTCCGAATCGACGAGAACCAGCGCAAGCAGTTGGAAGAGGCTTCCTATAAGGTGCCGACCCTGACTCATGCTGCTACCAACCCAGCCAACAATATCGTATCAGTAGATAATTTCGATGCCGATTATCTGATGCAGTACATCGAGAACGGCAGCAAGAAGAATTATCACAGTATGCTCGCTTACATCCGCAAGTTTATCGACGGAAAGAAGTTCATGGCTCCAGAACCGGAACGTGTGGATGAGCGACCAGACTATCTCCTGACTCATTTCGACCCGAAGGATGAAAAGGGCGATGAGCTGGGTTTCAACAGCATCCGTGAGTACAATGCCTTCCTGGCGAAGAACGGATTATATAAGAAAGGTGCTCCTACCATCTTGCTCACCGGTTTTATGGGTGCGGCTCCTGATATGGAGAAGGCTTTTGAGAAGAAGGGATTCATGGTGTATCGCATCAACCAGCTGCAGAGCTTTATCGCCGGTCATCATGCTGACAGTATTCAGGCGAATGCCGTAGTGAATATGGCGCATGGCAGACTGGGCGATTACTTCGTAGAGTTTCTGAAGCAGAAGAATATTCCTCTGTTCTCACCTCTTAATATCAACCGCTTGACCACCGATTGGGAGAACGACAAGCAGGGAATGAATGGCGGCTTCATGTCGCAGAGCATCGTGACTCCGGAGATTGATGGTGCCATCCGTCCATACGTGGTTTTCGGACAGCGCATCAACAAGGAGGGCTTGCAGGAGGTTTACGGCATCCCAGACAGAATGGAGAGTTTTGTGGAGAGCGTGCAGGGCTATGTGAATCTGAAGAACAAGAAGAACAGCAGCAAGCGCATCGCCATCTTCTACTTCAAGGGTCCGGGTCAGAATGCACTTACCGCTTCGGGAATGGAAGTGGTTCCATCGCTCTACAATCTCCTGGTTCGCTTGAAGAATGAGGGATATAATGTAGGCAAGTTGCCTGCCAATCCTCAGGAACTGGCAAAGATGATCCAGGCTCAGGGTGCCGTCTTCGGAACCTATGCAGAGGGAGCCTATACCCAATTCCTCCAGTCGGGACATCCAGCCCTGGTTACCGCCCAGCAGTTTGCCGGATGGACACAGAAGGCTTTGTCTAAGAAGATGATCAAGGAGCTGAATCAACTCTATGGTTCCTTCCCTGGCAAATATATGGCTACCGATGACGGTAAGTTGGCGGTGGCAAGACTGCAGTTTGGTAATGTGGCTCTGCTTCCACAGGTGATGGCAGGCGTGGGAGGCGACTCCTTCAAGATTGTGCATGGCACCGACCAGGCACCTCCTTACACCTATGTTGCCTCTTATCTTTGGGCACGTTATGGTTTCAGTGCCGATGCACTCATCCATTTCGGAACTCACGGATCGCTGGAATATACTCCGAGAAAGCAGGTGGCACTCGGCAGCAACGACTGGAGTGACCGATTGATTGGTGTGGTTCCACATCTTTATATATATACCATCGGCAATGTGGGCGAGGCGATGATTGCCAAGCGCCGCACCTATGCCCAGACCCAGAGCTATCTCACTCCTCCTTTCAAGGAGAGCGAATTGCGACAGACCTATAAGCAGTTGAGCGATGCCATCCAGTCTTACGAAAAGAAGGCATCTGCCGAACAGTCGCTGAAAGTGAAGGCGCTGACCGTGAAGATGGGAATCGCCCGAGAACTGGGACTCGATGCCAAGCAGATGAACAAGCCATATTCTGCAGATGAAATCGCAAGAGTAGAGAACTTTGCGGAAGAGTTGGCAAACGAGAAGATTACCGGTAAACTCTATACTCTGGGTGTGCCATACGATAATGATGATGTCCGCACCAGTGTCTATGCGATGGCTACAGATCCTATTGCCTACGGAATGCTGGCAGTAGATAAACTGAAAGGTCGTGCTCAGGAGGGTGTGGAGAAGCACAAGCAGCTTTTCGACCGTCTCTATCTGAGCAAGGCACGCAATACCGTGACCCAGCTTCTGGGTTCAGCCTCGGTTTCTGATGAATACATCTGCCGTTATGTAGGAATCACTTCTGCCGAACTCCAGATGGCCCGTAAGGTAGAGGCGATGCAGGCAGCTCCGGATCCTATCCAGATGATGATGCAGATGGCAGACCAGATGGGTGGAATGAAGGAGGCGAAGCCGAAGAGGGTGGACCACCGTACGGTAAGCGAGCTCCGTGCTGCCAAGGTTTCTCATAAGAAGAAGATTCCGCAGATGAGTCGTGAGGCTTTTGAGAAGATGGAGCAGACCGGTCACTTCCCTGACAAGATGATGGAAGCCATCAAGAAGGGACAGAAATGGTATCAGGAGGATTTGAAGAAGGCGAAGATGGCGAAAGCCGGCAAGGGCAAAGCACCTCAGAAATCTTCTAAAGATAAGGGTATGATGATGTCGAAAGCACCTAAATATACCCGTCAGCAGATTCATCTGGCTCAGGCGATTACTACCGTAGAGCATGCCTTGCAGAATGTGGGCAAGTATTCGGAGGCGCTCCGTCAGAGTCCGCTCAACGAGATGTCTTCTCTGATGAATGCCTTGAATGGCGGCTTTACCGCTCCATCTCCTGGTGGTGATCTGATTGTGAATCCGAACACCCTGCCTACCGGTAGAAACCTCTTCTCCATCAATGTGGAGAATACACCTTCGGAGGATGCCTGGGAGAAGGCAAAGGAACTTTGCGACAATACCATCAAGATGTATTGCGAGCGACATAATGGTGAATATCCTCGTAAGGTAAGCTACACGCTCTGGAGTAGCGAGTTTATCGAAACAGAGGGTGCTACCATCGCCCAGATTCTCTATATGCTCGGTGTAGAACCGGTAAGAGATGCCTTCGGTCGTGTTACCGATCTGCGTCTCATCCCATCCAAGCAGTTGGGCCGTCCTCGCATCGATGTCGTGGTTCAGACTTCCGGTCAGCTCCGCGACCTTGCTGCATCCCGTCTCTTCCTCATCAACAAGGCGATAGAGATGGCGGCAAATGCCAAGGGTGATAAGTATGACAACCTGGTGAAAGCCGGTGTTACCGAATCCGAAAGAGTGCTTGTAGAGAAGGGTATGTCGCCAAAGGAGGCCCGCGAGGTAAGTATGTATCGAGTGTTTGGTGGCGTAAACGGCAACTATGGCACCGGTATTCAGGAGATGGTAACCGCAGGCGACCGCTGGGATAAGGAGAGTCAGATAGCCGAGGTCTATATGAACAATATGGGTGCCTACTACGGTGATGAGAAGAACTGGGAGACCGTTCGCAAGGCTGCTTTCGAGGCAGCGCTGACTCGTACTGATGTGGTAGTTCAGCCACGACAGAGCAACACTTGGGGCGCTTTGAGTCTCGACCACGTATATGAGTTTATGGGAGGTATGAACCTTGCAGTGCGCAACGTAACCGGTAAGGATCCAGATGCTTATCTCGCCGACTATCGCAACCATAGCAATATGAGAATGCAGGAGGTGAAGGAGGCTATCGGCATCGAGGGCAGAACCACCATCTTCAATCCAGCCTATATCAAGGAGAAGATGAAGGGTGGAGCCAGCAGTGCCAGCACATTCGCCGAAATCGTAACCAATACCTACGGCTGGAATGTGATGAAGCCAAAGGCAATCGACAAGGAGATGTGGGATGAGATATATAATGTATATGTCAAGGACAAGTACAATCTCGGCACCAAGGAGTTCTTCGACAAGCAGAATCCGGCTGCGCTGATGGAGATGACCGCCGTGATGATGGAGAGTGCCCGCAAGGGTATGTGGAAGGCTACTCCTCAGCAGCTCAAGGACATCGCCAAGCTTCATACCGAGACCGTGAACAAGTATAAGCCTTCATGCTCCGGTTTCGTCTGCGACAATGCCAAGCTGCGCAATTATATCGCCAGCAAGACCGATGCTGCTTCTGCCAAGGAATATCAGCAGAATGTAGAGCAGATCCGCGATGCTGAGGCTGCGAAGAACAGCAGCGACAAGGGTATGGTGATGAAGAAGGAGACGCTGAATGAGGAAACTCAGAAGACCACCACTGTGGTGAGCGGCATCGTAGTAGGTGTCATCGTCATCGTAGCATTCGTGATGTTGGCGATTCTGATTCGCAGAAGAAGAAAGAATATGGTTGAATAGAAATGGAGACATTAGTTTTAGTAATGATGATATTGGTTTGCTTCAGTTTTGTGCTGAAGCAGACCTTCCACGGAGTGAAGGAGATTATGATCATCTCGGTGCTCGTAGCCTTCTTCGTGGGAATGACCTGGCCACTTGCCATCGAACAGTCGAAGACGCAGATTGCGGCCTGGATAGCCGACCAGAAGCTGATGCTTGATATGGCGGTGCTGCTGAGTATCGACGTGGCACTCACGATGCTTTTCTGTGTGCACCATGTAGATCTGAAGACTTCGGAACATGTGAGTCGCCGCAAATGGGTGTTCTTCATCTTCCTGAAGTATTTCCCGGGTTTGCTGGTTTTCCCAGTGCTGTTCAGCGTTCTGGTGATGACCATCTTCCTGCTTCCCGGTGTGTCGTTCCAGGTAGTGGCATGGGTGCTTGCCGTAGTGCTGCTGGTCTTGACGCCGGTATTCACCTACGGTTTGAGATGGCTCTTGCCGGAGCGACCAATCCGCTTGGAACTGCTTTTTCTGGTAGAGGTGCTGCTCGGATTGATGGGCATCATCGGTACGGTGAATGGCAGGACTGCGGTGGCAGGATTCAACAGTTTCGATGCCCTCTCGCTTCTCGGCGTTATCGCCATCGTCATCGTAGGAATGGCGATAGGATGGGCAATTTACAATTATCAAATTAAAAAATATAGAGTATAATGAATTACATATCAGACGTATTGTTTTGGATTTCCACAGGCATGCTGGTTCCTGTGATTATTTTGTTGATTTTTTTCTTCCTCAGAGCCTTGCTGCTCCTTGGAGGTTTCTTCGGACAGTATCTTGTAAAGCGCAAGTCGGGTGCGGAGATTCGTGAACAGATGAACACCCTGACGCTCGATAACATCGATACCCTGGGCGATCGCTTGCCAAAGAACAAGCAGGCTGTCATCGTATCCTATATGAAGAAACTCGTGGACAACCGTCAGAGCAAGGCGCAGGTGAACCGCATCCTCGACCAGTATGCCCAGTTTGTTGAGAAGGATCTTTCTCTTCCTTCTACACTCCTGAAGATGGGTCCGATGCTCGGTTTGATGGGTACCTTGATTCCGATGGGTCCTGCCCTGGTAGGTCTTTCTACCGGCGATATTGCTTCGATGGCTTACAATATGCAGGTGGCTTTCGCTACCACCGTAGTGGGATTGTTCTCTGCTGCCATCGGTTTCGTAACCAAGCAGACCAAGAACCGCTGGTACACCGAGGATATGAGCAACCTCGAGTTTATGGCAGACCTTTTGGAGGAAAAGTAAAAAGGCTTTTAAAGGTAAAAAAGTAAAAAGGTAAAAAAGTTAAGATATATAATTTATGAGACAGAGACGCAGAAATAGGCTTGCGCATGATGGCGAGGATGATGATCCGATGAGCGTAGTGAGCAACCTCTTCGATGTGGCGATGGTGTTTGCCCTTGCCCTGATGGTGGCACTCGTTTCGCGCTATAATATGACGGAAATGTTCAGCAAGGATAACTTCACGATGGTGAAGAACCCTGGCAAGGAGAATATGGAAATCATTACCAAGGATGGACAGAAGATAAATCGCTATACCCCTTCTGAAGACCAGAGTAAGAAGTCGGGCAACAAGGGAAAGAAGGTAGGCATTGCTTACCAGCTGGAGAATGGCGAAATCATCTATGTTCCGGAAGATAAATAATCGGGGATTACAAATCCACTCAAACAGAAAATATTATAGTAACTAAAAGAAAAATAAAGAAAAATGAAAAAGTTTAAGACAATGATGGCCATGATGTTGGCTTTGGTTTCTATGTGTGTAGCATTCAGCTCTTGCAGCAGCGATGATGATCCTGTAGCAGTAGCTGCGGCAAAGGAAATTGCGGGTACCTATACCGGAAGTTTGGATATGACTGTAATGGGCACGGCTTCTACATACGATAACCTTACCATGAAGATTGAGGCTGTAGATGATGCTACAGTCAAGGTTACATTGCCAGCTTGTGGCGAGGGTATGATGGCTCTTCCTGCTCTGGAGGTACCTGCTGTGAAGGCTTCCGGTTCTAACGGTGCTTATGCTTTCTCTCAGGAGAACTATGCAGGTACTATTACCGTGAATGGTGCAGAGAAGAAGTACACAGTTACTTTGCATGGTACATTGAAGGACAAAACCCTGACCGTCAACTATTCTGTGCAGTATGGCAAAATGCCTATGCCAATGATTGGTAAGTTTGTTTGTACAAAATAAGAGAATAGTTTCTGGATAAACTTTGATATAACTCGATGAAACAAAAGATATTCGCACTATTCCTGATCCTTTGCGGATTGTGCCTGAATCTGAAAGCCGAAACCCAGGGCGATGTCGTGGGTAGGGTGCTCGATGATTCGGGCGCACCTCTGGCGGGTGCTACCGTCCAGATTTTGCATGCAAAGAGTGGGGTAACAACTGATGAAGACGGATATTTCCGCATTCCTTACAGCAAGGATGGAGCGGTGAGAGTGAAGGTGAGCTTTGTGGGCTATCAGACTCAGACCTTCGTACTGAAAGCGGATGAGAGAAAAGGTGAGCAGCATGTGCTTCGCCTTCAACCGGATGCTACAGCCCTCGATCAGGTGGTAGTTACCGCAACCCGAACTCCGAAGGCTTTGAAGGATGCTCCTGTGGTAACTCGTCTGATTACCGCCAATGATATCAAGATAGCTGATGCTACCAATATCCAGGACCTCCTCACCGAGCAGATGCCGGGTCTGGAATTCGGCTATGCCATGAATCAGGAGACTTCTCTCAACATGAATGGTTTCGGTGGAAATGCCGTGCTCTTCCTCGTAGATGGCGAGCGATTGGCTGGCGAAACCATGGATAATGTAGATTATAGTCGTCTGAACTTGGATAATGTAGGACGTATCGAGATAGTAAAGGGTGCTGCTTCGGCGCTCTATGGCGCCAATGCCGTAGCCGGAGTCATCAACATCATCTCCCGTGAAAACAGCGAGCCTTGGACTGCCAATGTCAATACCCGCTACAACGACTTCAACAAGGAGTGGCGCCACGGTGGAAGCTTCAGCTTCAATGCCGGAAAATGGAATTCGCAGACCAGCATCCAGCGCACCACATCGGATGAGGTTCAGCTCACCAGTCCTTTCGATACAGAATCCAACATCCTCCATATCTATGGTGGAGAGACCTTCAATGTGAAGGAGCGTCTTACCTACAAGCTCTCAGATAAGGTAAAACTGATAGGTCGTGGTGGTTATTTCAATCGTATCAGCAAGCGCAGCAACTATGATGATCATTACATGGATTATTCTGCCGGACTGAAGACCGTGATGAATCTTTCGGAGAATGATAATCTGGAGATTTCTTACGGCTTCGACCAGTATGACAAGGCTCGATATGTGAATGATGAGCGTACTCACGACCACGATTATACCAACCGTCAGAACACCGTCCGTGCCCTCTATTCCCATATCTTCGGCAAGAATACATTGACGGTAGGTGCAGATTTCCTGAACGATTATCTTACCACCTATCAGTTTGAGGATAATGAATCAAAGAATCAGAATTCATGTGATGCCTTCGCCCAGTTCGATTACAATCCTTTGCAGTGGTTGAACATCGTGGCAAGTCTTCGTCATGATTACTTCTCTGCATCCAGCCAGCATGCTACTACCGGTCGTCTGGCTCTGATGACCAAGTGGAAGGGCTTCTCCATCCGTGCCAACTATGCCGGCGGATTCCGTGCCCCAACGCTCAAGGAGATGTATATGAACTTTGATATGGCAGGTATGCAGATGATTTACGGTAATCCGGATTTGAAGCCGGAGAAGAGCGACAACTACAACCTGGCGCTGGAGCATGCCGGAAGGGTGAAGAATGTTGGCTTCTTTACTGGTCAGTATAGTCTTACTCTCATGGGTTATTATAATAAGTATGATAAGCGTATCACTACCGAGGATTATGCCGATTATATCCCAGGAACCGGTCAGCCGGATGTGGCTTCGCGTTATTGCAACGAGGATGGAGTAGAGGTGAGCGGCATCGACTTCAGTGCCCAGTACCGTTCGGATATGGGACTCGGTGTGAAACTCGACTACAGTTATCTCCATGTGGGTGGCAGAAGTGTAGATTCCCAGTTCTCCCAGCCTCGTCCTCATACCGCCACCTGGCGTCTCGACTACGATCGCCAACTCTGTTCGTTCTATCGCATCAATGCCGCTCTGTCAGGCAGATACTTGTCTTCTCCTGATACGAACATCAAGAAGCATGACAGCAGTTATCAGTTGTGGAAGTTCACGCTTCAGCAGCGATTCCTGGATGCCGTCAATCTGAATTTCACAGTAGATAATCTTTTCGGTTATACGCCAAAGAACTATTATTGGAGTTCGGCGATGACCACCGGTCGCACCTTCACGGTAGGCCTTTCTATCGATATCGACCGTTTCGTAAAGGTATTCTAATAAAAATAGCAGGGTGGACCAGTCTTCCATCCTGCTTCTTTTTTATTAATAGCACCCCCTCTAACTGTATAAAAACAGGTAGTTAGGGCGATTTTTCTTGTTTTGCCTAGAAATATCTCTTCCTCATTTTCTTCAAGAAATCCTTGGTGATAGGGAAGCCGGAGGCATCACCTATTACGGAGTCGGTATAACAGAAGGGACATTCGGCTGTAGGCGGCTCATCAGGGAGGTAATCCGTGATTTCGGATGGCGAGAAGATTTCGCCGCAGAAGAAACAGCCGCACTTTTCAGATTTTTCTATTTGTTCCTTGTTGCTGAAGCTGCAATCGTGAGCCTGGCGGAAAATCCTGTCTTTCTCCTCCTCTTCTTTCTGCTTTTTTTCAGCCTTTTCCAGATACCCCTTGAATCGTCTCTGAAGATAGAGCGGCACATGATAGTGAGGGGCGAAGACATACAGCGACGGAACGTGGTCGTGGTATTCGTAGCCGGGACCATCTATCACGGTATAGCTGTCATCCGTCTCATCATATGGCAGTTCATCCAATCCCCTTTTATCCTTGGCAGCCTGGTTTCTCTCCCAGATCCATTCGGTGGTAAGCGGAGTTCCGACAACGATGGCAAGTTTCACCTCATCGCCACGATATATTTCCACGATGTCACCTTTCTGGAATCTAATCTGTTCTGCATTTCTGCCTCGGAAGGTCTCGTCAGGATGACGGTCGTATGCAGGCAAATCGCAGACTCCGGGATAGTAAATGCTGAAACGCGAACAGCAGTAAGACCGGTCGA
>ULSQ01048586.1_pt1 | contig 35622 bp, 18 predicted proteins | sample 1956821 | NCBI WGS metagenome assembly ULSQ01 (sample SAMEA4835712, study PRJEB28245) | human gut metagenome | biome: gut microbiome; material: fecal sample | place: Denmark | collected 2008 | reverse complement strand
GCCAGTTGTTGTAAGCAGGGCTTATTGTGCGCAGACTCTTGAGTCCGTCGATGTAGCGTTGCTTGGTTACGTTGTCGAGCTGGTCCCATGTTGCCTCGGGAGCGCGCATGAAGCTCTCCACGAGATACGAAGCGTCGCACAGCGGCTGTGCCACGTTGCAGAGCCATGTGATATGGTCGGGGTTGTTAGGGTCTACCGCATTCTTGTATGCCTGTATAGCCCATGTGTGCAGCTGCTTGCGCTGCGCTCCCTCAGGAGTGCCGTCGTCGGGCAGCGCTATCCACGGACTGATGCCCGCCATGAGTCTGGCGAAAGCCTCAAGATAAGCCACACGTGTGTCGCGGCCGTCCCACTTGGGGCTCAGTTCGAGCGTGAAGTCCTTCTGGAAATTGCCCTTGCTCATATTTTCAAGCACCGGACGGGCTATCTTGTAGCACAGGTCTGCCCACACTTTGCGGTCGGGTTCTTGTGCAGTTGTCTTCTTCTTGGCAGCCATAGTAGGCACAGCCATCATCACCGCAATCAATACGGCAACGAACAATTTGATTTGTCGTTTCATTGTTGTTTTAAGTTATTAGTACAATCTTGGTTTAAAGTATAATACGACAAAGTTATTAATAATTATTTATATACAGCCGTTTCGTGCAATTCTGTTATATTTTTTTATCTTTTACTACTCTGTTGTATCCTTGGGCGAAGGTTTGCGGTGCACAATGCGATAGCCCGTTGCAGCCACGATTACACTCATCACCGGCGAGAGAATGTTGAAAATGCAATACGGCAGATACGTCCATGTAGACACGCCGAGCACCGTGCTCTGCGTCATTCCGCACGTATTCCACGGCACAAGCACCGATGTCACCGTCACCGAGTCTTCGGTTGTGCGGCTCAGGAGCTTGCGTTCGTAGCCCTCACGGTCGTAGATGTCGCGAAACATATTGCCCGTCAGCAATATACACAGATACTGGTCGGCTATGGCTATGTTGAGCATGACACCCGAAGCGGCTGTCGACGCCACGAGCGACGTACGGCTGTGGACCATGTGGATGAACAGTCGGGTGATGCCGCCAACCATTCCGCCTGCCGACATGCATCCGCCAAAGCACATGGCGCACACTATCAGCCATATCGTACCCATCATTCCAGCCATGCCGCGCGTTCCTACCAGTCCGGCAAGGGTGGCATCGTCGGTGGCAAGCTGAGTGCTGTCGTACAGACAACGCATAGCCGCCTTGAACATCGAGGGGTCGATCTCGCGCAGCGCATCGGCCTGAAACACCACGGCAGCCACTACCGCCATGAGCGACGAGAGGAACAGCGTGATGATGGGCGGAACGCGCCTGGCTATCAACACGCCCGTGAGCACGGGCACAAGCAGCAGCCACGGCGATATGCAGAAGCGCGACTTGAGCGCAAGCGCAAACGTACCGATGTCCTGGGCGGTGTTGGTGTCGCACAGAAGTCCTGCCACGGCAAACACCATCAACGCTATCACTATCGACGGCACGGTGGTGTAGACCATATAGCGTATATGGTCGAACAGCGGAACGCCCAACGAGCCGGACGCAAGAGTTGTAGTATCAGACAGCGGTGAAATCTTGTCGCCGAAATAGGCACCCGATATTATGGCTCCGGCTATCCATCCGTCGGCAAAGCCCTGTGCCCTGCCTATGCCCATCAGCGCAATGCCTATCGTGGCAATGGTGGTCCACGACGATCCCGTCATTACGCTTACGAGGGCACAGATAATGCAGCTCGACACGAGGAATATGTCGGGATGGATGATGTGCATACCATAATATATTAAGGTAGGAACCACTCCGCTCAGCATCCACGCCCCACCGAGCGCACCTATGAGCAGCAGTATGATTATGGCGCTTGCCACACTCGACACGTTCTTGACTATGGCTTTCTCAAAACTCGACCATGGCACATTGAGCCGCCACATACCTATGAGCACGCAGAATGCCGATGCTGCAAGCAGGGCTATCTGCGACGCACCGGCAAGCGAGTCGCTGCCAAAGGCACGTATTACGAATGTGAGCAGGGCTACAAGAACCAGGAGCGGCATGAGCGACATCGCTGCCGACGGACGTTTCTTAAGATTCTGTTCTTTGTTTTCCGACATTTTTGTCATGTAAATATTGGTTGTATTCTACTGTAAAACAATCAGCGTTGGACCGACGTTTTCGGTGCGTTTTTCAAAAGGAGTCCTTTTGCTTTCCAAAACGAGTCCTTTTACACTCCAAAAGGAGTCCTTTTGCTCACCAAAACGAGTCCTTTTGCATGCCAAAAGGACTACATTTTTTCAGACCAACGATTTTCATTCGTTTTTATGTATAATTATACGGTTTCCCGAAAACGAGAATACAAAGTTAAAGGTTCTGCCGAAATGCTGCAAACAAATTGTAGACTAATACTATAGCCATAGTCTATCATAGCTGATAAGCGGATATGCAATGTATAAATATACAATAATTCAGGCTTTCGGCATAAATCCGAACTTCTGCCTAATGCAATTTGTTTGTGCCTGCATGCTTTCAAATGTCACAAAAAATGAGTACCTTTGCAGCCCCAAAGGATAACATTATAATTTTTATGGCTACCAATAATACTACATCTACTGGCTCTGCATGGACAGAGTTGGAATTTTCGGCTCGTTGCATAAGCCCATACATAAGCTCACCTATATATATTCCAGAAGAGACAAGCTACTTCCTCTGCCGCCCCGACGGCACACGCGAGCAGCACCGTCTCACCTTCGTGGTGTTCCGCACCGACAACGCTGCCGACGACGAATGGGAGGACGACCCCACTATAGGACGTCTGCAGATGGCTGTGCTCGGCGACGACGACGAGGAGGTGAAGCCTGCCGAAGCAGTATATCTGGGCGTGTCGCCCGACCGCTTCGTTAAGGTTGTGCGCAACGACGAGAACGAGATTGTGTTCGACTTTACATGGCATTACGGCAATGTTGAGATTGACAAGGCTGAGCGAACGGACGAAGGCTACGTGCTGCGCAAGGACGATTTCGGCGACGACGGCATCGCCTGCCGCCTCACTCCGCGCAAAGGCAACCCCTTTACCATACGTCTCACCATCCCGTATGTGGGATTCTGCATAACAGATGCTGACGGTCAGCGCATCACGGGCGACATCAACATCACCCACAACAACCTGGCTGACTATCGCTACGCATTCGTCGGCGACAGCAACAACGACCGCTTCCAGGTGTCGTTGGCTGACGACAAGCTCAACTACATGTGCGTGTTGGGCGACGATGCGCGCCTCTCAATACGCGACATGCGCAACCGTATGGCGCTGGTGGGCGAGATTGACGCCGAAGGTCCGCTCTCTGACATCCTGATGGGGGCACACTCGGCTCTCATCAAGAACAAGTCGTCGCGCTGGCGTGTACTACTGAGCGGCGAAGACGTTGAGGGTGCCGACGAAGTGGAGCTCAACGGCGTGGCTTTGGCACGTTTCGCCTTCGGCGTATTCAGTGCTGCCGATGCCCAGGACGAAGACTCCATAGCACAGCGACTGATGGCTATGGAGCAGAAATACGGATTCCAGTGGTTCTGGCTGAGCGAGGACGACTGGAGCCACGAGCATCTTGAGGGTCTGATTGACATGGAAAATCTCGACAACGACCCCGAAAAGATGATGCGCCAGGCTCTGCTCTTCAATCGATACGAAACATTCATGAAGCGTCTCGTTGCCTTCTCGTACATCTCGCAGAACCCCATCCAGGGCGACCAGTTGCAGGCTCGCAACAACAAACGAAAGATTGCACGCTGCGTACGCCGCATACAGGCCCACCGCAACGGCGAAGAAAGCGTATGGACTCTCGACGAAGAGGCACGCAACGAAATCATCCACTTCTTCTCAACATTCCACCGCGAGTTTACAGCGGCACTGGAGGAGTAAACGGGAAGGAAAATGTCTGGTTCGTCCGAAAGCTGATTCACATTGCTAATTTCCATCTGAATAAACATCGGACGAACCAAGAGTTTAAGCCAAAACAATAACGGCGGACTCCCATCCGACGCACAAGCTTACAGTGTCAATATCCATATTACAGATGATACTGTTTTAGTTTGCGCGTCGGACGGGAGTCCGCCGTTCCGTTATTGTTTGCTTAGACTACTGTGATGATGCAGTAGCCGCTTCGTTCTACTTACCGGTCAATGCATAGCTCGACTTCCACTGCATGCGTCCGATACAATTGTTCATTATCCAGCGCATACGTATTGCCTGGTCTTGCGATACCGAACAATGCACGCCACGAGGGTCGTCCATGATGTTTTCGGCACGGAAGTAACATCCGTTCATTGTCTTATACCAATCCTTGTTACCACCAGTAGAAGTGGCAGCATAATCGATTGTGTCGTCACAATAGTCGGTGCCAGCCTTGGTGTTGGCATAATTGCATGTAGGCAACAGACCATAGAAGAGACCAACGTAATAACCCAATTCGTTATACCCCTGCTTCTTGTTGTTGTTAGATACGTAGAAGCTGCGCTCGGCAACATCAAGTTCAGAGAGTTTGTAAATTATTCCAGCCTGCGAAGGAGTGAGTGTCTGATTGGCATACGCCTGAAGTTTCAGTCCTTTGGGCACATCTGTAGCTTCTGCACTGACATAACACGGTGCACATTTGGCTGTAACGTCGTTGGCAAAGTCGCTCACAACACCCTTACGGTCGCTCACGAGCCATACATTCAGATAGTGTTCGGCTGGCCACAGCAGATGTTCTGACTCTATAATAGTACTGATGTCGCTGCCATCCTTCTGCACAAACGCTCCATCAGATATTGTCTTGCGGTCTACACCAGGCTCGACAAGTCTGTTACCGTACTGGTCGTACTGCGCCATGACAAACTTTATGTTGGCATTTACACCAACCGGATTCTTCGATATTGCTCCACTGAACATATTGTTCAGTCGCTTCAACTGCATCTCAATACGCTCAAGCTTGTACTCTCCACCATAATTGTCAATGTCGTCCTTTGTCTGCAGCACATGGAAGACGACCGGTATGACGAGTTCCTGGTCAAACATTTGCTTCATTGACGGTATTATGGTGAACGATATGGGGTCAGACTCCTTGCCGGTAGACTTGATTCGAGCCTTAATGGTCACCGTCTTGCCAACAAGTGAAGCATCAGATACGGATATTGTACGCCCTGCTGTAACGCCCGGCGTGTCGGAGGTGTACTCTATCCAGTTGTCGTCAACACGTGTGTCGGGCACCTGCATACCGCTCTTGGTGTAAACGGTTGGCTGCAATTCTATCTGTGCATTGCCGTCGGCAATCAGATACTTCTGATTGGGCGCTATCGACACTGCATCAACAATGGCAGGATCCACCTTGCTGTTGTCATGAAAAATCTCCTCGTCGGGCGAACATGCAGTAGCGACAAGCACAGCCGCTGCACCGAGCCAGAAACTCTGTATTATTGATTTCATTGCTTTCATATTTGGTTTTTATAAGCCTTTTCTCTATATATACATGTAATCACTAATATACAATCACGCTCTCCCAACCCGGATTCTGCTCCATCTTCTTGTTGTATTGCATCTCGCGTGCAGGTATAGGGAAGCAGTAGCGGAAGTCATCGGCAGTGAGATAGTTTTTCTCGCCAGCAATGGTTCGCTCCATAGTGTCGCCAAAACGCTTCATGTCGAGCCACACCTTGTCGCCCTCCATATAGAATTCCTTAAAGCGTTCGTCGTGTATTGCCTTAAGCAAAGCTTCACTGTCATTGCCTATTGTAGGCAAACTGCCGGTGTATCTATGGCTGCGGAATTCGTCGAGCACAGCCTTACCCTCTCCCGTCTTGCCCTGACGCACCAGCGCCTCGGCCTTGATAAGATACATATCAGCCAATCTGAACGGCATAATACATCCCTGCGACATGCCCGAACCTATGAGGTTGTACTTGTCGTTGTGGGTGCCGTCAGCCGAGAACCACGCCTTCTTGCGTATGTCGTTATCAGCAAATTTACGATAGTTCACCTTGTTTACAAGTCCATCTGCTACTCCGCCGTCCTCGTAATATGCATATGTGAAATCACAGATGTATGTCCAGCGACCATCAACTATGCGCAGATAGAACTCGTCGTTCTTCAAATCCTTGCTGTATGCATTGTCCGAACAGTCGAAAATAGTCTTAAGCATATCGGCAGACGAAACAAGATTGCGTCCGCGCATAGCTGCAGTGGCATGCTGCTCAGCGTTGGCCCAATCGGTGTCAGCAGCTGCTCCAGAGCATGCTTTCCATGCATACACGTCTGCCATCATTGCATTTATGAAATCAGCATTCCACGCACAGTTCCATTCATTGTAAGTTGTCTTTGTCAACAGGTCAAGAGCCTGATTGCAATCGTCCAATATACGCTGGAACACCTCGGTCTGCGATTTGCGCTCGGGCATAGCTTCACCTATCTCCTTTTCGGGAGTCAGATACACGGGGATGCCCAAACGATTGTCCTTCATAGGCGAATAGAGCTGCAACAACTTGTAGAATGCGTATGCACGCCACGTCAAAGCTTCGCCCAATACACGGTTGCGAAGATTCTCGTCAGAGCCCTCAGCGGTTGGCACCGAACTGATAATAAGGTTGATTGGGCCAAGAAAGCTATAGATATTGTCCCAAGCAGAACTGTTGGTGTTGAGCCATGTCAAAGCATTCTTGCCCGTCTGAGTATAGACATTATTAGTACGGTCGTAGTAATATGATGACTCTGTAGTAAGATTCGACTCACCTGTATATATCGACAGCGATTCATCTACATCACTACTTGGGAAAGGTAAAGTAGACAATCCTACGCCCATCACTACATCTTGCGATGGAAGTGTCGGTGTTTTAAGATAGCGCATGAAGCTGGCCAATATGTCGCGATAGTCCTCAACACTGTTCACCACATTAGTATCGTGCGGTGTCAGTGTCAGAAATTTGTTGCACGACGACATCTGTATACAGAGCAATGCGGCTATGATGTATTTTAAGTGTCTCATCATAATTGTTATATTCGTTTAATATATATATGTTTCCACTTGCTGGTTTAAGCCATAAGGATTTAGAATCCTACAGTAAGCTTGACGTTGAACTCACGTGCCACAGGATATGAGAAGGCTGAACCAGAGCCTACATCAAGACCGCGGTATTTGGTGAATGTAAGCAGATTGCGCGCATTTACACCAATTGTGAAGTTGTTCATACCTCCCAACTGCTTCATGATGTGTGCCGGCAAGCGATAGCTCAACGACACATTGGTCATACGCAGATAGTCGCCCTTAGAGTATTTGTTTGATGTCACGATTGATGTCCAATAGTCGGTGTTTGACGTTGTGAATCGTGGTACATCTGTAATGTCACCCGCAAACTGCCAGTAGTACAAATACTTCTTCTCACGATTGGTACCCGACACTGCAAGGTCGGACGAATATCCCAACGAAGCTTGCAGCGAATTGAATGTAGCCAGATTCTTCGGCGCATTCTGATAGTCGTTGAAGTTGGGCACAAGGTGGCCGCACTTGAAGGTCCAGTTGGTAGTAAATTCCAGACCACGGTAGTTAAAGTATGTACCGAATCCACCTACTATCTTCGGACGCGAACGTCCCAAGTATTGCATAGATGGCATAAAGAACGACGGATTGGTATTCGAACCACGCATGTAGTCAATCTTGTCAGGTATGCCATTCTTGGCTGCATCATAATAGTATTGGTATTTTGCCATGTTCTTGGAATTCTGTTCCAGGAATTGACCATAGGCTCGTTTGCCTGCTTCGGTAAGATAATATTGTGGGTTACCAGTTTCGGGATTAACACCGGCGAACTTCCATCCGTATATACCACCAGTCTCTTCACCAATGATATTAAGCACACCACCCTTCGACACATTCGACCTTACTGCCTCTTGATAAGAAGAAAAAGAATAGTGTGACTTAACAATCACGTTCTTGTTTCGCGACAAGTTGACCGATGTAGAAAATGTCATGTCGCGTGTGTTTATCCACTTTACGTTCATGTAGAATTCCAAACCCTTATTCTCCACAATTCCACCGTTGGCTTTAACCTCTGTTCTTCCCGTAGAAGCAGGCACCTGCAAGGTCTCAAGCACATCCTTGGTGCGTGTAGAATAGTAGTCGAATGTCATGTTGATACGATTATTCCACAGAGTCATATCAACACCAAGGTTGATGTCACGCTTCTTCTCCCACTTCACGGTTGGGTTCGGATAGGTGAAACTGGTGGCAAAACGGTTGCCATTATACATCTGCGAACCATAAGATATGGTAGAGAACGGATAGGCAGTACGGTCAATGTTGCCTGTAAATCCATAACTTCCACGCAACGCCAATTCGTTAATAACTGGATTCTTAAACCATTTTTCCTTATGAAGATTGTATCGCAGACCTGCCGACCACAATGGAGTGAAGCGATTGCCATCACCAATTACGTCAGCACCATCAGCACGATAGTTGAAACTGAAGATATAACGGTCCTTATATCCATAACGCATGGTGCCTAAGAACGACACGCTACGATCCTGTCCGTCGCTTGTTGAGAACATGTTACCGATAACGGCACGCATTGTTTCGTACGATACGGGAATGTCAAACGCAGGAACACCGGTAATGCGGAAGTCCTTATAATATATAGGTGAAGTATAGCTGAAGTTGGTATACTTCTTCGACATCACCTCACTGGCAATGAGGAATGAGAACAAATGAGCATCCTTCAGATTGAACGAGTAGTCAATCTGATTGCGTATGGTCCAATAATGATTCTTACCAGAGCCTTCGGTGAGTTGTCCGTTATCAAACTGGTCGGGCATAATGTTGTAGTTTGCATATGCAGTCTTTGCAAACTGCTCGTTAGCCCACGACGTATATGTACCCGCATCAATCTCTGTTGTAGTGGTATTGTATGACATTCCCTTGCGGAATATCGACTCAATAGAAAGTCCTGGTATTATCTCATAACGAGCGTTGAGCGTGAATTCCACGTCTGATCCATCCGATGTCTTTCGTGTATCGCGCATCTCGCGAAGGATATTGAACTTCTCGTAAACGTATCCTGACGCACGTTCGTTGGTATAGTTATTACTCAAATAGCTCAAGTCGGCTGCATACGACCCGTCATCGTTGTATGGTCGCTCATATGGATTGGCGAACATTGCATATGTAAATGGGTCGATAGCAGAAGCATTGTCACGGTTCTTTCGCGAATTTGCAGAAAGATTGACGGCTATGATAAGTCCCTTGATGGGGCGATAGTCAAGCTTCATGAGCAATCCGGCATTCTGATACTTATTCGACATGAGAATACCGTTCTGGTCTTGGAAGCTAAGTGATGTATAATATGTCAACTCCTCTGAACCACCACGAAGATTAACGTTGTGCGACTGTGAATGTGCTGTACGGAACAGCACATCAAACCAATTGGTGTTTATACCCGAAAGGCGCTGCAATTCCTGCTGATATTCGGTTGGAGTAATGTATCCGTCAATGCTGCGCTTATAAGTATAACCTCCACGACCAGTAACGTAAGCATAGCTAAGACCATAATTGTCAACAATAGAACGTTCATATTGCAGCTTCTCAGCCGAATTCATGAAGTTGAGATTGTTGACAGGTGCAATGGCACAATTGTATGTTCCGCTGTAGCTTACTTGTGTCTTCGAGCGGAAACCCTTCTTTGTTGTGATTACAATAACACCATTAGCAGCACGCGCACCATATATGGCAGCAGCCGAAGCATCCTTCAAAATACTAATCGACTCTATGTCGTCGGGCATGATATTTCCAACACCGTCTTGCATGATAGTGCCTGCATAGTCGCCCGTTGAACTTGTCGGCACGCCAGATGTCATAGGAAGTCCGTCGACAATCCACAACGGTTCGGTATTACCACTTAAATTGTTCTCACCACGTATGGTTATCTGCGAACGCACGCCAGGCGCACCTGAGAGCGTGGTAGAGTTGAGTCCGGCAATACGTCCGTCAAGAATACGGTCGATAGACGTCACACCTTGCATCTTCAAATCCTTAGCTGTGATTACCGCAGCACTACCTGTCATGTGGTCTTTGTTAATAACCTCCATACCTGTAACTACCACCTCGTTTATCTTATTGGCATCTTCCAGCATCGTGACACGCATCACCTTGGTAAAATCAACTACGCGTACAGTTTGCGGTTTCATTCCTATATATGTAAAAACAAGTGTGGCAGACTTCGACGTATTGGACATTGGCATGGCAAACACACCGTTTATGTCGGTAGTAGTCTTTCGTGTAGAACCTTTCAGCGCCACCGTTACACCCGGCAGAGGTTGCTTTGTATCATCAACCACGACACCGCGCAGTACGTTTGCCTGCTGTTGCTGCTGCATAACTGTAGTTGGCGCTTTATCGGTAGTGGCGGCAATAGGCATAACGCACACAAACGTTAGAGCCGCAACTGTCAATCTGCGCAACATACGACAGGTGTATTTGTTATTATGAATATTCAGTTTCATATATATAATATATAAGGTGTAGTATATGTTATCTAATCTGTGGGTTTGACACTATTGCCGGACACTTGATGTCCATAAGCAGTTTCGGGCCTATCTGATAGTTGTATGTCATAACACCATAGTAATCGTACGATCCCATGCTTTGCGGTGTGTATTGCTTGAGTCGCATAACGCCTTTCACACCGCGACCTGTCTCGAAGAAAACATAGCATGTCTTGAAGTCGTCGGCTGTAGTTACGGGTATCTCTACATTACTTTCAATGATGTCGGTATTGAAATTATTGGCTTCGAGATTGTCGAAGTCGGCATCGGTAAAGGAGTCCGGTGCCTTCATATATTTAGTGTGGCATGGGAACAAATAATCCTCTTTGTGTCCCAAATGGGCACGCATTGTTATGGGCGATTCGAATCGAAAACACTGCCCAACCTCATCCCAATAGAGTGCAATATCTGCCATATCCTTACGACTTGCAGATGCACTTTGCGTCATACCCGAAGTAAGTGAGAAGAAAGCCAAGCCCGTTCCGAAGTCGGGATAATCAGGATTGCCGTCATCAAGCTCTGTTGTTGAGCCCAACAACTGTTCACCATAGTACACCTCGATGTCCATCTTATCCATCATTCCAGCCATACTCACGTCGGTATATTCGAGCGATGTCTGCTGCGGAACCTTGCATACCTCCAAAGGTCCGTCATATTTTACAGCCACACTGCCACCAAATGATGTCTTGCCGTTCAATTCCACGTGATAAGCATCGCCAGACTTAGCCACCCTTACCTCACCCTCGGTTATTGCAGCCGGTCTGATTGTCTTCTGCGACTGATATTCTGACGAGCAAAAAGCACGGAAAGTGTTTGACGCTGCTGTCTCACTATACGTATATGTACCTTCAGCTACGCCATCAACACTTGGTGAACACAACTGTATGCTTACAACTGCACCCTTGCCCTTTGCCGATGCCAGTTCCGGATTATAAGTCAATCCGTTCTCATAGAGCGAAATGGTATAGTTGCCTAATTGCGTAGCTTTGTCGCTCACAGTGAAACCTTCAATGTTGTCGGTCACCGTTTCACCATTGTCATTTGTGTATATGTCTTGCCAGATGTAAGGTACAGTGTTGACAATGGAATAAGGATTACCCTGCCATATCACTCCGCTACCGATGTTGAACGCATTGTCGTATAGCACAATCTGCGAGTTTCCTGTAGTTCCGTCATCATTGTCGGAGCAGGCACTGAGCAATAGCGCTGAAGCAAGGACTGCAAAAAAATAATTTAACTTTAGCATATATGATTGTGATTGGTGAATTTTCTGATTTGTAGAGCAGGGCTTTTCAAAGTTCTAAAGTGCCCCTATAAAAAATGTCAAGGGGGCACTTTAGGATTGATTTATTTGTTTACAACAACCTTGCGAGTTGTTCCGTCTGACATCTTAACAATATTGATGCCTCTTGTGGGGAGATATATGCGTGTGCCGTCTACAGTATAACGGCCTGTTTCTGTAACGTTGGCTGAATTAGAAGCGTTGTTTACACCTAAGCCAGCGGGCTTTTCAAGGATTAGCTTTACGGGAAGAAGTTGTGGGAACAATTCTGCTATTGTAGGAACTTTTGTACTTGAACCAGTCTTCTGAATATAAGTTCCTGGATCCTTATGTACATCATCCTCCAAAACGTCAGAGTAATACTGACCAACAAGAAGTTTGTCCATCACAATTGTTCCTTCAGCATTCTTAATCCAATAGCCTGCATATAAGTCCTGGAAATCCTCAGGATCGCCTTCAGCTGCACCCTCCTTCTTTGCCGGTATTACATATGGTGTTTCAAACATAACGTCGTTCCAGTTATAAATCTTCATACCATGTACGGAAGATTTCACTTCTGCACCCTTGGCAATGGCCACATTCTTTGAACTCATTCTAACCTGTTCGTCCCATGTCTGGTTACACGAAATATTGAGCATTATGTCAACATTGCTCTGGCCGAATTCTCCTGCTACACTAATACCCACAACCTTGTAACCTATATATTTCTCAAGGTCTTCCTTTGTGAAACGCGCAAAAACGGCATCCATATCCATTCTCATGAGTCCATGCCAAAAGTCATAGGTTTCATCATAGCCCTGAATCTTGGTTGCATCACCCGTTGTAGCTGTTACAACACCATGAGCTGGCATGTACTCCTGGTTCTCCGCCAGCGCTCTTGTCTGTGCATTTGCAGCAGTTAATGACAAGGCAAATGCCATAATAGAAAGTAAAGTTTTCTTCATAATCACTTAGTTTTAATGTTAGAAATATTATTGAATAAATGGGTTTACGTCAATATGGTTGTTTAGTATTCTATTGTCTTGAATCTCAGTGGCAAAGATATAAAAAAATATAGAACAGAATAAAAAAAATAAAATATTTCCCAAAAAAATGATATTTATTTTGAACAGTAATAAACAATACGTACTTTTGACACAAAATTACAGCATAATTGACAATTTTATGAAAAAACGCAAGTTTATCTGTCTTTTTGTCTTAGCACTTTCGTTTGCAAACAGCTATGCACAAAAGGCGTGGAAGATTGAAGGAACGACCACTGACGTTCCACAATCTACAACAATCTATTTTAACAAAGCAGTTGACGGCGACCTCTTTCCGCTTGATTCTACCAAAGCAGTGAACAATCACTTCACGTTCAGTGGAGTAACCGAGCGTCCTGAAGTGCGCTATCTGAGTTTCAAAATCTCGGGAAAAACCCACTGGGCAGAGATGTTTGTTGAAGAAGGCACGATAAAAGCGGTAATGTCGATGAAGGAAAACACAGTGCGTGGAACGCTCAACAACGACATCTATCAGGACATGAAAGACGAGGTGAACGACCTCAACAAGCGCCAGCGCAACGTCATGAACGCTTTCCGCGACAGCACTCTGACAGCCGATTCAATCAAGGCTCTGCGTGCAGAGTACAACCGTTTGGGCAATGCCGTATACGACGTGTTCCGCAAGGGTATGCGCCAGCACATCACAAAACCCGTAGGCGTAATGCTGTTCAAGCAGTACAGTCGCAAGAACTCTATCAAGGAGAACCAGAAACTTCTAAAAATGATACCTGCCGAGTATCAGAACGACGAGACCGTAAAGGCAATTTCACGGCGCATAAAGAATGCCATTGCCACAGCCGACGGCCGCCCTTTCACCGACTTCACTATGATTGCCCCCGACGGTAAAAAAGTAAAGCTGTCGCAATACGCCGGTAAAGGCAAGTATGTGCTTGTAGATTTCTGGGCAAGCTGGTGCGGACCATGCCGCCGCTCAATGCCCGAACTCATCGAGTTCTACAATAAGAACAAGGCAAACGGCCTGGAGATAGTGGGCGTATCGTTCGACAATAACGAGCAGGCATGGCAGAATGCCATCAAGACATTGAACCTGCCTTGGCCACAAATGTCCGACCTGAAAGGCTGGAAATGCGAAGCCGCCCAGATATACGACATTCACGCCATACCTAACACGCTGCTCATCGACCCTAAAGGCAACATTGTAGGCAAGGGAATGACGCATTCTGCCATTGAAGCTTTGCTCAAGAAATAAAACTAAACTAAATCGGCCATTAGGAAATCTCGTTGCCATACGACTCTGAAAAATCCTAATGACCGATTTTGGTTTATTTGTATCATACAGTGTCTGTATATTATGACACGTATAAATTATAAAGCAATATATTCAATTATAATACTCCTCGTTCCTCCTTCGTTCGCTCTTCGATGGTTCTTCGATACTTCTTCGTTATACCTTCGTTATGCCTTCGTTATGCCTTCGTTATGTCTTCGCTTCGTTAACGAAGGTAGATCGAGTTCACTACGGAGGATGATCGAGTTCACTACGAAGGATGAACGAAGGAAGAACGAAGGATGAACGATGTTGCAACGTGAAGAAAGTAGTTAAGAAGTTAAGGAGATATCGCGCCCTACGGTCGCTAATGAGTTAAGCCATTAGTATTTTTTGCTTGATTTATAGCATTAAAAGCATTGGCTTAACTTCTTAACTCCTTTAACTACTGAATTCTCTGAACTTGCGAAAGTTCAGTTCATTATTAGAACTTTATCAGTCGGCTGCCGTCCTGTGTCTCCTCGATTGTTACCTTTACGGCATCCTCGGGCAGGAGTTCTTCGATGAGTTCGGGCCATTCGAGGAAGCAGAGCGAGCCGCTGTAGAAGTAGTCCTCATATCCCATGTCGTACACTTCGTCGAGTTTCTTGATGCGATAGAAGTCGAAGTGGAATATGCTGTCGCCCGTTCTGGCCGACTGATATTCGTTGACAATGGCGAATGTGGGCGATGTGATTACATCGTCTACGCCCAGTTCCTCACATACGGCTTTGACAAATGTTGTCTTGCCGGCTCCCATCTTGCCGTAGAAGGCGAACACTTTGCTGTCGCCCATGTTGGCAATGAATTGCTTGGCAGCCTCGTTTATGTCTGCCAATGTGTTTATTCTTATTTCCATAAATAATAAAAATAATAGCCCTACCCCCAACCCCTCCCCCGCAGGGAGGGGAGTAATTTGATTTTGTTGGGATGAGGGATAGTTGGCTGTTTTATTAATTAACTGATTGATTAATTGTTGATTTTTGTGATAAAGCCCTTAAGCAGTCTGTTCATATCGCTCCCCTCCCTGCGGGGGAGGGGCAGGGGGTGGGGCTTCCCTCTACCTCTTCTTCAGCGTAACGAGCGGAATGAGCATTTCCTCCATTGATATACCACCGTGCTGGAACGTGTCCTTATAGTACGACACATAGTAGTTGTAGTTGTTGGGATATGCCAGGAAGGAGTTGCCTGTAGCGAAAACGTACGACGTGGAGAGGTTGGGCGCAGGCAATTGCGCATCGTGCGGATTCTTGACAACAAACACTTCCTTCGACTGGCAGTTGAGATTCTTGCCGAGTTTGTAGCGCAGGTTGGTGTTGGTATTGCGGTCACCGATTATCTTTATGGGCTTCGAAGCCCTGATACTTCCGTGGTCTGTAGTGATGATAACGGTACAGTCGGTCTGTGCGAGAGCCTTAAGCAGCTCGCCTACCACCGAGTGTCGGAACCATGAGAGGGTTATGCTGCGATAAGCCGACTCGTTGTTGGCAAGCTCACGCACCATCTTCGACTCCGTACGTGCGTGCGACAGCATGTCGATGAAGTTCAACACCACAACGTTGATGTCGTTCTTCTTCAGCTCGCCTAGTCGTTCTATCAGCCGTTCGGCTGCTGCCGAGTCGTTGATTTTGTGATATGAGAATGTATCGTGGCGACGATAGCGTTCTATCTGCGTACGTACGAGCGGCTCCTCATTGATGTTCTTGCCCTCCTCTTCGTCCTCGTCGACCCACAAATCGGGAAACATACGCTCTATTTGTTCGGGCATCAGACCGGAGAATATGGCATTGCGGGCATACTGCGTAGCTGTAGGCAGGATGCTCATATACATGTCTTCATTGACATCGAACATCTCGCCTATGTCCTGGGCGAGCGTGCGCCACTGGTCGTAGCGGAAGTTGTCGATGACAATGAGAAACACTTTCTCGCCGTTATTGACTGCCGGGAACACGCATTTCTTAAATATATCGGGACTCATGAGCGGCCTTTGGGTTGTGCCGGGAGCCACCCACGACAGATAATTCTTTCGAACGAACTTGGCGAAGGAGTTGTTTGCCTCCTCCTTCTGCATCTGCAGCATCTCCGTCATGTCCGAATCGGCAGAACTGAGTTCAAGTTCCCAACGCACAAGGCGGCGGTATATGTCCTTCCAGTCGTCCAAAGTGTTGCAGTCCATGATGCGCATTGCTATATCCTGAAACTCCTTGCGATAGCCGGTCTGTGTCACTTCGGTGACAATCTGCTTCTTGTGGATGTTCTTTTTGAGTGCGAGCAGAATCTGACTGGGGTTGACGGGCTTGATAAGATAGTCGGCAATCTTCTGTCCGATGGCCTGATCCATGATGTTCTCCTCTTCGCTCTTGGTCACCATAACAATTGGTGTAGAGGGCGAAATTTCCTTAATCTGCTGCAAGGTTTCGAGTCCTGTGATACCAGGCATCATCTCGTCGAGCAGCACGAGGTCGAAATTGCGCTTACGACACTCCTCTATAGCGTCGTTGCCGTTGTTGACGGTGGTGACGTCATAGCCCTTCTTCTCCAAAAAGATAATGTGGGCGCGCAGCATTTCTATCTCGTCGTCAACCCACAACAGGTGTCCTGTAGTCATGTTTCCTATGTTTTTTAGAAGCCTTCGAGGTCGTAATACTCGTCATTCAAGTCCACCTCAACGGGCTGTTTCTGTTTCTTTTTATCGTTCACAACGTTCTTCTTGTCTGCCGGAATATTTTTCTTGTCTGCCGCAGCAGGTTTCTTTTCTGTTGCAACGGGTGTCTTCTTGTCGGTTGTGACGTCCTTCTTATCAGTCTTGGCATCATTATCCTCGATTGTAATGTAGGTCTTATTGTCATTGCCGGCATCAACGTCGGGTGCTGTATCGGGCACAGACGGAGCGTAATTGTCGTCAGACGGAGGCTCAGGAATATAGTCGGGCTCGTTGAGCAACGGCTCGTCGGTAATCTTGAGCGGTGCGAAGTGGCGTGTGTAGAAACGGTCGTAGTCGTCGTAGCTGAACTGCTGTCCGAGCAACTGGCGGTTCTCCTCGCTTACTATCACGCTGCGAGCGTGAGCCATAAGCTGTGCCACGGGCTTCTGACTGTGCAACTGTCGGGCGTACTGCAGAGCCTCGTCGTAGTTGCGGAAACCGCTTATAGTCATGCTATGCATTCCGCCCACGTCCTCGATGGCTATGTCGAAGTTGCGAACCAGATAGCTCGTAAAGTTGTAACGGGCTATATTGAACAGCAAACGGTTCTCGTCGAGCGAGTCGAGAGCGTAAACCGCCATGTATACGAACGGAGTGTTGCGCTCAGCCGACAACTGTCGGGTTGCTATAGAGTCGCTGTCGGCAAGCACGGCGGCACGTCGTTGCCACACATTGTCAATGTCGAACTTGCCGCCATACAATCGTCTGCCTTCGCCCACACCCTTAACTATCATTCCGGCGAGCGGAGCCACACCGCTCTGAGGATACTTCTCCACCACGGTGCGCATGTCTTCAACGCATCCTGCGGCATCGCCGTCGTTCAACTTGGACAGTCCGCCGATGAAGACGAACTTGTCGCGGTTGGCACCGAGGGCGAAACGGCTGCCCGAAAGTTCCACGCCAGCCTTCACTTCGTTGTAGCGTCCAGCCTTGAAAGCGTCGTATGTAGCGGCGTAGAGCGAGTCTTCGATGTGTACGCCGAAGCGTGCATTCTCCACATAATTGGGGTCGGACAGCAGCACAGTCAATTCGTTGTGCGGATAGTTGCGCTTCAGCAGACTGACATAAGAGTCGGCTGTGGGCTTGTCGCCCTTTCGCATATAGAGCAGAAAGAGGTGATAATAGGCATCAGGGATGCGTTCGGACGATTCGTACTGGCGTATGAGACGCAGCAGACTGCGCTCGGAGAGCGTGAGATTGTCGAGCTTGTCCTTGAATATAACGCCAGCATTGTAGAGTGCGTCCATAATCAGACGGTCGCTTTCTGCCTTCTGCTCGTCGGTGAATGGTATCTGCGCCAAGTAGTATTCGCGCTGGTGCGGGTCGGCAACAACGCTGTCGGGCAGAGTCGCAGGAATCGAGTCGGCAACAAACTCTGTAGTGTCAGCCACAGCCTCATCGTCGTTATTGCCCACAGCTACAACGGTCTTGTTGGTGCGCCGCCAGTTGTCTACGTTCTCGCGCTTGCCCCAGAGTTTCCGGAAAGCAGTCTTGCCCTGGCTCACAGCCATAGGATTGTAGAAGTACCATTGCGCCTTATCGCCTTTCATGGCGGCTGAAGTGCTGCTGTTGAGAGGCCGTTGCTGGTTCAACCGGTTGGAATTGCCCGTGTCCATTGCGCCGTCCGGATGAGTGCCGTTGCTTGATTCCTGTTCGGCCTTGAGCCGTTGCTCCTCGCGTTCCTTGCGTTTGAGCTGCGTGATAACGCGGTCGATGGCTGCATTGCGCGACGCTTCGTCCATACGGGCGAGCTGCTGCAGCGAGTCTTGCAGATGAACGGTCTCGGTGAATGGCACCAGTTCGTCTAGCACCTTAGAGCGCTGGTTGAGCTGAGCATAGCCGGGACGGTCGTGGTCGAGCAGTCCGATAGCCTCGCCATACGTGCGCTGTGCGTCGGCATAGCGTTCGCGCTGCCAGTAGATGTCGCCCAGACGGAGCAGCAGCACTCCTTTCTCTATGCCCGAACGGGTAGCCCTTGCAGCTCCACGTTCATAGGCTGAGATGGCGTTAGCAGTATCCCGGCGCGCCATATAGATGTTGCCGATGGCGTAATACACCTGGTCAAGATATTCCTTGTTCTTGTCGGAAGCCGCCATGCGCTTGAGCCGGGCTATCATCTTGTTCGACTGCGAGCCCGACATCACCTCGGTCATGGCTATGCGTGCGTTGAACTCCACCTCATAGGGCGGATTCTGCCTTATCACACGTCGATAGGCATCGGTGGCGGCAGCCTTGTTGCCGAGCAGGGTCTGTATCTGTCCCATGATGAACCACTCGCGTGCACGCTGCTTGCGTCGCATCTCGTGGCGTATGACGCGGCGCAGATATTGTGCGGCGTTGGCATAGTCGGCGGTGCGCAGATAGTAGTCGGCGAGCGTATAGTCCCACTCCTTCTGTGCAGCCCAGTGTATAGAGTTGCGCCGTGTGGCACGTATCACGTCCTCGGCGTCGTAGTTCCATCCCTCCTCGATGTAGCACTTGGCAAGCCATGCGCGCGCCTTGCCGTATATGGCAGGCTGCGTGCGGTAGAGCCGCGACATGTAGGCGAAGGTAGATGCAGCCTCGTCGAAGTCGCCTTTGTAGAACTGCGAGCGTCCCATCAGCATCCATGCACGCCACAAGAAGGGATTGTACTCGCGTCGGGAGAGCCACTCACGGTCGCGTTGGGTCTTGCGCCGCTTCTTGTCCCACACGGGTCGGCGCTTGATGCTGTGCAGTCGGATGGTCTTCTGACACTTCTCTATGGCGCGTTCGTAGCCTGCCTTGCCCAACTCACGGCTCTGCTTGTTAGCCACGGTGTACAACGGCAGCAGTTCGGTGTAGTTGTCGCGGTTGCCGTTCTCCTTCTCTTCCGATGCGTCGATGTACGCAAGCGTACCATTATAATATGTATTGTAGCGTGCCTTGAAGGCGTGCCAGCGGCGTGTCATTGCCGTGTTTTTCTGCGTAGAGCATCCTGTCGCCGAGATGATGATGACGGCAACAAACAGGAATATGATGTATCGGTAACGCTGGAACACGGGATTTTGAATGTTGAATGTTGAGTGTGGAATGTTGAATGTTGAGGGGTGAATGTTGAATGTTTAATTGGTGCGGAGCATATACACTTCGTCCTTTATCTGGTCGGGCAGTTCGATGCCACGCAGGTGCAGGCTGCGGCACCATGCTGCCACTTCGTCCTGGCGCATGGTATAGAGCACATCGGAGAACTGCTCTGCCTCGTCGTCGGTGTAACTGTCCGACTGTCGTCCGCTGAAAGCGTCGAGTTCTTCGTCGTCGAAGTATTCTATCGGCTTGGTCGACGCCTCCATCATACAGTCTTGCTCGCACTTCGACTCGGGCGTACCGTTGCATGTGGCACACGTCTGCTCCACCTTTATAGGGGCATCTTCGACATTCTTGCCGCGCGAAGCCACCTTTGAGGCTATGGCTACAATCACGCCGAGCAGGAGTATTGAAAGTATCAGAATCAGCATTTTTATATCGTTTTATTTAGCGATAAATACGTATGGTTTTCAAAAGGAGTCCTTTTGCACTTCAAAAGGGTTCGTTTTGCACTCCAAAAGGAGTCCTTTTGCATGGTAAAAGGAGTCCTTTTGCACCCTAAAAGGAGTCCTTTTGCTGGACGATGGTTTTACTATTGGTTTTCTATTTGATTTTCTCGATAGTCCAACCAGCCGATTCGAGGTCGTCCCAGAACTGCGGATACGACTTGGTCACTACGTACGGGTCGTTGATTCGGAGTCCGGGGAACTTGATGGCAGCCGGTGCGAACGCCATAGCCATGCGATGGTCTTCGTACGTATCGATAGGTTCGAAGGTGGGTTCGCACGTGGCTCCGTCCCATATCAGCGTGTCGTTGTTCTCGTCGCGCAGCACATATCCCAGCTTGCGCAGCTCGCGTTTCAATGCTTCTATGCGGTCGGTCTCCTTGATTTTGAGGCTCGCCAGTCCGGTGAACTTGAACGGAATGTCGAGCAAGGCGCACGTCACGACAACGGTCTGCGCCAGGTCGGGAGCCGAAACGAAGTCGTAGTCGAGTCGCGGCAACATGCAATGCTGCTTCTTGAGCGTAACGGTGGGCATAGCGTCATTGTCGGCGCGCTCGGCGAAACGGGTCTTCACGCCCATCAGCGAGTATATGTACTTGACGATGGAGTCGCCCTGCTTCGAAGCGTCCATGAGTCCTTCAAACATCAGTTGCGACTCGGTGTCGTCCGTCAGCGCCATCATCTCATACCAATAGGACGACGCGCTCCAGTCGCTCTCAATCAGATACTTGTGCTGGTTGTACGGATGGGGGTTGACTTTTACGGTCTCCATGTCGCTCCAGTCGGCATCGGCGCCAAACTCGCGCATCATCCACAGCGTGAGGTCGATGTACGGACGCGAGATGATGCCGCCCGTCATGCGCAGCTCCAGTCCGTTCTTGAGCACCGGACCAATCATAAGCAGCGCCGAGATGTATTGCGAACTGACGTTGCCGGGTATCTCCAGATAACCTCCTTCGAGCGGATGTCCCTTGATGCGGAGCGGCGGATAGCCCTCGTTGGCAACGTATTCGATGTCGGCACCGAGATAGCGCAGCGCGTCAACGAGTATGCCTATGGGGCGGTTCTGCATGCGTTCGGTTCCGGTGATGACGTGCTCGCCGGGCGTTACGGACAGATAGGCTGTCATGAAGCGCATGGCTGTGCCTGCCGCCTTGATGTCGATGACGTCGGGATTGCTCATCAAGGCATTCACTACAACCTCCGTGTCGTCGCACACCGAAAGGTTCTGCGGCAGCACATCGCTGTTGGACAGAGCGTATATAATGAGCGCGCGGTTGCTGATGCTCTTTGATGCAGGAAGTTTTATGGTGGCATTGAAGCTTGCAGGTGCCTTGAGTATGTATTGCATATATATTTATTGTTTATTTGTTGAACCGGCATTGCCGGCTATACCTTATTATAATATAGTGCAAAGATAAGTATTTTAATTTATTTTCCAAAATTGTCGGCATTTTATTTGGCTGTTTCATAATAAGTGTGTATCTTTGCACCCGCTTACAAGAAGTTCGGGATGTAGCGCAGTTGGTTAGCGCACGCGTCTGGGGGGCGTGAGGTCGCTGGTTCGAGTCCAGTCATCCCGACTTAAAAATGGGTTAAAGTGTTGCCAAACAACATTTTAACCCATTTTTTATTGTTATACATTTGACACGAAAAAAAGCCTTCTATGCATCACGCACGGAAGACTTTCTATATTTCAAAAAATTTCAAAATAATTCCTTTATCACGCTGCCGTCCATACGTCGGATGCGCATTGCGCCGTCGTCGTAGGTGGCAAATGTGGGCTCATTGCCTCCCTTTGGGAAGGTTATCGAACCGAGATTGCACACGATGCCGTCGTTTTCGGCAGGCTCAAGTTTCCACAAGTGGGTATGGCCGTACACGAATATGTCGTGTGCAAGAGCTGGGCGGTTCTGCTCGTTGTATACATGTCCGTGTGTGATGAACATTCGTCGTCCGCCATCGACGATTATGGCATAGTCTGCCATGATTGGAAATTCGAGCAGCATCTGGTCTACCTCGGCGTCGCAGTTGCCACGCACGGCGACGATATTGTCCTTTCGCTTGTTGAGAAGCTCAACAATGCCCTTCGGGTCGATGCCTTCGGGGATGCGGTTGCGAGGTCCGTAGTTGAGTATGTCGCCAAGAATGAGCAGCATATCGTACTGGTTGCGGTCGTAGAAATCGAGCACTTGCTGAAGTGTCGGCAGACATCCGTGTATGTCGGATACTAATAAGTATTTCATAAATGTGTGTGTTCTGACGTGTACTAATGATATTATCAGTCGTTGAGTTCGCGGTCCTGGTCGCGCTTGCGCTTCTGTTCGTCGATAAGCTGGAAGTCCTTCTTGCGCAGCACGAATGTCGAACCGAGGTATTTCTCGCGCACCACTTCGTTCTCGGCGAGTTCTTCGGGCTTGCCCTGGAACAGAATCCTGCCCTCAAACAACAAGTATGCACGGTCGGTAATGGTAAGCGTCTCCTGCACGTTGTGGTCGGTTATGAGGATACCGATGTTGCGGTATTTCAGTCGCCACACCACATGCTGTATCTCCTCGACGGCAATCGGGTCGACACCAGCAAAGGGTTCGTCGAGCATGATGAACTTAGGGTCGATGGCAAGACAGCGTGCTATCTCCGTACGACGGCGTTCGCCACCCGACAACTGGTCGCCAAGATTCTTGCGCACCTTGCCCAGATTGAAGTCGGCAATAAGCTCCTCCAACTTCTTAAGTTGCTGCTTGCGTGTGAGATTGGTCATCTCGAGCACCGACATAATGTTGTCTTCGACGCTCAGTTTGCGGAATACGCTCGCCTCCTGAGGCAGGTATCCTATGCCGGAGCGTGCACGCTTGTACACTGGGAAGCTGGTTATGTCCTTGTCGTCGATGTATATGTGTCCGCCGTTGGGCACGATGAGTCCTGTGGTCATATAGAAAGATGTGGTCTTTCCTGCTCCGTTAGGTCCCAGAAGTCCTACAATCTCGCCCTGGCGAACATTTATCGACACGTCGTTGACAACGGTACGCTTGCCATAACGCTTCACAAGTCCTTCGGCGCGGAGCACCATGCAGTGGGGCTTAGTGTCGGCAGCTGCCGCCATATCTTCTTTTATATCATTCATATCTGTTCTTGATTGGGTTTAGCATATATAAAAACCGATACAAAGGTAAAACAAAATATCATTTCCCCCAAATAAAACACAAAAACTTAAATCTTATGAATAGTTTTTGTCTTTTTATTGCTACTTTTGCATTCAATATAAATAAAGCACAACCATAATTATGTTGATATTGAAATACTTAAACACGTTCGGACGTTATCTCATGCTGATGGGACGCTCATTGGCACGCCCGGAGCGCATGCGCATGTTCTTCAAGCAGTACATTAAGGAGATGTCGTCGCTCGGCGTTGACTCTATAGGCATCGTGCTACTCATCTCGTTCTTCATCGGTGCCGTTATCTGCATCCAGATGAAGCTCAACATCCAGAGCCCGTGGATGCCCCGATGGGTGTCGGGATATACTACGCGTGAGATTCTGTTGCTTGAGTTCTCGTCAAGTATCATGTGTCTTATTCTGGCAGGCAAGGTAGGATCGAACATCGCTTCGGAGTTGGGCACCATGCGCGTTACGCAGCAGATTGACGCCCTCGACATCATGGGTGTCAACTCAGCCAACTATCTCATTCTGCCGAAGATACTGGGACTGGTCACAATCATGCCCTTCCTCGTCATCTTCTCTTCTGCTACGGGCATACTGGGAGCCTACGGCACGGCTTACATCGGACACATCCTCTCGCCCGAAGACCTTACGCTCGGACTGCAACACCAGTTCAACTCATGGTTTATGTGGATGAGTATAATCAAGAGTCTTGTCTTCGCGTTCATCATTTCGAGCGTGTCGAGCTATTTCGGATATACGGTTGAGGGCGGATCGGTAGAAGTAGGCAAGGCCAGCACCAACGCTGTGGTCAACTCAAGCGTACTGATTCTGTTCTCGGACGTGTTCCTCACACAGCTGCTAAGTTAAAACAGCAACACCTCAACATAACAACATAACAACCCACTATGATTGAAGTAAAACATCTATATAAGTCGTTCGGCGACAAGGAAGTTCTAAAGGACATCAACGCTGTGTTTGAAGACGGCAAGACAAACCTCATAATCGGACAGAGCGGCAGCGGCAAAACGGTGCTTATGAAGAACCTTGTGGGACTGCTGACGCCCACAAGCGGCGAGGTATTGTACGACAACCGCAACTTCGTGGCAATGAGTAAGGACGTAAAGGTACAAATGCGCCGCGAGATGGGAATGATATTCCAGAGCGCTGCCCTATTCGACTCGCTCTCGGTTTTGGAGAACGTAATGTTCCCGCTCGACATGTTCTCGTCGATGAACTATCGTGAACGCGTACGCCGGGCACAAGAATGTCTCGACCGCGTGAATCTTATCGACGCACAGCAGAAGTTTCCGGGCGAAATATCGGGAGGTATGCAGAAGCGTGTAGCCATTGCGCGAGCCATCGTACTCAACCCCAAATATCTGTTCTGCGACGAACCTAACTCGGGTCTCGACCCTCGTACATCGCTTGTCATCGACGAGTTGCTGTCGTCAATCACTAAGGAGTACGACATCACAACCATCATCAACACCCACGACATGAACTCGGTGATGGGCATCGGCGAAAACATCCTGTTCATATACAAGGGCCGCAAGGAATGGCAGGGCACCAAAGACGACGTGATGGGAGCTACAAACGAGAACCTCAACGACCTCGTTTTCGCATCCGATCTGTTCCGCAAAGTGAAGGAAGTGGAAATGGAAAAGCTTAGCAAAAAAACACATATTCAGCCGTAAACGGGCTGAAAATTAAGACGTGAAATGTTAAAATCAAGTTTTTTCAAACATTTCTTTTACAAAAGTTTTGGTATCCGAAAAAATGAAACTATCTTTGCAGTCGAAAATTATCATCATATCATAACAACCAATTTAAACCATACAGACACAACACGCCAAGACCATTCTCGCAAGAGATGGAACGGGCGACAACCATACCTTTAAACAATCACCTAATAATACCTTCTCAAAGAATAAAAAAACTGATAGTCATCACTTTACTATTAATTTAAAGCCGCGCCGCAGAGAATGCAGCGCGGCTCTTTTATAACAGCTATATTATGTTGATATTCCTATATAACTTACTGACAGCATACATCATTCCGGGAATGATGCTTGCATTCGGTATATGCCTCTTCTTACTTACCATACCCGATAAGGAAGAGCTCAAGAATTATGCATTTGCACGCAAGGTGATGGGGGTCACGTTCCTTGTCTACTGTGCAGCACTCATCTGCGAGACGTTTTCGCAGCAGTCGCTTGTGGGCGACTTGCTCAACAGTATGATAGTAATAGCCATCGGCATAACGCAAGCCTTCCTCTTCACCTATTCGCTCATTGCACTGCTCGACATCAGCTTCTTCACCAAGCGTGCTGCCTTTAACGAAACCTTGGTGGTAGCTGTCAGCATTGCTGTAGCCTTCGTGCTGTTTGCCGTTTGTCCGCCAGACAGCCGGCAGTATGTCTTCTATGCTTTTTCGCTTTTCTACATGTTGCTCATGGCACGCTACGTAGCGCTGTTCAACCATTACTACAAGCACTATCGCCAACTCATGGACAACTATTTCTCCGACAGCGAGCGCAAGCGACTGCATTGGGTGCCCGTGGCTTTCTACAGTGCATTCGGCGTTGGCATCATCGCCCTGCTGTTCGCGTGGATGATAACACCGCTTACGCAACTGCTGTTCATGCTCACGGCGGTGGTCTATTACTCTGTGTTCGCCGTAAGATTTATGAATTACGTGTACATCTTCCCGAAAATCAAGGAGCCATTGGAAGACTCTGCATGCGAAGTTACTGATACGGAAGAAATGCCGATTGACGTTTCAGCCGACAACGCATCAGCCGACATCACGGCTACTGAAGACGATCAATCGCTGATGGAACAGATAGAACGACTGATGCAGGAGAAGGCTCTTTACAAGACTCCCGACCTTTCCATTGCCAATGTCGCAACCTTATGCGGCAAGAGTCATCGTGTCGTCTCTACAGCCATCAATCATTGTCGTGGCATCAACTTCAAGACATACATCAACGAGTATCGTGTGGCAGAGGCAGCAAGACTCATCGAGAATGGATGGCTCAAGCAGCACACGCTAGACGCACTCGCCTCAGAGACGGGCTTTGCAGGCAGAGTGAACCTCTATCGTGCCTTCAAGCGCAAGACGGGCGTGTCGCCAACCGACTGGGAGACGAAGACTATATAGTGATACTTTAGGGCTATTTTTGGTTACATTATGCGCTTTTTGTAACCACAACGCACTTTTTTACGCTTCTCATTTGTTCATAATCGTTTAAATTTGCAAAAAAACTAAACGTTTATGAAAAACAAACTTTACTCATTACCAAACATCTTTTGGACATTACTCCTGCTGGTCATGGCTATGGTCGTGCCGCGGCAGGCGTATGCCGGAGCACATTTCGGCACTATTTATGACGGAGACACCTACAACTCGCGCATCTCGCACCATCCCACGGTGAACGAGCCATGGATCACCGTCTATTTTTGGTTCTACGACACGTGGGGCGGCGACGGCTATTTTCTGCACGACGAAACAGAGAGGGACCACAAAGGTCCCGCCGTTTATGTAGATGGCAAATACATCTGCTCACCCGACTGGGAGTTGGCATGGTCCTCAGGCAATGGCAACGCCTCCGGACTGGATGACCAGCGCGGTAACAACGGATGGTGGGGCAGCACCTACACCAACAGTGTTGACGGCGTGAACTACACTGTACGCTTTTGGGACCCACGAAAAGTGAACGGGCAGTTCTGGGTGGAGATGGTCATCTACATGGACAAGATGGCTGTGGCTACCGAGCACGACGTAAAGATTCGCGGTAAGTGGAAGCTCAACGGCGATAGTTCCAATCCAGGCGGAAGCATCAAGTTTGAGGAACGCACGTTCCGAACCCAAGCTATCAGGAACATATTTTCGGACAGCCCAAACTACGAACGTACCTATGGCTCGCTGAAGGTGACGAGAAGTTCGCTCAACACGAGCTACGGCCCAACCACCGTGGCTATGACTACCGACGGCTCGTATTACAAAGACTACGGCAACGGCAAGCGCTACTTCGACCCTTCCACAATGAACCAAGCGGTTTACAAGACCTACAGCAAGGGCTCATCCACCTATAATGGACTGACGCTTTCGTATAACGAAACGGATGGGTCTTCATTCTATCTATATAGACAAAAATCAATTACTGTAACTCCCAACGATCGACCCAGTACGATTATATTTGGCTGGCAGATGGATATGCCTTACAGGTACGACGCTCCTTGCAATGTAGATGCAACCACCGACATGTGGAAAAAACAAATATTATTGACATGGCAAGCCTCTGGTGGTCTTTGTTATGCAAATGGCACATGGAGTATCTACCGTTACCCTGACGGGCACCCAGAGGACAAAACGAAAGTAGCAAGCGACATTCCGTATAATACACGAAAATACACGGACGATGTGCCTGATTACGACCAAAAATACGTCTATCAGATTTATTTTGTACCTACCAATTCGCCTTCAGGCAAACTGCTGTCCAGACAAATGGAAAGCACTACGCAATTCGTGCAGCGCTCGTTCCCGATCAACATCACCGACGTGGTGTCTGACAAGAAATCGATCACGGTGAAATGGCAATGCCCCGAGTTTAAGGGCAACGAAAGCTATGCCTTCAAGCTGCTCCGCACCGAAAGTAAGAACGGACAGCCTGGCGACGACTGGACGGAGGTGGCTACCGTCAACGTTACCGACAAGGGAAAGACGCAATACGAATATACCGACACGCGCGACCTAAAGCTCTGCCCCACCTATATATATAAGGTGCAGACCACGATGCTCGAGAACAAGCTCTTCTCAAGCACCAACATTCTGGAGGGCCGCATCACGGGCAACTCGCAGGTTACAGCGGTCAACGCCACCAAGGGCGACTACAACGGACTGGTGAAGGTGGCATGGGAAGCCGACCAGGTGGGAGCCGACGTGACACGCTACGAGGTGGCACGCCGCGTGAAGGGCACCGACACATGGGCAACCATCTACAAGACCAGCGGCACCGCCTCGTCTTATTACTATGAGGACCTGACGGCGCTGCCCGGACAATATTACGACTACAAGGTGGTGAGCATCACCACGTGCGACGGCAGCGACACGCGCCTTGAGAAGAGCGACGACGGATTCAGTCGCGCCACCGGCATCGTGTCGGGCCGCATCACCTACGGCACCGGAACAGCCGTGGCAGGCACCCGCGTGGCATTGGTACGTGGCGACGGCACACAGCAGCAGGGCGGACAGTTCTATGCCCTCCGCGTGTCGGGAGCCGGCGATGGCGTGTTCCTTAGCAAGGACAGCGAGACGCTCAACAAGTATTTCGCCTCAAAGCCCTACACCCTGCAGATGATGATTCGCCCCGACGATTCGCAGACGGGCACCACACCAACCATTCTCGACCTCGGCGGCAAGTTGCAACTGACGCTCGGTGCGGCAGATACCGATGGCAAGGGCTATCCGCTCACCCTCAAGGGCGCATCCGCTTCGGCATCTACGGGCATCTATCTGAAGCCTAACGCCTTCACATCGCTCACCCTCGCCGTTGATGCAGCGGGCGCAGCCACCGTTACCGCCGTCAACGCTGACGATTCTGTTACCGTCGTGCCACTCGCCGACAAGCTCAACGCCAAGGTGTTGTTTGCCGATGCCGACGACACCGGATTGTGTCTCGGCGGCAGCTACCAGTCGTCGGCCGACCGTGCCTTCACGGGCTACATCGACGAGATGCGCGTGTTCAGCGACAAGGCATTGAGCCGTGAGGAGATTCTCGCCAACTACAACCACACCCTTTGCGGAACGGAAGACGCACTCGTGGCCTACTGGCCCGTCGACGAAGGTTTCAGCGGACAGACCACCGCCTACGACTACTCGAAGACGAGTGGCGTGGCAAACGGCAACCACGCACGCCTCGGCGCCGGCACATTGCCCACGGGCAGCATCATCCCCACATCGCAACAGCTCGGCCTCTTTGCCCTGACCGACACACAAGGCAACTTCGTAATACGTGGCGTACCGTTCACGGGCGAAGGCACCAACTATATGGTCATCCCCGCCTTGGGCGTACACGAATTCTCGCCCACCTATTCCACACGCTACGTCAGCGCCTCGTCGCTCGTGCATAGCGGAGTAGACTTCACCGACGTATCGTCGTTCCCCGTATCGGGCACCGTCTTCTACGAAGGCACCGATTATCCCGTGGAGGGATGCACGTTCTATGTAGATGGCACGATATGCAGTCGCGACGGCGAACTCATACAGTCGGCTGAGGACGGCACATTCACCATCAGCGTGCCCATCGGCGACCACTTCATCCAGGTGAAGAAGGACGGTCATGTGTTTGCATCAGCCGGACGCTACCCAGCCGACCCGAACGGAGCCGGCGTGAAGATTACGTTCGACCGCGAGATAAAGAATATGGAGTTCATCGACCAGACGCTCGTCAACTTCACGGGCCGTGTGGTAGGTGGAAGCATTGAGGGCGAGAAGCCTGTCGGATTCGGAGCAAGCCATAACAACATCGGCATCACCGAACTCGTTCTCAGCCCCACCAACGACCGCTATCGTCTCAACGTGGTGAAGAAGGTGAACGGCACGTCGTATAGCTACGAAACCAACACCGCCAAGGCTACCGTAGAGTCAGCCACCAGCACCATTGCCAGCCATTCATGGCGCGGCGCGGGCGATGCCGCCAAGAAGATTTTCATACGCACCGACTCGCTCACGGGTGAGTTCTCTGCCATGGTTCCCCCGCTTATGTATAATGTGGAGAGCATAAAGGTCGTGGCAACTGGCCTGAGCGTTGGCGATGCAACCACCGTCGACGCCACCAATCCGCTCATGCAGTTGACCGACACCTTGGTCACAGAGAATGGAGCGCGTCATGAGTATGCCTACAACTGCAAACTTCGTCAGACCTATCATAGCGCACCCTCGTTCACCGTCACCCAGCGTGGCCACGACGACGGAGCCTTCGGACTGTCGAAATATGAGATTGAGGATGCCAACGGCAAGCTCGCCATCGACGACATCTACACCATCGACACCAACGGCAAGGTGACCTACAACTATGGTGGTGCCATCTTCGAAAGCGAAGAGAACTACACCTTCGACCTTAAAGGCTTCGAGGAGTATGTCAACCACGACGTGAAGAACCAGCCCGTGGCATCGCGCGTGCCGCTCAGCAATAATGTGGTGACCATCAACAACGCCCTCTCAGCCTCGCAATCTGTATATCTTGAGAACAACACGGCTGGCAAACCTGCAGGTTCGTTGGTGGAACTGGAGAGCAATCAATTGCAACTCGACAGTCTCGGTTGCGCCGTTTACACATGGAAGGCAGGTCTGCCCAACATCACCGCGCCATACACACGCACCCTCTCCATCAGCTATGACATCGATGACCGTACCTACAACTGGGACGGCAGTGGCATGAACGGCATCATTCTCGGTTCGCTGCCCACGGGCAACAACTTCGTGACGAGCGGTCCCGACGTTGTGGAGATGATTCTGCGCGACCCTCCCGGAACCGGCTCAAGCGCCGAATGGACCAGCGGAACCGTCACTTCGAAATCAACGAGCTATGGTGGCGTATGGAGCACTGAGAATGAGGTGATAGCCACAGGCAAGTTCGGATTCGACATCACAACGCTCACCGGAGGCATAGGCATAGGCAAGATAGATGAAATTAAAAACACTTACGATGCCTCAGCCGGCTTGAACGTTACTACCCAAGGAGAGAGTGCCTCTACCTGGAGCCGTTCCGTAACTACCACACGTACCATATCCACCTCGTCGGCTTCCGAATATGTGGGTGCCAATGGCGACGTGTTTATCGGTTCAGCAACCAATCTCATCTATGGATTGGCACGCGATGTCAACTTCCGCCGACAAGGAACGAGCGACAAGGCAGCATTGGAACTGAAAGACGTTGTGACCACGGGACTCAACTTCAAGACCATGTTCAACTACACTGAAAACTATGTGGAGAACGTATTGTTGCCCAACCTGCGCGCCATGCGCAACAGTCTGCTACAGACCGTTGCCAGCACCCAGGGATTCAGCAACACCACGGGACATACCGTCTACCTCACTACGCTTGCCGCCGACGACCCACGCTTCGGAAGTTCCAACCACGACAAGAAGGCATGGGGTTCGAAAGCCACCAAGCATGTATCCATCAGTGGACCGTCGTACACCATGATTGCGCCCAGCAATAACAACCAATGCTATAGCGACTCAGTGGAATGGTGCAACTCACAAATCCAGATTTGGGAGAATACGCTCGCCGCCAACGAGAAGGAGAAGGTGCTTGCCTATGAGAATCGTGAGAAGCATATCGACCAGAACTTCTCGTTCGACTCGGGCAGCAGCGTCAACATGAGCACACAGGTTGAAGAAAGTCATGGAAGTACGACTGACTGGACGTTGACAGCCAACGTCATTCTCGACAAGACATGGATTGCCGCCTTTAACGAGTTGGGTGTCGAAACGCATATTTCCACACGCACAGGAGGTGGAACGCATAACACATGGGAGAGCGGCACCACCAAGCTGTCGTCATTCAGCTACACCCTTGCTGAGGAAGGCGACGACGACGCTCTGACAGTGGACGTATATAAGTATGGTGCTTATTCTCCCATCTTCCGCACACGCGGCGGACAGACCTCAGGTCCGTACGAAGGCGAGGTAAAGACCAAGTATTATCGTCCGGGCACCACCATCATGGAAGCCACCATGCAGATCGAGGTGCCGCAGATCACGGTGGATGTGCCTAAGGTAAGCAATGTGCCTACGGGCAGCGCCGCCAACTACACGCTGCGTCTCACCAACGCCTCAGAGATTGACGAGGACGTTTACTACAAGCTCCTGATGATTGACGAGAGCAATCCCGACGGTGCCAAGATAACCATCGACGGCATGCCGCTCACCGACAACCGCATCATCAAGATTCCGGCTGGTCAGACCGTCACCAAGGCCATGCAGCTCTGGCAGACCAACACCAGCGTGCTCGACTACAAGAACATCGGCATCGTGCTCGCCTCACAGTCGCAGTACGACCCGACAAGCACATGGGACCAGATAGCCGACACCGTATACGTATCGGCACAGTTCGTGCCTTCATCATCGGCAGTGACGATGAAGCTCGACTGCACTACGCTCAACTCGCAGACTGGCGACGACCTGAACATCTCGTTCAACCAGTTCGACCGCGACTACCACAACCTCAAGGCGTTCCGCATACAGTATCGCAAGCAGGGCGACACCGACTGGACACTGGTTCGCGAATACGTAATCAACGAGGCCGACAAGACCCAGAACAACGAGCTGCTGCCCAGCACAGCCACCGTGTCGTACAAGTTGCCTATGCACAACTTCAGCGACGGCGACTACACCTTCCGCATTCTCTCCGTCAGCACGTACGGCAATGAGGAGGTGTACAACACCAGTGAGGAGATAGCCCTCGTAAAGGACATGCAGCGTCCGCAACCGCTCGGTATGCCTACGCCTACCAACGGCATCCTATCGCCAGGCGACGACGTGAGCATCGAGTTTAACGAGAACTTCCTCAAGGGCGAACTCACGAAGACCGCCAACTTCATCGTCACCGGTGTGCTCAACGGCGCTGAGGTGTCGCACGCCACCGCTCTCGGCATGACCGGCACAGCCAATACAGCCTCTACCGAGGCCGACATCAATCTGGCAGGCAAGAGCTTTGCCATCGACGCTTGGGTCAAACTCAAGGGCGCAGGCACATTGCTCTCACACGGTAAGGGACAGCAGAAGCTCGTAGTAGGCGTGGACGACTACCGCCACCTCCAGGTGAAGATCGGCAGCAACGTCTATACGTCGAAGGCAGAGATGCCTACCGACAAGTGGGCATACCTCACAATGAACTATGCCGTTACCGATAAGGGCAATACCCTGAAGGCAGCCGTGGCAGAAGACGCCACCACCACCGATCTCTTCACTGATGAGACTGTGGCTGCCTACGAAGGCAACGGACCACTCGCCATCGGACAGCACATGACTGGAGCAATTCACGAACTCACACTGTGGGACGAGGCTCACGACATGACAGCGGCACTGATGGAGAAGAACAAGACTAAGAACCCGGCAACGCGCCACTTGATTGGCTACTGGAAGATGGATGAGGGCGAAGGCACCGTCATCACCGACTATGCCCGCAACCGACACCTGCGCATGCCTGGCGAAAACTGGTATCTCAACAACGAGAACAAGGCAATCACACTCGACGGAACATCGCACCTCGACATTCCTACCGCCGACGTATCGCCACTCGCTGCCGACAACTGCGCCATCGAACTGTGGATGCGCGCCGACAAGCAGAAGGGTGAAACCCAGCTGCTGCAGGCTGGCGAGGTGGAACTGTGGATGAACACCGATGGTGTGTTGCAACTCACTTCGGGCGACAATACCTTCTCTGCCGGCACAAGTTCGCTGCAAGACAAGGCTTGGCACCACGTGGCACTCAATATCCTGCGCAACGGCAATGCTGCCGTGTATGTGGACGGTGAGCGCACCATGGCAACAAGCGTGACTGGCATCGGAACAACGGCAAGCGACCGAATGATTGTTGGCGCACGCCGAACACTTACAGAGGACGGAGCGTATAAGTACGACCGACAGCTCGTGGCTGGCATTGACGAGATACGCCTATGGAACGCTACTCTTAGTGCCGACATTCTGAAGTCGCGCCGCAAGATGCGACTGAACGGCACCGAGCAAGGACTCGTGGCATACTATCCGTTTGAGAAGAATACGCTCGATGCCTACAATCAGGTGGTGACCGTGGGCACCGACGACGACATGCTTCGCACAGACCATAAGGCGGTATATGCCGACGCGCTCACCTTCACCGACGAGGCTCCTGCCTTGAGAGAGAAGAAGACTGAGACTAACGTCGACTATTCGTTCACGGCAAGCGACAACAAGATTGTCATCACCCTCAACGAGACTCCTGCCACTATTGCAGCATGTACGCTCAACTTCACCGTCCGCGACCTGCGCGACGTCAACGGCAACCTCTCGCTGCCCGTATGCTGGAGTGCATACATCAACAACAATGAGCTGGCATGGAGCGAGAACTCTATTAAGATGACAAAGAAGGCAGGCGAGAGCCACACCTTCGAGGCAAGCTTCACCAACAAGAGCGGCAAGCAGCAGATGTGGACCATTAGCGGCATGCCTTCATGGCTCAAGGCAGACACTGAGTATGGCACCGTCGATCCGCTCGCCACGGAGACAATAAGCTTCGAAGTGACAGAGGCTACACCTGTGGGCAAGTATGATGAGACCGTATATCTTACCGGCAACGACGGCATAGCCACACCGCTCACACTCTCACTCACGATGGAAGGCGACAAGCCTGACTGGACTGTAGACAAGGGCAAGTATGAGAGTACGATGAGCATAATCGGAACACTCTCCATCCTCGGCAAGCCGAGCTATGATGCCGACGATATCGTAGGTGTATTCGTTGACGGCGAATGCCGCGGCATAGCCCATCCTGCATACAATGAACGTTACGACAACAGTTTCCTGCTGCTCGATGTATATGGCAATGACGACGACGCAGGCAAGGTGCTCACCTTCAAGGCGTACGACGCAGGCACCGGCATCATGTATCCCGTCACTACAACATCGCAAGACGTGACGTTCAGCGCCAACGTACTCATAGGCAAGTACGCAGCTCCGCTTCTCATCGAAACTGCCGACAAGATAGAGCAGACAACGCTTCTCAGCACTGGTTGGAACTGGACTTCGTTCTACGTTAATGCCGACGACATGAACGTCAGCAGTGTATTTGCCAGTGTTGCCGACGGTGTGGAGACGGTGAAGACCAAGGACGAGTTTGCCAACTGCGACAAGGGCACATGGTATGGCAAGACATTCGACGTAGACAACCGTTCGATGTACAAGGCGAGAATGTCAAGCACCAAGGTGCTCAAGCTCATTGGCAGCTATGGTTCGAAGGAAGACCGCACCATCACTGTAGTGCCTGGTTGGAA
>ULSQ01021642.1_pt1 | contig 35983 bp, 30 predicted proteins | sample 1956821 | NCBI WGS metagenome assembly ULSQ01 (sample SAMEA4835712, study PRJEB28245) | human gut metagenome | biome: gut microbiome; material: fecal sample | place: Denmark | collected 2008 | reverse complement strand
GGAAAGCCATACCCTCCTACGAACAAAAAAAGGGTTGAAAGCACTGTATCGCCCCCACACGAAGTGGTGCAATACAGAGCTTTCAACCCATAAAAAACGGTCGCTCCACAGTGGAGCACCTATTACTTTATCAATACAGCGCTTATGCTTCTGCCCCTGCCCTATCGCTTCTGCTTCATTATCGCATCAATCTCCACGAACTCCTTGCCCATATTCAGGTTGAGGTAGATAGTGTAGAGCGGCATAGCCCACAGGTCGGAGCGTGCGGGCGCGAGTTGGCGATAAGGCTGCATATACTTAAGCGATTTGCGGTAGAGCGCAAGCATCTCTGCGCGCTCGGCACGAGTATGCTTCGGCGCATTGTCTATCTTCACCGCCTGGTTGAAGTAAGCCAGACCGGCGTTGAGATAAGCGTTGGCAGCAGCGTCGTCGGCAGCTATCACCGAGTCGCACACCTGCACGCACTCGTCGTAGCGCTTCATGGTGAGCAGCACGGCGCTCTTAGCCTCCATAGCCACTGTGCTCTTGGCGTTCTTGGCGAGCGAACGGTTGCAGACATCGAGCGCCTGGACGGTGTCGCCACGCTGGAAGCGGTAGTCGAACAGATGGGGGAAGAAGTAGCCCGACGCAGGGTCGTGGGCAAAACCTTTCTCCAACGTAGCCAGGTAGCCGACCGAGTCGGCTTGTGCGCGGTAGGTCTCAGCCTCGTACTCGAGCGTGAGCGGCAGACGCGCCGTGTCGGTCTCAGCCAGTTGCTTGTAGCGCAGAGTGGCTGCGGCGTCGTTAGCACGATAGCCGCTGTAGAGGGCGTAGAACGCCGCCGATGGCAGGCGCTTGTCGCGAGAGGCGTACTGCTGACTCTCGAAGAGCGGCTGCGAGGCGCAGTCGATGTACGCTGCGAAGAGCTTGAACGCGCGCGGATAGTCCTGTTTGTTGAGGAAGTAGGAACCGCCGGTATAGAGGTTCTTGCGATAGGCGTCGAGATAGTCGGCGTGCTTGCGTCGATACTTCAGCTTTATGCGCCCATCCTTATCGGGCATGGCGTCAACAGAATCGAGCGCTTCGAGCACACCGAACATACGGTAGGCGGCATCGAAGAGTTTTGCGGTGTCGGTAGACTGCTTGAGATACATCTTCTCGTTGACGTCCTCGTACTGCTTCTTCACAGCGTCGAACAGCACAAGCCATATCTTCTCGTTCTGCCGGTGGGCAGAGTCGGCAAGCAGCTTGCGCATCGAGGCTTCAGCCTCAACCGCATTGCCCGCCTTAATAGCAGATTTGGCTTGCGAGATTTCCTTCTTCTGCGCAAAGGCAGGAGCGAGGGCGATGAATGCAAACAGCGACACCAGAAATAGTTTTCTGAACATTTTATCCCGATTACAATCCACGGCATGCCCCACCTTATTATATATATAGGCAGGACATGCCGCATGAGTTAATTAATAAAAATAGAAGCTAACGGCAGATTACTTGCCACCGTTCAGACGCTCCAAGTTGTAGTTGGTGTTGTCGAGCATGTACGACCAGCTTGCGCGCTGCTGGTTGGGGTCGATGTCGCGTGCCTTCTCGAAGCACTCCTTAGCCTTCTCGAACAGACCCTTCATCGCTGCAACGTCCTGCTGCTGGGCAGCCTTGTTGTTGTAGCAGAAGCCGAGGAAGGTGAGAGCCAGAGCGTCATCCTTAGCTGCGGTAGCCTTCTGCAGAGTAGCGATAGCCTCGTCCCACTTGCTTGCGTTCATGAGAGCCTGACCCTTCACGAGGTTAGCCATGAAGTCGTTGGGGTTGGCAGCGAGACGCTCAGCGAGGATAGCGTCCTGCTTGTCCTGCATGCCGAGAGCGCCGTAGAGCGGAGCGAGCACAGAGAAGATGTTCTCGTTAGCCTTGTCCTTGAGGTAGAGAGCCTCTACGTCCTTGAGGCAGCGCAGAGAGTCTTCCTTGGTCTTCATAGCCTGCTGCATGAAAGCCACCTTAACGCCGAGAGCCTCCTTGTAAGAAGCTGTGTCGTTGAGGGCTACGTCACAATACTGGTTAGCCTTGTCCATGTCCTTCATCTGGTAAGCCAGACGAGCTGCGATGAGGGCTACGCTGCCGAGATACTCGTCGCGTGCGCCCTTGTCAACGTCGGCGAAGAGCGGAGCTGTGTAGCTGTCTACGTAAGCTGCGAAGTACTTGTAAGCCACGGTCTGGTCGTCGCCCTGCAAGCCGTCCTGACCAGCGATAACGAACTGGATGCGGTTAGGCCAGATGCGGTCTGCGTTCTTCTTGCGGAACTTAGGAGCCACCTTGCCCTTAGCGTTGGGGAGCTGGTCGTACTTGTCGCACTCGAGAGCGTTGTTAAGACCGTTGAGAAGACCGTTGTACATGCCCTGCTTGTCGTAGGTCTTGTTGCTCTTCTGACCCATCTGCTCGAGAGTCTGAACCTCTACAGCTACGGCGTTCTCCTTGTTGAACTTGTCGAAAGAGAGGTCGACGAGCTTGTTGTAGCCCTTAGCCTTGTCTTCGTCGTTGAGCGAAGAGAGGCAAGAGTTGAGACCGCTCTGTGCCTCAGCATAATCCTTTGCCTTAAGAACAGACTTAATGTCCTGAGCAAATGCAGATGTGGCAGTTACTGCCAGCAATGCTGCTACGAATAATTTTTTCATAACTTTGTTTGGTTTAATTGTTATTCTGTTTCTGTTGTTTGAGTCTCGGTCTGCGGAGCCTCTGTTGCCTGAACATCGGTAGCAGGGGTTGCGTTTTCGTCGTCCTTGTCGCCGCTCACTTCAGCCTCCTTCTCAGTGCTCATCACCTTGCATACGCTTGCGATGACGTCGTTCTTCTTTGAGAGGTTGATGAGGCGCACGCCCTGTGTGGCGCGACCCATGACACGACACTCCGAAACGGCGAGGCGGATAGCGATGCCGCTCTTGTTGATGATCATGAGGTCGTTGTCGTCGGTGACGTTCTTGATAGCCACGAGGCGACCGGTCTTCTCGGTGATAGAGAATGTCTTCACGCCCTTGCCGCCACGGTTGGTCTTGCGGTAGTCTTCTACCTGAGAGCGCTTGCCGTAACCGTTCTCAGACACAACCATCACGGTCTCGGTCTCGGCGTTGTTCACGACAATCATGCCCACAACCTGGTCGTCGCCGTCGTCGAGCTTCATGCCGCGCACACCGGTAGACACACGACCCATGGTGCGGATAGAGTCTTCGTCGAAGCGTACGGCGCGTCCGTTGCGGTTGGCGAGGATAATCTCGTTCTTGCCGTTGGTGAGGCGCACGTCTACCACCTCGTCGCCCTCAACGATGTTGATGGCGTTGACACCGTTGGTGCGCGGACGCGAGTAAGCCTCGAGGCTTGTCTTCTTCACGGTGCCGTTCTTCGTAGCGAACACTACGTAGTGCGACTTCACGAACTCCTCGTCGTTCAAGCCGCGCAGACGCAGCAATGCGTTGACAGAGTCGTCGGGCTCGATGTTGAGCATGTTCTGGATGGCGCGACCCTTGAAGTTCTTGTCGCCCTCGGGTATCTCGTAGCACTTGAGCCAGTAGCAGCGGCCCTTGCGTGTGAAGAACAGCATGGTCTGGTGCATCGTAGCCGGGTAGATATATTCGGTGAAGTCCTGCTCGCGTGTGCGTGCTCCCTTCGAACCTACGCCGCCGCGCGACTGCTCGCGGAACTCGCTGAGCGGTGTGCGCTTGATGTAGCCCAAGTGCGACACGGTGATGACAACCGGGTCGTTCGGGTAGAAGTCTTCGGCGTTGAACTCGTGCTCGTACGGCTTGATCTCCGTGCGGCGCTCGTCGCCGTACTTCTCCTTCACCTCCTGCAGGTCGTCCTTCATCACCTTCTTGCAAAGCTCAGGGTCGCTGAGAATCTGCTCGAAGTAGGCAATCTGACGCTCCAGCTCCTCAAACTCGGCGTGCAACTGGTCGATGCGCAGGCCGGTGAGCTGAGAGAGGCGCATATCGACGATGGCTTTCGACTGCAGTTCGTCGAGGTCGAAACGCTTCTCGAGGTTGCGCTGAGCGTCGGACGGAGTCTTAGAAGCACGGATGATGCGCACAACCTCGTCGATGTTGTCGCAGGCGATAATCAAGCCTTCGAGGATATGGGCACGCTCCTGAGCCTTCTTGAGGTCGTACTTTGTGCGGCGTATGGTGACGTCGTGACGGTGCTCTACGAAATACTTAACGCACTCCTTAAGCGTGAGCAGACGCGGGCGACCGTTGACAAGCGCAATGCTGTTGACAGAGAACGACGACTGCATAGCTGTCATCTTGTAGAGCTTGTTGAGGATGACGTTGGCGTTGGCGTCGCGCTTCACGTCGACAACGATACGCATTCCCTGGCGACCCGATTCGTCGTTGACGTTAGAGATGCCCGTAATCTTGCCCTCCTTAACGAGGTCGGCGATGCCGGCAACGAGGTCGGCCTTGTTGACGCCGTAAGGAATCTCGGTAACAACAATCTTGTCGTGGGTATCGCCGCTCTCAATCTCAGACTTTGCACGCATAACGATGCGTCCGCGGCCCGTCTCGTAAGCCTGGCGCACGCCCTGCAAGCCATATATGTACGCACCCGTAGGGAAGTCGGGCGCCTGGATGTACTGCATGAGTCCGTCGGTGTCGATATCGGGGTTGTCAATGTATGCGCAGCAGCCGTCGATAACCTCGCAGAGGTTGTGGGTAGGCATGTTGGTAGCCATACCAACGGCGATACCGTTGCCGCCGTTCACAAGAAGGTTAGGTATCTTTGTAGGCATAACCGACGGCTCGGTGAGCGTATCGTCGAAGTTGGAGTCCATGTCTACGGTGTCCTTCTCCAAGTCGTCCATGATGTGCTCGCCCATCTTCGAGAGGCGGCACTCGGTGTATCGCATGGCAGCAGGAGAGTCGCCGTCAACCGAACCGAAGTTACCCTGTCCGTCCACAAGCATGTAGCGCATGTTCCAGCTCTGTCCCATACGCACCAAAGCGCCGTAGACAGAAGAGTCGCCGTGAGGGTGGTACTTACCGAGCACCTCACCAACGACGCGCGCACACTTCTTGTAAGGATTGCTGCTTGTGTTGCCGATGCCGAGCATACCGTAGAGGATGCGGCGGTGAACCGGCTTGAATCCGTCGCGAACATCAGGGAGGGCACGAGCCACAATCACCGACATACTATAGTCGATGTACGACTTCTTCATCTCCTCCTCAATGTTGATTTTCTGGACTCTGTCCAGATCAATTGTTTGATTTTCGTCCATTGATTATTATAAAATGTATTTTTATTGCGTTTATGCGGGCGCTTCCTACAACGGAAAATCGCCTCAAATGCCCTTTATTTTCGCTGTAAGCGATTTTAGGGCCGTCTTCAAGGGTGTAAAATTACAAAAAATATTTGGATTAGCAGCGCTTAGATGGCTTAAAAAACGTGTTTTAAGAGATTTTATACACAACACCCTCACCATCTCACCACCTCACCATCTCACCACCACAACATCATATCTCACCACCACAACATCATATCTCACCATCTCACCACCACAACACCTCACCACCTTTGTTACAATTCGGTTAAAACCGCATTTAAATGTTGTGTGTTCGGATTATTAGGTATAACTTTGCACCCGAACAAATAAAAGTAACACATGTTTCATCTTTCAGAATTTATGTTTTTGGGCGGCTTCATAGTCTTTATAGCCGCCATTCTCGTGCTCGACATGCTCGTAATAGACAAGAAAGCGCACGAGGTGTCGATACGTGAGGCAGGCACATGGACTGCCGTTTGGATAACACTCGCACTTGTTTTCTCGGTCTTTCTATGGTTCAAGGGCGACATGGTGCACGGCATAAGCAGCTTTGCCGACCTTAAAGCCGTGGCGTCGGCGTACGCTCCACACCTGAAGCTCGACCCATCGGACTTTGAGGCGAGTCTGCAGCAGTATCGCCATTATATGACGGTGAGCTATATCTCTGGATACCTTATAGAAAAGACGCTGTCGGTAGACAACCTGTTCGTGATGATGATGATATTCACGGCGTTCGGCGTGGGCAAGAACGAGTATCAGCACGTGCTCAACTGGGGCATCCTCGGCGCAATAGTGCTGCGCTTCGTGTTCATCTTCCTCGGCGCAGCCATAATCAGCCGCTTCGACTGGGTGCTGCTGGTATTCGGTGGCGTACTTATATATAGTGGTGTGAAGATGTTCCTCGACCGCAACAAGAAGGAGGAGATGGACGTGCAGAAGAATCCTATCGTGCGACTACTCTCGAAGACCGGACGCATACACACACAGTTTGAGGGCGACCGCTTCTTCATACGCAAGGCAGGCCGTCTGCTCTTCACCCCGCTCTTCGTGACGGTGCTCGTGATAGAGTTCAGCGACTTGATATTCGCGTTCGACAGCATTCCGGCTGTGTTCTCGGTGTCGCTCGACCCGTATGTGGTGTTCTTCTCTAACATCTTCGCCATCCTCGGTTTGCGTGCTATGTTCTTCCTCCTGGCAGCCATCGCCGATCGCTTCCGCTATCTGAAGACCGGCGTATGCGTACTGCTGCTCTTCATCGGTGTGAAGATGCTCATTCACGAGTGGGTGGAGATAGACGCCGTGGCTTCGCTCTGCATCATCCTCGCCGTGCTCGTTGTAAGTATAGGCGCATCGCTGCTGCCGCAGCGCAAGAAGGCATAAGGAAAAAAAATACTATCAATGGATAGCATGTCAAAACCCAATTAATGCGGGCTGTGCCCTGCTGGTAGATGGCTGGTAGATGGCTGGTAGATAAAACAGCCATCTACCAGCCTTTAACATGTTAACCAACAACGCTTTGCAAGCCTGCTGGAAGATATGGTACATTTTTGCATAAATTGATTTTTACATATACTCATACGATTTACATCGCTTTCTATTCAATAGTTTTTAATATAATTCTTGCTTTTTCTTCCGTTATTCAACGATTATTTATAACCTTGCATAACGCAAACTCTCGAACAATCATTATAATTAAACCAATAAAAACCATTAAACTAACAAAAGAAAGGATTTATTATGAAGAAAATTTTTACTCTTTTTTTCGTTGCTGATGCTCTCAGTCGTAGCCATGGCTGCCGACCTCAAGACCGGCGTTACCTACAAGGGTACATGGGCTGACATCGAGAACGCTTACACACCGGTTGAGGGTGAGATCAGATTGTTATCGGTAGCGGTGAGGGCAGCAACCAGCAGTCGAACGCTCTCTACAAGTACATCAAGCTCGTGAACAAGGACGTTGTGGACGGCATCAACTCAGTTAACACTGCCGACAACAGCACTATCACAGAGATCTACACTCTCGGTGGCGCTCGCGTCAACAGCCTCCAGAAGGGCATCAACATCTTACGTCTGGCTAACGGCAAGACTGTAAAGGTTATCAAGTAAACAGGATATTGAATTAAGAACGAACTTCGTTTCAGTCCGAATCAAAAGCGGATTAAACGGAGTTCGTTTTTTTTATTTGAACCAACTGCGGATTTTTAGGCTGCGTTGTATCGACAACGGATTTAACTTTGGGTGCACCCCCTTGAAGGCACCCACCGAATCCGATTAATCCGTTGTTATTTTTACTTCAGCAGGGATGCAGATATTAATCCGCTTTTTAGATTAATCCGCAGTAAAAAATCAGAACAAAAAAAAGTTGGAAACAGTGTCTCTATAAGCCGGGTTCTGTTTCTCGCGCCGGATTGCTGCGCCGCGAGCCTTCTGTCATTTATCTACTACGCAAGTCGCCCTGCGTCTCCAGCATTCTACCCTCCACCGTCGCTATGGTCGGACGGGACGCCCTCAAACGATGGTATACATGAACTTGCAGCCCCCAGATGGTACAGCCCGATGATCACCCACCGGCTGGTGGTCTCTTACACCACCTTCTCACCCTTACCACACACGAAGCGTGGCGGTTGTTTTCTTCTACCGACACCTGCCGTCGCCGACAGCTTCTACTTTCGGAAGTGGGGTTCCCTGTGCTGCCCGGACTTTCCTCTCCTGCGCCTATGCACAGCAGCGACAGAACCGAGACACTGTTTCCAACAGACTGCAAAGTTACTGAAAATTGCGCATTCTGAGCAATTTTTGGTCGTTTTTTTATTCAACTAACAGTAGCGGAGGTCTCCGTCCTCCGCAGCACCAAGTCAAATTACATACTCAGCTTGCTGCAGAGGCAGAAGACCTCCGCTACTAATAGGCTACAAATGCACTATAAAATGTTAGAAGTTGACACCCAAGCTGAGCGACAGGCTGCGGTTGTGCGATGTGTCGAACTCGTCGTGACAGATGTTAGAGAGTCCGACATCGTAGGTGAGGTCGGCGTAGAAGAGGTCGTACGTCACGCCGCAACCGAAGCGCAGACCAGCGTCGAAGCGCTTGAAGTAGTGGTGTGAGAAGGAGTTGGACACTTCGCGGTCGCCGAAGTTCTTAGCCTTGCCGCCCACGCCGAACGCGAAGTAGCCGCCGGCGAACGGCTGCACAGAGAAGTGCTCGTTGAGCTGTATGGCATACTTCATGACGATCGGTATCTCGAGATAGTGGAGACTGTAGGTCACCTTCTTGCCCTCATAGAGGTTCTTGCCGCCCTTCTCCACATACATCAGTCCGCTCTCGATGAACACCGGAGCCTTCGGCGAGAGCTGCATACCGCCGAACACACCGAGGTTGAGACCGGTCTGCGTGTTGCCGCCGTCGAGCGCCTTGTCGTCGGAGTCGACGGTAGTGAACGACGGACCGATGCGTATGCCCATATACACGCCGTCGATGCCGAAGCGGTCGTAGCGGTTGGCATACATGGAGTAGTCGCGGCGGCTGCCGTAGTTATGGTCTCTATAGTCCTGATAACCCTGCGCCTGCACGCCGAGCACCGATGTAAGCAGCGCCAGGGCTGCCATTAAAAACTTCTTCATTGTTCTATGTGTTTTTGATTAATGTTGCGAATTTACGATAAATTCGACTAACGACAAGAGAAATTTCCCTATAAAATGTTATGAATATCCCTATTCTGCCACATTTTAAGAATTTAGAGAAAGATTTTTTGCGACCTTCGCTTGATTTGCATCACGTTCTGCAACGTTAAACGTTTACATGTTGCAGTTATACCTTATTAATTGCGTAACTTTGCAACGTAAAAAAGGATAACAAGTAATACATTTTATTTTTAGGATGCAAAACAAAGAATCTTTTACCAGATGGTTGCCCCTTGTAGGGCTTACCTTTGCCGTGTTCGTGTTCAACACCTCCGAGTTTATGCCTATCGGCCTGCTCACCGACATTGCCACCGACCTTAATATCAGCGAGGCGCGCGCCGGTCTGCTCATCTCGGTGTACGCCTGGGTGGTGGCGATAATGTCGCTGCCACTGATGATAATGGTGTCGAAGATGGAGCTGAAGCGGTTGTTGCTGTCCATAATAGCGTTGTTCGTGGTGAGCCATGTAGGGTCGGCATTAGCCGAAGGCTATTACACGCTGATGCTCTCGCGCATCGGTGTGGCTTGCGCCCACTCTATATTCTGGTCGATAGCCTCGCCGCTCGCTGTGCGCACCGTGCCCGACGGAAGGCGTGCCTTAGCATTGAGTGCTATTGCCACTGGTTCGTCGGTAGCCATGGTCGTAGGTCTGCCGCTGGGTCGCGTGGTAGGTCTTTATGTAGGCTGGCGAATGACGTTTCTGAGCATCGCCATCATCTCCGCCCTCATATTCGTGTTCATACTCATGGTATTTCCCAAACTGCAGAGTCGAGGCAAGTTCGCCTTCAAGGAGCTTCCGACGCTGCTGCACAACCGCGTGCTGCTGGGCGTGTTCATCATGTCGGTGCTCTTCGCTACAGCCCACTACACTGGTTATAGCTACATCGAGCCGTTCCTGGGCAAGGTGGCAGCCATGGCGCCCGACACCGTGACGCTGGTACTCATCGTGTGCGGCGGTTCGGGCATGTTCGGCAGCATAGCCTTCTCAAAATACTATATGTCTAACCGCCGCCGCTTCATGCTTGCCGTCACGTTAGGTCCTGCCTTGTGCATGCTTCTGCTGCAGGCTGCGGCTACGGGCATGGCGTACATCCTCGCCGTCTGCATCTTGTGGGGAGCCATGGCTACGGCGTTCAACATAGCCTTTCAGGACAACACCATACGCTTTGCGCCGGAGCACGCCACGTCCATCGCCATGTCTATCTTCTCGGGCATCTTCAACCTCGGCATAGGCAGCGGCGCCTACGTGGGCGGACTTGTGGTGAGCCGGCTATCTATAGAATATATAGGTTATGCTGGCGGAGCTATCGGTATGATTGCTGCACTTTACTTGACACTGCGCTATTTCCCCAACATGAGACGTAGGGAGGCGGCGGAAACAAAACAAAAGTAAAAAACGAGCATTTGTTTTCTAACAGCCGTTAATATGTTAAATTGTAGTGTTAAAATGGGATAAAGATGCATGTCAATTTGTCAGATTAACAATTTTTGCGCCTAAATTTGCAACCACGAAAACAGAAACGCTGTTGTTTTAACACCGCTCGACCCACACGAACGGCAATGTGTCAAACCGGGCGACAGCGTTAAGTAGGTCGTAAACGATTAGAAAACAATAACAAACAAGAAAATAAACAGAACTATGAAAAAGTATTCTAAGTATTTTGTTGTGGCAATGAGCGCTCTTGCCTTTGCCTTCTCTACAGGAACATTACTAAAGGTGAACGCTACGCCGGCTACATCGGCTGCCGTGCCTGCCCAGCCCGTCGACTTGACGTACGCAGCAGAGAAGTCGCTGCCGTCGGTGGTGCATATCCTCAGCACAAAGAACTCGAAGGTGCAGACCGTAGAGGTGGAGAGCGACCCGTTCTCCGACTTCTTCTCTGACCCGTTCGGCTTCTTCGGCAACCCGCAGGGCAACGGCGGTAAGCAGAAGCGCAGCGTGCGCACACCGAAGCAGCAGGGATCTGGCTCGGGCGTCATCATCTCTACCGACGGCTACATCGTAACGAACAACCACGTGGTGGCTGACGCCGACGAACTGACCGTTACGCTCAACGACAACAAGGAATACTCGGCTCGCATCATCGGCACCGACAAGGCGTCTGACCTGGCGCTCATCAAGATCGACGGCAAGAACCTGCCGGCTATCACCATCGCCAACAGCGACGACATCAAGGTGGGCGAATGGGTGCTCGCCGTGGGTAACCCGTTCAACCTTACCAACACCGTTACGGCGGGCATCGTGAGCGCTAAGGCTCGCTCGCTCTATCAGAACGGCGTGGAGTCGTTTATACAGACCGACGCAGCCATCAACCCCGGCAACTCGGGCGGCGCACTCGTCAACACTCGCGGTGAGCTTATCGGCATCAACGCCATGCTCTACTCTCAGACAGGTTCGTTCAGCGGCTACGGCTTCGCTATTCCTACCTCTATCATGAACAAGGTGGTAGCCGACCTGAAGCAGTACGGCACCGTGCAGCGTGCGCTCATCGGCATCCAGGGTCAGGACGTGAAAAACTATGTTGACGCCAAGAAGGACAAGGGCGAGGACGTAGACCTCGGCACAATGGAGGGCATCTACGTAGCCAAGGTTTCTGAGGAGAGTGCGGCTGAAGAGGCTGGCATGAAGGAAGGCGACGTCATCACTGCTATCGACGGCAAGCCGGTGGGCAAGATGGCAGAACTGCAGGAGGTACTCGCAAAGAAACGCCCGGGCGACAAGGTGAGCGTCACTTATCTGCGCGACAAGAAGAAGGCTACAAAGACCTTGACGCTGAAGAACGAAAAGGGCAACACGCAGGTCGTAAAGAAGGCTGACCTCGACGTGCTCGGCGGCAACTTCCGCGCCGTTACAGATGCCCAGAAGGAGCAGCTGAACATTGGCTACGGTCTGGAGGTGCTGAAGGTGAACGCAGGCAAGCTGAAGAACGCAGGCATCACAAAGGGCTTCATCATCCAGCGCGTCAACGACAGCGCCGTGAAGACCATCGAGGATTTGCAGAACGCCGTGAAGGAGGCTTCTACAAGCAAAGACCCCGTGCTCTACATCCAGGGCGTTTATCCTACCGGCAAGAAGGCTTACTTCGCAGTGCCGCTTGAGGACTAAACGATAGAAGCCTACGACAGGTATGTCGTAGGCTCATAAGATACAAAGCGGAGGCCCTAAAGACCTCCGCTTTTTTTGTTGTCGATTAGGCATCCGCGCTGACTGGTCGAAGCATCGGATGGCGAACGGAATCCGATCGGACGGCGGACGGAATCTGATCGGACGGCGAACGGAATCCGATTGGACGGCGGACGGAATCCGATCGGGCGGCGAACGGAATCCGATCGGACGGCGGTCGGTGCAGAACGTAAAAACGACGGCACCAACATTAGTTTTGCCGAGCAACAATAAAAATAAATAGATTAAAATTTGCGACAACCAATAGAAATAACTAAATTTGCAGAATGATGCGTGTATAACGCACCAGCCCTTTTAACAATAAAATAATATCAAAAAAAGCAACACTTAATGAGACAACTTAAAATAACCAAATCGATTACAAATCGAGAGAACGCCTCGCTCGATAAGTATCTTCAGGAGATTGGTCACGAAGAGCTGATTTCCGCAGAAGAGGAAGTGGAGCTCGCCCACCGCATAAAGAACGGCGACCGCAAGGCTCTTGAGAAGCTGACAAAGGCGAATCTGCGTTTTGTTGTCTCCGTTGCAAAGCAATATCAGAACCAGGGTCTCTCGCTGCCCGACCTCATCAACGAGGGCAACATCGGACTGCTGAAGGCTGCCGAGAAGTTCGACGAGACACGCGGCTTCAAGTTCATCTCGTACGCCGTATGGTGGATCAGACAGAGCATTCTGCAGGCCATCGCAGAGCAGAGCCGCTTGGTGCGTCTGCCGCTCAACCAGGTGGGTAGCGTGAACAAGATAAAGCGCATACTGAACAAGTTTGAGCAGGAGAACGAACGCCGACCAAGCATCGACGAGATAGCCGAAAAGACCGATATGCCGCACGAAAAGATTGAGGACGTGCTGAAGGTGGACACACGACAGGTGAGCGTAGACGCGCCGATGACCGAGAGCGACGGAGCAAGCATGCTCGACTTCATGCCGAGCGAGAACGAGCCGTCTACCGACAGCCAGCTCGTGATAGAGTCGATGCGCGAGGAGATTGCGTTGGCCCTCTCCGTGCTCAACGAGCGCGAACGCAACGTGGTAGAGGCTTTCTACGGCATCAACCAGCCCGAATGCACGATGGAGGAAATCGGCAACAAGTACGGACTCACACGCGAACGTGTACGCCAGATAAGAGAGAAGGCTATACGCAAGCTGAAACAGAATACAAAGAACAAGCTGCTCAAGGCTTACCTGGGCAGATAAAGCTGCGACGCGACCATAACGGACAGCGCCGCTGAAACAACAGAAAACAAGGAAAGAAATGAAGATTCGCACATTACTGGCATTGGCACTGCTGCTCATGCCGTCGCTTATGTTCGCACTGCAGAAGCAGGAGCGACTCTACGTATACGGTGTAGCCACATCGTTCAACGACTCTACGGTGTACATCACAGAGATTCAGCAGCTCGATTCGGCTTGGGTAGACACCAAGACGGGCTTTCTCTACAGCCGCAACAACTACTCGTTCCAGTTGCGCGACCATCTGAAGGCTAACGGATTCGCCACCCCCACTTGCGTAACCTACTTCGCAAAGACACGCAAGGAGATAGAGAAGAAATACGTGGCTATAAAGAAGCGCTACGCAACAAGAGGACACTACAACGTGAAATACGTCACAAAGCACGACTTTACATACAGCTGTCTCGTACCAGACGATAGCGAGCGTGCCGATTTGCAGACAAAGAAGGCGAAGAAGAAATAATGGAGATCATAGCAGACTATTGCATCGCAGAACATAACGTGAGGGTTGTCTTTGCCGAAAACGGAAAGAACAACACCGAACTGTTACCGTCGTTCGAGCCTTTCAAGAAAGAAGGCTCAAACGACGATTTTCTTTTTACGCTGCGCGTGGACGACACGCTGGCTCCCGTGGCTAAGGACCGCCGCGAGCGCATCGACACGTTCGAGACGGGCAACGGCGACACCGTTGTAGACCTACTCGACAACGGCGGCTATCAGTATATAGTGAAGGACATACACGGACGCAGCTGCTGTCTGCTGCAGACCAACAAGGACTTTAGCGAGGGCGTTTGTGCGCTGAACGGCAACTATCAGATGCGCCAGTTCGGACTGAACAACGCGCTGATGATGCTCTACGCCTTCCGCGGCAGCTTCTTCGACACGTTGCTCATACATGCTTCGCTCGTGAGAAACGGCGGCTACGGCTATGCGTTCACCGCAAAGAGCGGCACGGGCAAGAGCACGCACACGCAGCTTTGGCTCGACAACATACCGGGATCGGACCTGATGAACGACGACAACCCCGTGGTGCGCGTCATCGACGGCAAGGCGTACATCTACGGCAGTCCGTGGAGCGGCAAGACGCCGTGCTACCGCAACATTAAGGCACCGATCGGAGCCTTAACGCAGATAGTGCGCGCGAAGGAGAACCGCGTGGAGCGTTTAGCACCTACAAAGGCGTTCACATACATTCTGCCTGCCTGCTCTACGATGAAGTGGGACAAAGTGGTGTTCCGCAACACATACAACGCCGTGATACGACTCATCGAGGCTGCACAGTACATCTATGCGCTGCACTGTCTGCCCAACAAGGAGGCAGCAGAGGTGAGCTTCAAGACGCTGACAGCACCCCATCAGTAAAATCACAACACATCTCAACACATCACCACCACAACACCTCACCATCTCACCACCTCAACATCTCTCACCACCTCACCATCTCACCACCTCAACATCTCTCAACACCACACCACCTCACCACCACACAACCACAACATCTCAACACCTCACCACCTCAACATCTCACACCCTATCTCAACATGGAAAAAGAAATAAGACAGTACAACAATGCACAACTGATACCGTACTTCGTGGAGATGATAAACCAAGGGCACACCGTCACCTTCAAACTGAAAGGCTTCAGCATGCGCCCGTTCCTCGAAGACGGACGCGACAAAGCGATACTTGGCAAACACACCACCGTGCGTTGCGGCGACGCTGTGCTGGCAGAGATAAGTCCGAAGACGTACGTGCTGCACCGCATCGTGAACATCGACGGCGACAAGGTGACGCTGCGCGGCGACGGCAATCTCGGCACCGAGGAGTGTACGCTGGCAGACATACGCGGCATCGCTCTGGCGTTCTACCGCAAAGGACGCAGCACGCCCGACTATACCTCAGGACGCAAATGGCGCATCTATTCGGCTATCTGGACCCGACTGCTACCCATACGCCGCTACCTGCTGTACATATATAGAAAAGTAAACAGGTTGGAAAGGTAGAAAGTAAAAGAGTAAAAAGGTAAAAGAGTAAAAAGAATTAGCTAAGGCTTAGAAAGGTCTAAAAAGGCTTAGAAAGGCCTAAAAAGGCCTGGCTCAGCTTAATAACACCAAGAAATATGAAGATAAAGAAAGGTTTCGTCCTGAAGGACATTTGCGGCGAGAGCATTATCGTTGCAGAAGGCAAAGAGAACATCGACTTCACAAAGATTATCAGCATGAACGAGAGTTCGGCTTTCCTCTGGGAAAGCGTTAAGGACAAGGAATTCGATGCTGAGACGCTGAAACATCTGCTCTGCGAGGAATACGACGTCGACGACGCTACGGCAGAAAACGACGCAAAAGCATTGCTCGACAGCTGGATAGAAGCAGAAATAGTTGAGTAAACAAAACACGCAAAAACGGCATATCCAAAAAACAAGGATATGCCGTTTTTGCATTTTTTAAAGTCTTAGTATTTCAAGACCTTGGCAGCCACACGCTTGAACTGCGGCATTGCCTTTCCTATGGATGCACCGATGTAAGTAGGGTCGCAAACTATGTATTTCTTTCCCTCTACGGTGACGAAATCGCCCGACACATTCTCGTTGAAGCATACCGCTGTGGCGATATGGTTAGGATAATCGAGCAACACGACATCGAGTTTCAGCAGGTTGCGCACCAGATATGAATAGAGCACCGCACGATCCTCGCAGTCGCAGTAGGGATAGTAGAATAGTTCCTCTACGAAGAACGGTTTCTCATAGCCGAACTGTTCTTGATCGGTGGCGTACTTGAAGCCGGTCTGCACGAAGTTGATGAGCAGGTTGGCAGCTTCGGTCTCGCTCTTGCCCTCAACGATCGGAGCAAGCGACGAGAGCAATCTGTCGGCAACAGCCGGGTTCACCTTCGCATTCACATACACGCTATAGTCGCACTGCGGCATGCTCTTGTAGAACAGCATCAGCGACTTGGGAACGTCGACAGATACCGCCACTGTGCCCGCACCATTCTTGTGTACGGAGTTGACCATTCCAGAATTGAGCAGCGGAGCGTTAGTTATCTGCATGTCGATACTGCTCTTTGCCTTCGGCGAATCCTCCTGACACATATAGAACTGGCAAGTCTCGTCGCTTGTAAGGTTGTAATAGTTGAGTCCGTCCTTAGTGAAATAAGGACGACCATACATCTTACAGTCGGTCGCTACGAAGAGAAGCATCTGGTCGCGGTCGGCACGGCGCGCCATCTTCGACTTATATCCGAGTTCGTTGAGTAGGAACTGCTGCATTACAACAGACGCATGTGCATCGGCACAAAGGGCATTAGACACGTCGCGAACAAAGAGGAACACACCCCAATCGTTGAGCTTAAGGTCTTTCTTCAGTTGACGACAGTCGGCAAGCAACGGCTTGTAGTCGGCCTTGCACATCGCCTCGTAAGCATCGGCAACAGCCTTCTCGCGCATATTGCCTATAGAGCATACGCCCTTCAGCGACTTGTCTACGTAAATTCTCTGTCCGCAGTAGTTAATCATCTGCTTCTCTGACGACTCTTTATAGAGTGCGCTCATAGGTGCAGAAGGCTTAGCGGTTGGCACCGATACCACTGCTGGCGGAGTGGTTGGAGGTGTCGGGGTTGCTGGCTTGGCTGCAGGAGTCGTAGGCTTGGCAGTAGGACTTGCAGGCTTAGCTGTTGGAGTTGCGGGCTTGAGAGTAGGAGTCGTAGGCTTGGTAGCTGGAGTTGCAGGCTTAACTGTCGGAGTCGTAGGCTTAGGCTGCGGCTTTTCAAAGCCAACCTTCTCACCGTCATTAATCTTGCCCTGCGGTCGCTGCTTGCTCTCGCCGGTAGACTGTCCGAGGATGTCCTCGATATCAAGTTCCACGGGTGGCGCCACCGGGTCCTTTTTCTCGTCGTATACGACCGGCTTCACAGGCTCCGGTTTGGTGCGCTTCTCCACCGGTTTCTTTGCCTCAAACTCCTTCCAAGGATTGCGCAGGAAACTGATGAACTGCTTGTTGGCATCGTCAATGAACTTGTCGAACGACTGCACCTCAGTCTTTATGAAGCTGTCGAAATCGTCGTCTACAACTTGTGCCTGAGTCCCCATACAACACGTTGCACCTAAAGCAAATAATATCAATCTTTTCATTTGTACGGGTTTCGTTTAGTTTATCATTATCTAAAAAATCCGAAGAAGAGCAGACGAGTCTACCCTTCCCCGGATTGGATAAAACATCTCTAAGAAATTACTCGTCTGCCGGTACCGGCTCACCGATGAACTCCTCAACCTGCTCTGAGAGGTCGTCGAGGGCTGCTTTCTTCTTTGCTTCTCTTGCAGCCTCCTCACGAGCCTTCTTAGCAGCAGTCTCGTCGAGAGTCATGTAAACCTGGAACTCCTTAACGCCACCCTTCTCGCGAACGAGCATGAAGTGTACCTTTACAAGACCAGAAATCTTTGTGTTGACGCCCGACTCGTAAGCAGCACCGAACTTGTCGATCTCCATACCCGACTGTTCGCTTGCATCAGACGACATGACACTCTTCATCTTACCTACGATCTGAGCCTTTGCACGGCTTGCATAGCTTGTGATGCCGTTCATCATGGCGTTATCGCGACCTATCTTCGGGTTCTTACCTACAGCAAGACCTGTGATCACAAGGTGGTTGTCGGGGTCAGCCTCAACGTATGTGCGATACTTTGTCAATGCGTACTCCATTGTAGAAGCTGTGGCATACAATGACCAACCTGCCTTCTTCCACTCTTTGCAGGTCTTCTTTACATCCTTTGCCAACGCTTTCGACTGAGCAAAAGCTACTGATGTGCCGCAGAACACAAGGGCTATAGCCAGTAATACATTAAAAATTCTCTGTTTCATAATAGTTCAGTTTAAATAGTTATTAATTATTTTTGTTTAATCCTTTCATTTTTCAAATCTCTTGGTCTAAACTTTATTAAGACTAAATCTGAAACATTTTCAGACTAAGGTTTAGAACCCGAAAACCAGTCTACTCCCAATTTGTAGAATACTGCAACGCGACCTTGATAGGTTCGATAGCTCCGGTGTTGGGGTTTACGACCGTGAGCGTGCCGTTAACGAATGCGAAGTCGCCCTTTTTCACCTTACGCAGCGAGCAATCGCCCTTCGCCAGCATCTTTATCTGGATGAGTCCTTTTGTAGAATAGACGGCGTCTGCATTGTCGAAGATAAGCGGCACGGCGAGGTCGGGCACATTAAGTTCAAGACTCTTCACCGCAAACTTGCTGCCATTGCGATTGTTGACAGTAAGGCGCACGGTGATGTCGGTCACTTCACGTGCGGCTGCGTCAACCATTGCGGCTGTCAGCATTACCTTTCCTTCAGGAACAAGCGAGAGCCTTTGGTCGGCATTGCCTGCGCCGGCTTCAGCCAGCGAGAACTTATGCGAAAGACGCTTACCGTCGAGGCGCAACTGCACATTGATGAAGTTTTCTTCGTCCTCAATACAGTCGCTATCGTCGTATGTGATGACGAACTTGCCGTCGGCTGTAGGACGCACATTGAGCTGCGAAGCACAGTTCGACTTCAGTGTGGGCACCGTAGACACCTTGACAGGCATGCCCTTCAACAGTAGCTGGCAGTGGTATTCGCCATGCTTAACGAACTCTCCAGTGAGGCTGAGCGCATCATAAAGCTGACGATAGCGCTTCTTCAAGCCGTCAACCTGCTCCAAACGCACATCATCAAAGAAGTAAGCCTTCAGAGCGTCGAGCTCGGTGATGGCAGTCTTGATGTCTTCCACCGCTTCTATATTGTTCAACTTCTGTTCCAGCTGTTCGTACTTGGCAGTCATCTCCTTGTCGAGAGCCTCAAACTCAGCCTGAAGCGTGAGTTGCTCGCTGCGCGAGTAAGGATAGAGCACCGAATACTCGTAATAACCCTTGCCCGTCTTCTTGTTGAGCATACGCTGCCAATAGATGCCGGCAATCTTGTTTGGCGAAATGCCCTTGAGGAAAGGCAGATTAGCCGACTTTATCTTTGAAAGACGTGTGAACTCGTCGCGCGAATCGACGCTGCCGTTCTCCACAACCTCGCTCGACTCGTTGCGCTGCGACACACTGACATTGCTTGCCACCGAGAGAATGATGCGTTCTGTCACCTCCGTCATCGCCTTCACCTGAGCGTCGGCAAGAGAACTGGCAGTGACGGTAACTACAAACGCTCCATCGTTGGCTTGGTTAAGCCATTCGGGAGTCTTCTTTGCGCTACGCTCCACCACCTTGTCCTGTGCCAATGTCATGCAACACGCAGCAAGAAGCAGACACAAAGCCAATGATATTCTTTTCATAATATACCTAATTATTACCAGTTAACCTTCAAGTTGCGAATCTCCACTATACCATCGCGCACTTTGAGCTTCAGATAAGACACTGTCTCCATAGGATGGTCGTAGTTGATGATGTAGAAATCGTGCTTCAGCTTGACGCGTGCCGGCATGCTCACCCATTCGTATGACGAATCGTTAGAGGTAACAGCCATATTTTCACGAGTGAGTTCGCGTCCGTTGTCGTCAATCACTACGTTCATTGCGATGTCGCCGTTAGAGATATTCGCATTATTGTTGACGTATTCGGTCTTTATGGTGATGCGCTTCCGCGTAGGATTGCCCGTGCAACTGAGAATGCGGAAGTCGAGGTCGTTCTTAGAGATGGTTATCTCGCACTCTGGAGCGGCAGGAGCTGGCGCCGGAACGGGTTTCTCCACAATCTTCTCAACTACAACCGGCTTCTCCACAACCTTCTCCACCACAACAGGCTTCTCTACAACCTTTTCCACAACAACCGGTTTCTCTACGACCTTCTCCACAACCTTCTCTACGACGACCGGCTCTGGAGTGTTGTTCATATTCTCAAGAATCTGCTTCTGCAAAGCCGCAGCCTGGTCGTAGCAAGGCACGTTGGCTGTAGCGGCAGACAGATAGCTCACTGCCTCCTGACAATGGTTCTGGTTGTAAAGGGTCTGAGCCTTCTGCAGAATGAAAGCGCAATTGTTAGCGTAATAGTCAGCAATCTTCTTGCGCGCCGTATTGATGAAGCGCGTGAAGGCAGGTGCAGTCACCTTTATGTTCTTCACCATCGAGAGCATAGCCTTCTCCTTGTTGCCTACAGCTTCGCCCTGAACCGGAATCGTCACGCTGTAATACTCTGCACCGTCGATGATGTTCTTGGCGATAAGCACCAGTTCGCCTTGAGCCAAAGACACGTTTCTCACCATGCCGCCGTCTGTAGACAGCACTTTGTCGAGAGACAACGACGGCGAAACAGCGAATACGTTGTACACATCGGCTGCAGCAGCACTGTTGCGGTTGAACACCTGATGCAGCTTAAGGTCGAGCGCATTGACAACATCCTCAGACAAGCCCTTTGTCTCCGACTTCAATATGGTGAAGTGTATATCGCTTTGTGCATATCCTACCATTGCAACGAATAGGAATATAATCTGTAAGAATGTCTTTTTCATAAAACACCTTTATATAGAGTTATTGAATCATAATTTCGAGCTTCTGTCCCTGTGCCGTTACAGAAGCCTTATAACCATCGCCCAACTGAGTCTTGAGGAATTTCTTCAAGTCGCTGCTGAAGTTTGACAACGTGTAAGAGCGTCCGCGCTCCACATTCCACAACGGGATGTTCAAGGTCATGTGTATATACTTATCGGTGTTGTTGCTCATGTCATAGACGCTGTTCTGCGCATGGCTGCGCAACCACTCGTCGAGCACATCCTTGAAGTTGTCGCCGGTAGACGGACTGTCCTGATCGAAGTCCCAATCGTCGATAGAGTTAGAGATTGTCATGTCTACATACACCTCTCTGCCCTGGCTCACCATAGCCTCAAACGATGTCTTTATCTGGTTGAAGAAGTCGGCCTTTATCTTCTTGAAGGCATAGTCGACGAGTTCCGACTCGCTCACATTGCCTTTATAGTATTTTCCGCTGGGGAATGTAGCAGAAGCAAGATTGCCGTTTGTCTGACTCTCCACAGCGCTTATGCTCAACTGACACTCCATCTGGTTGTTTGCATCTGTAACAACCGCTGCATCAACGGTGACGATGATGTCGCCAGGCAGCTGCTGCACAATCATTGTATTGATGTCCGACTGGCTTTGCGTGCGCATCATCTCATCTTTCTTCGAGTTGCGCAGTTGCGATACGAAGTTACGAGTCTTGTAACCTTTCTTTGTAAACTCGCCAGTCATCTTGTCGAGAGCGTATTTCTTTGCCTCGCTTGCGTCAATGGCTTCAAGCATAGCCTGGAAGTCGGAGCCTTTGCTCGCCTTCAGACCAGGCACAATAACGATAGTAGGGTTGAGTGCCGATGTGCTTTTCTTTGCACTTGCCACGCCCCACGACGGAGATATCGACATGTTGTTATGCTGCAAGTCGGCGATAAGCGACTTCACGTTTATCGAGAGCTGCACCGTGACACGCACCTTGTTGCCTACCTTCTTGTCGCCAACGGTCTTTACCTCGCTTGTGATGTAGTTGATGTAGCGCGACTCCGAGAAAAAGCGATAGTCGTAGTCGTTACGCTCCACAGCAACCATAGGCGTGCCGTCCTTCACGCCTTCTATACCAGCATGAAACAGAGTATGAAAAGCCGACTTGGCAGCCAGCAGCGCAGCGTCCTTCTTCTTGTCGGCAACGGCTGAAGAACGTACTGTGATTATATTACCGTCCTGCGACACCAATGTAGCATCGGTAGAATAGACTTCTGCATTTATATTTGTACAGAAGAAGAGTCCGAATAAGAGTGATAAGATTATTCTGGTCATAGCTAAAAAAGATAAAATATTTCTGTTTTCGTGCCGATATAAACTAATGACAATGACATGGCTCCATTTTTTCAATGAAGTCATGCCATTTTTATAAACAAAGTCTAATTAGATTATCCCCGTTGCTATTTCACCTATTGTTTTTTTATGGAACACCTCAACCTCAATCTTCTGCTGAGCGTCCATAGCAGCCTTTATCTCCTTGCCACCCTTTACAACGTCGCAAAGTGTGAGGTCCTCGCCCTCAACAGCGCTCACCTTAAGCTCGCCGATCTCCTTGCGTGAGTTGCGGCCAGCAACAGTGCGAAGCTCGAAGACCTTGAAACGTGCCTTGCTGCCTACACCATGAGCAGAACCGAGACTGATGTACACCTGCTTAGCCTCATCACCCTTTGTAGCGTTGATTTCGAGGATTGTACCATTGAGTTTGAAAGCCTCATCAACCAAAGCGCGTACAGCCTTGCGTGCGAACTTGGCAACGTCTACAGCAGCAGCGTCCGGTGTATCGCCGGTAGCCATTTCTGTTATGCTCTCGCCATGCTTGAATGTCTTTGAAGCAATAGTTGTGCCGTTCTTAGGATCAACAACCTTCAATGTATAGTTTACTACAACAGCATACCACTCCGACTTGCCGTCGTCAGAACGCTTGTGGTCTACAGACAATGATGTGATTGTGCCCTGCAACAGATAGTTTGCACCGAGCTGTGTCATCACAGCGAGACGAGAAGCGTCGCCTGCTGCCGACAGCTCGCCATTCTCACGACGTGCTTTCTCTACTCTCAAAGCGTCTTCTGCATCAACGTCAGTGATAAGAACGCGATTGGTCTCCTGGATGCCTTCGATCACTTTGCTGCGAAGAGCCTCAGCCCAAGAATCCTTCACGTTAGACGGATGAGCAAAATAATCTATGAATACTGATGACTTGCCTTCAGTCTGCTTCTGTGCAGACACTGTGATTGCTCCACATACGAACAACACTACAAATAAAACACGTAGGAATGATGATTTCATAATAGGTATATTTAAAGTTATTAATTAGTTATGTCAGTTTATGTCCGCATAATATACAACTATTTTATAATACCAAACAAGTATAAGTTAAAATTTTTCTTTCAGACGTTTCAAATTTACGTATTTTAACAAGATCAGCCCAATAATACACAATAACACCCATATTAAAACAATAATATACATCTATCATTATTCAATGGCTAAAGAAACTAAAAAAGGTTGAAAACGCAACATATTATACAATATTGCGTTTTCAACCTTATTATATATATCAGTCAGAAAACTGGTCTGACTATACTATTCTGACTTACCGAATTACTCGATAACAACGAGCGGAGAGTCCTCAAGCACGCTCTCGCCAGTCTTCACGCAGATAGCAGTAACCTTTCCGTCCTTCTCTGCCTCGAGGTTGTTAGCCATCTTCATAGCTTCGAGCACTACGACTACGTCGCCAGCCTTCACCTCGTCGCCTACAGCAACCTTGATTTCGGTTACGACGCCCGGCAGCGGAGCCTTGAGCGCGTTGGCTGTGTTCACATTAGCAGCGCTTGCTGTCTCGCCTTCCTCTGCCTCAGCAGCCGGCTGACCGAGCACCACCTTCTTCTTCTCTGGCTCAGCCTCCTGCTCCATCTCGACCTTGAAAGCCTCACCGTTGACTGTTACGTCGGCGATGTTGCCCTCTACGTCCTCAATCTGCACCTTGTACTCTTTGCCGTCGATTGTATATTTAAATTCTTTCATTTCTTTTTATGGTTTTGCTGTTAAACTTAAGAACTTGGCGTTCCACATAGTCTGACGCGGCTGTATGGTGATGAAGCCCGGTTCTTTATCGTGTACGTTGTTGCCCTGATACTCGTATAGAGCCATGGCAATGGCAGCATATATATTCTTGTCCATACTTTGTAACCTGTTTACTTGTATAACCTTGTCTACTTGTTTACTCGTCTACTTGTAAAACAAATTACATCGGCATACAACCGTGCTTCTTAGCCGGCAACTGCTGACGCTTTGTAGCGAGCTGTGCCAGACCGCGGCAGATGCGGAAGCGTGTGTTGCGCGGTTCGATTACGTCGTCGATGTAGCCGTAAGAAGCAGCCTCGTACGGGTTGGCGAACTTCTCTGTGTACTCGTCTTCCTTCTCTGCGAGGAATGCCTTAACGTCTTCTCCAGCCTCCTTCTTAGCCTTAGCTTCCTTGCCGCATAGGATTGCAACGGCACCGCTTGCACCCATAACCGCAATCTCTGAAGACGGCCATGCGAAGTTGAGGTCTGAACGCAGCTGCTTGCAGCCCATAACGATGTGCGAACCGCCGTAGCTCTTGCGCAGAGTGATTGTAATCTTAGGAACGGTAGCCTCGCCGTAAGCGTAGAGCAGCTGTGCTCCGTGCTGGATAACGGCGTTGTACTCCTGACCTGTACCCGGCAGGAAGCCCGGCACGTCGACGAGCGACACGATAGGAATGTTGAATGCGTCGCAGAAGCGCACGAAGCGTGCTGCCTTGCGGCTTGCGTTAACGTCGAGAACACCTGCGTATGCAGCCGGCTGGTTGGCTACGATACCAACGCTCTGACCGTTGAAGCGTGCGAAACCGATGATGATGTTCTTAGCGAACTTAGGCTGTATCTCGAAGAACTCGCCGTTATCGGTGATTGCGCCGATAACCTTGTACATATCGTAAGCCTTGTTCGGGTCGTCGGGGATAATCTCGTTGAGAGAGTCCTCCATACGGTTAATCGGGTCGTTGCACTCTACGCGCGGAGCCTCTTCAGTGTTGTTGCTCGGGATGAACGAGAGCAGGCTCTTAATCATCTCGATAGCCTCTTCCTCTGTCTTTGCAGCGAAGTGTGTCACACCGCTCTTTGTAGCGTGAACCGATGCACCGCCGAGGTGCTCAGCGTCGATGTCCTCGCCCGTTACGGTCTTCACAACCTTCGGACCTGTGAGGAACATGTATGAAGTCTGCTCCTTCATGATGATGAAGTCGGTGAGAGCCGGCGAGTAAACCGCACCGCCTGCGCACGGACCCATGATAGCAGAGATCTGCGGGATGACGCCCGAAGCGAGGATGTTGCGCTCGAAGATTTCGCCGTAGCCAGCGAGAGCGCAGATGCCTTCCTGAATACGAGCACCGCCCGAGTCGTTCATGCAGATAACCGGTGCGCCCATAGTCATAGCCATGTCCATCACCTTGCAAATCTTCTGCGCCATTGTCTCAGAGAGCGAACCGCCGTTGACGGTGAAGTCCTGAGCATATACGTAAACCAAACGGCCGCCTATTGTAGCGCTACCAGCTACGACACCGTCGCCATAGTAGTGCTTCTTCTCCATACCGAAGTTAGTACAACGATGCTTCTTGAACATGTCGTACTCCTCGAACGAGCCTTCGTCGACGAGCATTTCGATGCGCTCGCGTGCTGTGTATTTGCCGCGTGCGTGCTGCTTCTCAATGGCTTTTTCGCCGCCACCGAGACGAGCCTGTTCGCGCTTAGCGACCAGTTCCTTGATTTTTTCTACTTGTTTGCTCATAATTTTATTTTGCTATTTCTTTGTTCTTTCTTTAATATAAAAAATTGCGTATATTCTAATCCAGTGTGCAAAATTACTAAAAAAAGAACAAAGAAGGCTATATCATTGATATAAATTTTGTTACTACGTCTATTTCATGCTGTCGTCTACGAACGAGAAGGGCAGCAAGTCTTTAGCCGACTGCAGGCTGTAGACGCCTTTCTTGCCGTAGAGCAGCACGCGTATGGGCTGCTTGTAGCGGTCTTCTACGCCGAGTATCACCTGACGGCAAGCTCCGCAGGGGCTTACCGGCTCGTCGAGCAGTCCGTTTGCGTTGCGCGCTACGATGGCGAGTGTCGAAACGGGCTGGTCTGGATAGTTTGCCTGTGCGGCGAAGAGAGCTGTACGCTCGGCGCACAGACCTGAGGGGAAGGCTGCGTTTTCCTGGTTTGCACCAGTCACGATGATGCCGTTGGCGAGGCGCAGCGCGGCTCCTACGTAGAAGTTGCTGTACGGGGCGTATGAGCCGTGGGTTGCTTTCAGCGCAAGGTCTACAAGTTCGCGGTCAGCAGTGTTGAGTTCGTCGAGCTGATAGTGCTCAACGCGGATGTGAATGTCAATTTCTTTCATAGTTTAAAGGTGGTGAGATGGTGAGGTGGTGAGGTGGTGAGATGGTGAGGTGGTGAGGTGGTGAGGTGTTGAGATGTTGTGGTGGTGATGGGGTGATGGGGTGATGGGGTGAGATGGGGTGAAGATACTTACTCCTGCGGATTCGGTTCTTCTGTCTTTTCCTCCTTGAATTCGTATGCTCCGACGTCAGGTCGCTCGTCGCGCGGCATGGCGTTGCGGTCGGTCTTTGTAGCCGTAGCTGGGTCGGCGCGGTCGATAGCCACCGATGTCTTAGCCAATCGGAAGTCGTAGTCCTGCTTGTCGCCGTCCACCTTCTTGAAGTGGTTGGTGCATACCGAGTCGGCGTTCTCCTTCTCCTCGAACACCACATTCACGAAGTGCGGCTTTTCTTCCTCCTTCGTCACCTCAGGTGTGCGTATCACGCAGTTCTCAAACTGATAGTTGAAGGCGTTAGGCTCTGCGGCATCCTCGCTCGCAGCGTCCTTCACGGGCTTTCCGCCCATCATCTCGTCGGCGCTGTAGCCCGTGATGAGCGTGTTGCGACAGACAAACTGCTGCAGCGGGTGCTTCAGAGCAGAGAAGCTGAGCGCACTGGCGCGGTTTGAGTCGAACGGATAGAACTGTGCCAGCGTGCAGTTGTTCACCAGCACGTCGCCGCCTTCCACGCCGAGGCAGTTGTTGAGCGCATTCGTAAGCTGCGAGTTCTCTACCGTCACCTTCGAATTTTCTACATACAGCGCGTGTCCCTGACAGTTGTGTATGGTCGAATTGGCTATGGTGAGCGTCTGCCGAGCCACATCCGACGAGTCGACACGCACGCCGTTGAACGCACTGTGCAAGTCGGTGAACTCCATCCGGTTGTCGTACGACTTCTCCATGAAGTGTACGCCGTTCCAGAGTCCGCTCATGCGGTCGTAAGGCAGATAGTCGAACATATAGTCGAGTCGGTCGCCGCGCAGCGTTACGGGCTGTTCGGCTGTGCCCTTGCATACGAGTCGTCCCTTCACGTCGATGCCCGCTCCGTCGTGGAAGAAGAGCGTAGCGCCCGGCGCTATGGTGAGCGTAGCGCCCTCCTCTACGGTCATAGGTCCGTAGACTACGAGCGGTTTGCCGGCAGTTATGGTGTAGTCGGTCGTGATAGTCTTGTTGCGTGCGAAGTCGGCGTCCCACGACCATGCGTTGAGCACCACCTTCTGCTCCACTCCACTCTCGAGTGCGAACACGAGGCGGTCGTTCAGCTCCTTCGGTGCGTCACCGTGGTTCACGGCTGTGGTCACTTCCACGAACACGCGTATGCTGTCCTTGTTGCGCACCTCTATGTCGTTCGCCTTATAGCCCTGTTCCGGACTCAGGTATACGCCGTCTACATTCACGCGGAATCCGTTCTGGTTGCCACCTTCGAGGCGCACCGACGTGCAGCGCAGTCCTTTACCCGAGCGGTTGCTCACCCAGAAGTCGCGCGTCGACGACGGCACGGTAGAGAACACGGTGTCAATGCGCACCGTGTCGGTAGAGAACGTGAGCAGGTTGTTCGGCGATGTTGTGAAATCGTCGATATCGTCGCATGCGCTGAAGCCGAACACGCCCAGCGCACACATTATTATATATATATGAATATGTTTCATCGTAATACTTATAACGCAGAAACTGCGGTTTTATTGTATCATTACAATCAATTGCTATTGTTTAAGCGCCTTCAAGAAAGATCTTGCTCCGTATAACGGCACATTTGTCAACCTGCCTTCTTCACGATAATCGCTCATTGAGAAACGCAGACCATGCATATCGGGGTTTTCGGAAAGCGTCGTCTTGAGCGACTTCGACTGTAGGTTTTCTTCTGCTTTCACCTCTACCGGACAAACCGCAGTGTTTGCCTGAACGACAAAGTCGAGTTCGAGCTGACTGTTGTCCTTGCTGTAATAGAACACTGGCAGATCTGACAACGACTTCATCTGCGAGCAAACGAAATTCTCCGTGAAATCGCCCTTGCCGCTATTGTCTGTGCTTGGCAGAAGAAGCATGGCAGGCGGAGTAAGACTCATCGCTCCAAGCAGTCCGCAATCGAGCATAAACAGCTTGAACGCAGAGATTTCTTCATGTATTTTCAATGGCATAGCAAGCGTTGTTACGCGGTTCACCTTATATACCAGACCTGCATCCAGCAACCACTGTATAGCAAGTTCGTAATCCTTCGCACGTGCACCTTTCTTCACAACTCCGTATATGAACTTGCGGTTTTCCTTAGCAAGTTGCGAAGGAATGGAATGCCACACCTGCCCGATGCGCATCACCTGCTCGGCAGGTGCGTGTTTTGAAATATCCTTCTCGTAGGCTGCAAGTATCTCGTTCTGCACTTCCCTCACCAAGTTGGCGTCATTGGTCTGCACAAATTTGTCTACCGCCTCAGGCATACCGCCCACCAGATAATACTCACGCAGATGCTGTATATAAAGTGTTCGCAATCCTTTCACAAAGTCCCAACGCTGCGCCTGCAGCAAATCTACCATTTGTTTCCTGTTGCGCGCAAGCAGGAATTCCTCGAAAGTCATCGGATACATATTGAGCGTGTTCACCTTTCCTACCGGATACGAATCGCCATCATGAAGCGTAAGTCCGAGCAACGACCCTGCCACCGCAACATGATATTGCGGCGCATCCTCGCAGAAATACTTAAGCGACGCCAATCCCCGCTTCAGCTCCTGCACCTCGTCCATTATGATTAGTGTCTTGCCGGGCTGAATGTTCACGCCGGTTATCGCACCGATGGTCAACAATATGCGTCCGATATTATAGTCGGGAGTGAAAAGGTCGCGCACAAGAGCGTTGTTGTCGCAGTTTATGTATGCAACATTCTCGTATTCGCGCCTGCCGAACTCCTTTAGTATATATGTCTTGCCAACCTGCCTCGCTCCAAGCAAAATCAGCGGTTTGCGGTCGTTACGGTTCTTCCACCTGACCAAGTCGTCCATTATAAATCTTTCCATAACAAATTGTCATTTGTCTTACACGATGCAAAGATACTGATAATCAGCGATAAAAACAAGTATTTTACATTTTTATGAGGGACTTTCCGCCGAATCACTACACTTTTATGAGGGACTTTCCGTCGAATCACTACACTTTTACGAGGGACTTTCCGCCGAATCACTACACTTTTATTAGGGACTTTTCGCATAAGGATGCGGTGAAAGCTCCAGACACAAAAAGCGGTTGCACGTGCCCGAAGGCTCATGCAACCGCTTCTTATATTTCGTTTTATTACTATTGTCTGAGCAAGCTCACTTTTACTTTGTGAGGTTGATCTTGTTGTTTACATTTACAGCCTCTGCAACGGCTGCACAACAAATTGCGAAGATAAATCCGAAAATCATCATAATCTTAATCCTTTCTTTAATTTTTTAATTGTTATCCTTACTGTGTTTTTCTGTGTTTCTCATCTTTACCTCTTTTCATAACCTTGCCCGAAGGCAGTCGGTTACTTCTTGAGGCTGATTTTGTTGTTGATCTTTACCAGTTCAGCTATCGCTGCACAACAAATCGCAAAAATAAAACTGAAAATAACCATAATGTTACCCTTTCTTTAATTTTTACTTTGTTATCCCTAATTACCTATTCTCTTTTCTTGCCTTGCGGCATACGTCAGCCACGCTTCCAGCGTAACCTCGTTCGTTATTTACTGATGCAAAGTTAATGCCTTTTGTGTTCGCACACAAGTATAACATTAATTATTTTCCTGCTTGTCTTATATTTTTGATGTTAGTCAAGTAGTTGTCGTAAATTTGCATATCTGCGACAGATTTGCAATATGTTTGTAGCAAGAAATGGCAGAGTTAGTGGTGAAGAAGTGGCAGTTGGGCAGGGTTTTGACTGCCAAAAAACACAGAAAAAGCCGTATTCTACGTATCCAAAGCCACATTTTACGTATCCAAAGCCAGAAGTAAGCGCATTACCGCGCACAGGTAACACTATTACCGCGATGCAAAAACAATATTACCGCAGCGCGGAAATGAAGTGCCCACGCTGCGGTAACCGGATAGTCTGCCTTTATATAATTATAAATCGTGTTACCTTATTATATACAGCCTATCACTTTATTATATATAGCCTATCACTTTATTATATATAGTCTATCACTTTATGCGATACATTCTGAACGTCTTTGCCGGCAACTTGTCGCTGAGCACCGTGCCGCCCTTGCGACTCTGGCACGAAGCAGCCGACTCTACGGGGCGTACGGCGTCTGGGCGGTCGAGAGTGTTCTCGGCGTCCATGTCGTCGCTGTGCAGGGTTGTGAGCATTGCCGAGTGCGAACCGCGCAGTCCGTTGAGGTTGAGCGTCAGGTCGTGCGCCTCGTCCGACGTGTTGACTACCTTGACGACGATTTCGCCCTTCTGTCGGTCAACGACCGCACTGGCGAAGAGTCCGTCCTGACCCTCCTGTCCTGCCACCGGCTTGCCGTTCATCGTGAGCGGCAGCACGTTGGTGCCCTTGTTGCAGGCGTACATCTGCTGCACATAATAGCTTGTGCTCTTGAACATGCGCGTGTTGTCGAACCATATCAGGTCGGGGCGCCACTGCCATCCGTCTACGTGCGCGAAGAGCGGAGCGTAGGTAGCCATCTCCACAATGTCGGCGTTGCGCTCGATGTCGGTCATGAAGGCAGCCTCGTAGAGCGATGTCTCGAAGTGGTTCCACTTCTTGCCCTTTCCGTGGCATGCATACTCGCCGGCGAACACCTTCGGGCCCTTGCGGTCGTAGCCCTCGTAGCGCAGTCCGTGTGACAGGAACCACTGCTCGTTGCGGTAGAAATGCTCATCGACGAGGTCGGCCTTCATCTCCTTCATGGCTTTCCATCCCTTTTCGAACATCTCGCCCTCGGAGTCGGGGCCCGATGTGCCGATGAGGCGTATCTTAGGATACTTTGCGCGTATGGCTTTCACGAACGGGCGCAGACGCTCGTAGTAGAGGGTGTTCCACTGCTCGTTGCCCACAGCCAGATACTTCAGATTGAACGGCGCCGGGTGGCCCATCTCGGCACGCTTTCTGCCCCATGTGGTGCAGGTGTCGCCGTTGGCAAACTCGATGAGGTCGAGACAGTCCTGTATGTACGGCTGCAGCGAGTCGACGGGCACATGAGCCTTCGGGTTGTCCCAGTTCTGAAACTGGCACGCCATGCCCACGTTGAGCACGGGCAGCGGCTCGGCGCCAATGTCCTCGGCAAGCTGGAAATACTCGAAGAAGCCGAGTCCGTAGCTCTGATAGTAGTCGGGGAAGAGGCGGTAATGGAATGTCGACTGCCAGCGGTTGTTGTTCAACGGGCGGTTCTCGACGGGTCCGATGGTGTTCTTCCACTGGTAGCGGTGCTTCAGCGATTCGCCCTCGACGATGCAGCCGCCGGGGAAGCGCAGCACGCCGGGGTGCATGTCGTAGAGCGCCTGAGCGAGGTCGCGGCGCATGCCGTTCTCGCGGTTCCTGAACGTGTTGACGGGGAAAAGGCTCACGTGCTCGAGAGCCACGCTGCGTGTGCCGCTGAGCAGCACGCGCAGACAGCCCTTCTGTGCGGTCTTGCCGGGCGTGAGCACAGCTTCGTACTTCTTCCACTCGCTGCCACTCACCTTTATCTGCGCCTTGGCGCGCTCCTGCGTTTCGTCCTGCGTGCTCTGGTCGGCAAGCGAGACGTCGATTGTAGCGTCGCCGTCCAGCGCTCTTGCCCATACCGTGAAGCGGTAAGGCTCGTCTTTGACGAATCCGATGCCGAAGTAGCCCTCGTTCTGCAGACCCGTAGCGCACTCCTTATGCCCCGTGAAGCCGAGCACTACGTAGTGGGGGCAGCGCTCGAAGGGTCCGTCCGCCTTCACCTCCACGTTGCCGAACGCCTGCCATCCGAGCAGCGCCTGCGGAAACTCGAACGAACGGTTCTTTACAAGCTCGCCGTACAGTCCGCCGTCGGCAGCATAGTTGATGTCCTCGAAGAAGATGCCGTACATGGTGGGGCTTACCGCTGCGCCAGCCTTACGGGTGTTGATGTCGAGCGTGTGCGTCTCGGCGAAGGCGCCGAATACCGACGATGCAGCCAGCATGCACGAAAGGATATATCTGTTTCTCATTTGTCCTGATATGTTTGTTTGGTGTTTTTTTGTATGTTCTGTCTCGGTGCGTTGCCTGGCGGTTAGTGCTTCACCAGACTCGGCGTGTTGTCTACGGGCTTTATCGTTCCGTCGGCGTTGTATTCGAGCGGCTTCATCACTACGTTGCGCTTCGCCACGTGTCCGGCGAAAGCCTGCTTGCTCGTAGCCCACTTGAAGGCAGAGATGTCGAGCGCCACCGGATGCTGGCGCCAGTGCTTCAGTTATGCAATACCATACTCGTCTGATTTCTGGCGTATCTTTAGCAAACGCCTCCCAGTACCTAAGATATTTATCCTTTCTCCATAAGAAAAAGTAATTTATAAAGAGACAAGGTACTACTGAGACAAGGATAAACGCAATCTTGCCTAAAAGCAGTAAAGAAAATGCAATAATATAGCCTATTCCAAAACAATTCTATATACTTCATATAGGCCTCTCTTTCTTTGAATTGGTTCTTTTTGAAATAAAAGAATAAATGGCATAGTGGATACAAATGGGCAAGAGTTTCATATTACGTTCATTATATTTTACTCTGTATTGTACACGCACACTTACCGTGTCCACCGCCTCTTGGGAATGGACGCATGAGGCAAATAAACAAAAATGCCAATAAACTGAAGAGTATTTTCATAAGCAACAATTCTTTTTATTTACTTCAACTCAAAGGTTGCCATGAAAGGCACCTTCTCACCATCTATGCTATCCTCATAAAAAAAGCGGTAAACGCCTGGTTTGTTGGGAAGAATATCGGGAAAAAGATGGGCAGTAATGGTGCCGCTTTGACCATCGTTTAAAACATGACCGATGGCCGTGAACAAGCAATCGGTGGGCACAACAAACCAATTGCCATCCGCTCCTTGGGCTGTGATGCTATAGGCATCGCCATACACAAATTCCTCGCCACTATGGTTGGTAATCGTGAATCTGATTTCCGTGGTGCCCAATGGATAGGAAGGCTTCTCCGCCTTGAGGGAGATGCCTTGGTAGGTGCTCACGCCTTCCCTGTTGTTGATGATAGGGTCCAACTTGCCCTCAAACCTGATGGCGGGCGAGTTGTAAATCTGCCTACGAAACTCCAGCTGCTTCTCCTTCGTGTTCCAACGGAGCGCAACATCAATGGAGTTGGATCCCATTCCAAATCCAACAACATTTCGCAAGGCCGGGGTCTTGTCTTCCGACAGGAACTTCCGCTCAAGTATCCGCATAATGGCGTTCAGTTCCCTATGCGAATATTTACGCGCCGAAGCCTTGCGATAGGTTCTCTTCTTGCTCTTGACAACTCTCTTTTTGCTAATGGCAACCCTCTTTTTGCCAACAGTTGCCACTTTCTTTTGCTGAATGGCCATTGATGGGTTGCAAGCAGCACAAGTGGTTTGCATTGAAAGGAACATTGTCAATCCTAATATTATTGCATTGAGGAGTTTTGGCTTCAGTCTCATAGTTATCAGCAATTAATAATTTAACATGTAGAGAGATATGAACTCTTATAGTATATTTCTTTTCAAGGATGAAAACATTTATTCTATTTCAACAGACTATCAAAAGTCTTTATTAACGAAATAGGATCTTTATCAAATTCTTTCGTATCTAAATTAGACACAGTTTCTTTCATCACAGGATATGGCTTAAATACAATTTTAAGCAACATTTTCGCACCAATACTACTTCCCATCCAATAACCCTTTGCCACATCTTCATTCTTTACCTTAAAATAGAAAACATAGTTTGTGCCTTCCAAATGTAATGTTTTGGTATTTGTTATTGTTGAGATATAGTGTATATAGGCAGACACATTTTTCCCTTCATACACAGGTTTGAGGAATATCGGAGTTTTGTATGGTTTTGGATTTTTGTTCCAAACGCTTGGCAATGATTTTTGCGCCATAAGCGGAACGAACTTTATCCATTCTTTAGATTTTGAATCGTAGTACTTAATGCTCTTTATCTCTGTAGATTTGTATTCTTTCTTTTCTCTATACTTGGAATCTTTAGCAACAACGACATCACCATCATCAAGCATAAATAAAGTTTTTGTGACTCCCTTAACCACATTCCCGTTGTTTAAGGTAATTTCAACATTGTCCTGTGCTTGTACCATTACACACAACAAGAGGGCAAGAAACATAAAAAATATTCTTTTCATACTCATGTTTTTTTACAGTTTGACTTAATGTCACAAAAATACTTTTTTCTTTGCTATCCAAAAAAATAAACACGTTTTTTTTAACTTTTTTATCCGTGCGAATAGTAATATTTAACGCTTGAAACGAAAAATGGTTTATGGAAACTGTTATCTGTTATTTGTTATCTGTACAGCAAAAAAAATCGTTTTTGGAAACTGTCAACTGTAACGCTTGGGGATGATGTTATTGACCTGTCATGTGACATTTTACTCTTGTATAGACTACACCCTTTATCCAAGTCTTCAAAAGAGACATTTGAGATAGTGTTACTTATAAGAAGTTTTTTAACTCGTAGAGAACAAACAGTTGCCCCGGAATCTTTCAATAAAATAGCTCCTCACCGTTCTCCAATGATTATGATTCGCATAAATCCTTGCATTTCTCCCAATAGGCATCGAATTCCTCTTTGCTAACCAACATATTGGTTTCTATCGAATACAAGTCATATTGCAGGATAATGGACATCGGAGGATTGTGTTTGATGAAATCTTCTGGAAAGCAACCATCTATTTCGACATTAGCTACGCAATAGTTGCCATCTGCAGAAATTGTGATAGCCTTTGATACTCTCACGCAATCAAACTCGCCATAGCAAACCGTGTCGAACACCTTTATCTTGAAATAGAACTTGTATATCAATATTCTATTGTTGCATGGAAGTTGTTTTCTCAGACGGATGCACAAATGAGCCAAGGACAACAAAAAACTTTTCTTTGCATCCTTTGGAGACATTATCAGTGTGAAGTGCTTGCCAAGCTGACCTACGGAATTCACTTCGACTTTTGTTTCTGGGGCTTCCTTGGAGACAAGTATCTTGACTTCATTCACCGCCTTGCTCCAAATCTCGACGTAATCAGGAAAAATAAGGTAATAGTAGCTGCTGAAAAAGAACTCCTTCGTCTCAGGCTTGTACTGTATAAAGAAGTTGGCTGAATCAAAAGATTCGGTAAACTGTTCTTCAGGCATAATCCGAGAATCATTGGGCGACTTCTCGCAAACCCTACTAAGCATCTTGACTCGCCTCTTGAACCATAACCATATTTTGTATCTTTTGGCAAAGAGTACAAAAGCAATCGAGACAACAGCCAAAACGACAAGCACGACCACACCGATAATATCCGAGCAGATATGAGTGATGACACCTATGCCATATATGATGACAATGCACCATAAAACGACCATTCCAAGTTTAGACATTATTTTTTCTATCATAAAGCTATTCGTTTTTGTGGTTTTTTGAATCCACGATTTTCTGTTATCTATGATACAGGCATTAGTGTCCCGTTAAAATCGGGACACTAATGCTGTAAATTATTATTGTTATTCTACTTTGTTGTTACTTTCTTGTATTTCTGGTTGCTTGC
>ULSQ01035552.1_pt1 | contig 36340 bp, 30 predicted proteins | sample 1956821 | NCBI WGS metagenome assembly ULSQ01 (sample SAMEA4835712, study PRJEB28245) | human gut metagenome | biome: gut microbiome; material: fecal sample | place: Denmark | collected 2008 | reverse complement strand
GGGAGTATTTCCCTCTATCTAATAAAATTATTCGGAATTATCTACTTTAGTCTTGTTGCCTCCCCTCCTACTTCGTAGGGAAGAAACAAAAAATCTCCTTCCAAAAAAGAAGGAGATTTTTCATTCAGAACAGTCTATGCTCTTATTTAGGGATTACTCTCTTTAATGCTATTACAAGAGATTGTGCATACTATTTGGTAACCTTCTTTTGGACAAGGAGCAGTAATAGTCAAAGGTTGTATAATTGAACTATCAGATATATTTTCAAAATTATTTTGATTCACTTCCTTTTTATCAAAAATCAGAGAATTGGCGTTCGAGTGACACATATTACAATTACCTTTATTACATGTATTAGTTTGATTACAAAGAGGGCAAGCAGGTTTGTGAGCGCATAAGGAATCAATCCAATTTTTAAATCTTGAAAGAAAGGGCAATTTAGATAAAATTTTTTCTATGAGTAAAAATAGACCAGAAAATAAATATATTGGAATAAGAATTAACTCCATTATTATAATAGGTATTAGCAGTATAAACAAACTTATATAAAGAATCACTCCTAAAAACAAATTTCCACTCTTACCTTTCTTATAAGAAGAAGGAGTAGTTTCTATTTTTTCTTTATGCAAATTTAATAGTGCTTTTGTCTCAACTTTAGATATCCAATTTAAATATAAGATTGCTATAGTTAAGCTCCAAGAAACTATTAACAATACAAACCATATAGTGAAGGGAATCCACGCTAAATATGTCCACTGAGTTTCTAAAGAAGATGTTGTGCTAGTTTGACTCTGCCGATAACAGTAGGCAATAAAGAGTATAACTAATCCTAATGAAATAGCTTTCATTAGAAATTTAAATCTCAACAAAATTTTATCCTTAAATAAATTATGAAAACAAAAAATAATAAATTTTCTAAAAAATTGACATATTTTATTTTGTTTTAAGGTGTATAAATTTTGAGTATAAATTCTTCCCGAATCTCTGTCCTGAAGGTCAGAACAAGTAATGGTTGCTTTTTTTATAAAATAGAAAAAACCATCATGCCATGCCGTCAAAACGCTAATAGCCAATGCAGTTTGGGCAATAATCAAACTATAATCCCAACCTTGGGACATCTGAAGAAAAATATTCATTAACAGAATACTTTATTAAATTCCTCTTTCCAAGCTGAAGCTATTTCAGGACAGTGAATTCCAGCAAATGCCGCTCTATCAGACTCACCGTTCTCTTTAACTGGATTAGGTTCTATACGGTAATGTAAATTATCAATAATGAGGATATTTGCAGACACTTTACTCGTATCTTGACATTCTTTATAGGAAAATTTTTCCTTAGAAAAATTCTGAAGCCTCTTGAAAAATTTATTACCATTTTTTGTTCCATCCACAGGCTTACGAGTGATTAATTTCACACAAACTCCATTTTTTTTAGCTATCTCGAGAGAATTTAATACACCTTCTGAACACCAAACATCTTGGCTCAACCGATTACATAAAATACACACTTCAGATTTTGCCCTTTTAATAAATTCTTCATCAATAAAGACCGTGTGTTGGGCATCTGGATTTTTGAACCCATCAACACTTATATTATTATCAAGGGCCACAATCATTCCAACCCTGTACTTCTCCAGTTCATTTTTAGGTTCTTCGAACATAGTGGCTAGAATTTCTGGCTAATGTATGAAATTGTATGAAATCATAAAAAACGAAAATGTAGTCGCAAAATTATGTATTGCATTCAAATCTGGTCAAGCTTTTCCTGTTATTTTCATGACGTTTAGAATGTTTGCTCTCTAAAACATTACACTTTTTAACAATTTCATTTGATGGCATTTTGTCTCTGTCATTCCTGTTGGATTTGACTCTTATTGAATGTTATTCATTCATTTGATGCCAGTGGTATTTCCTTATGTCGCAAATGACTTTCTAACAAATAAAAAAAGTTGTTTCTAACATCCCTTATTGTAGGGATTTACTCCGTCCTAACCTCTCTTCCACCGCCCTCAAAATCCATTCCTCCACGGACAGCCCTTCCTTGACAGCCCGTTTGACAACCTCGTTCAGAGTGGAATTTTTCATTCGAACAGCGATTTGAGATTCCAATTCCGAAGGATAGTCCTTACTCATCAAATGACGCAAAGAGCCTTGCACGTTTTTAGGGATTCTCTGACGAGCAAACCAGTTATGAACCACGGTGGTTTGGACTCCAAGAGCCTTGGCTATTTCAGCCCGGCTAATGGAATGTTCATTGAGCCATTGGCCTAATTTTTTAGTGTCCACATAGTCCGGTTCAGGCTTGGAATTGCTCGTAAACATGCGGTTTGATTATCTGATAGAACCCAGTTCATAGGAAGAAAGAGCTTGTGTTGTTCGCATTTGTTGTGTTAATAACTCGCATATGATGATTATTGCGATTCACAATTGAGACCCTAGAGCGGGAATATTTGTTGGTAATCGTGACTTCATTATGACTTCAACTCATAAACGACCATGAAAAGAAACTTATTTATAACGTGTGTATTAGCTCTGCTGACTTGTACTTTTTCGGCTCAAGCATCCGACAATCCTTGGGGAGTATTATAGAATGGGAGGTTCTTACAGTTCATCCTATACTCAAAAATACGATTCTACCTTTGGGATGACTATCAAAGGGGCCTATGGGATTGCTGGGGATAGCGACATGCCTGATATAGGGGGCGGTTTCTTAAGCCTCAATTCCTATATCGAGTTACAAGACTAAAGTATATAATTCCGAAATTATTTAATTATTTTGAAAGATCCTTTGCATTCTCCGACAGTAACTCTTGTTGAGCCTGCCAAAAAAGAAAAAAGCACCCTCTTCAAACCATCTTTGTATGGAGGGCGTATGACGAGAAAACAATACTGGGTACGCTATTTCACATTTATCATGATAGGTAGAATAATATGTAATAGTTTCATAGAAACTGCATTTGACCTGACAGAATTTATTGTCTCCGTGATATTACTATTGTTGTTCGAGATATTTTACACCTTACCTATTACAATAAAGCGTTACCATGATGCTGGGTATTCCGGCAGTTTAGCCGTATGGCTGGCGGTAATTAGCACAATAATGTTATTTCTTGCCATATTCACCTCGCCATCACCTGCTGTTGGTGTTTGCTCTTTATTGATGTGCATCATTCTTGGAATTGTCAATTTAGTTATCCTTTGTAAGGATTCCGAAATAGGTGACAATAAATATGGTCCTTCCACCAAGTACCCGGATTTGGTTAAAAAGGAACAATAACCATTCCCGTCATAATTTCATTTTCTATTCTATCCTCTGTTTATGGAAATGGGATTCTTTCGATCAATCTACTTTGTAAATATCTCCTCCGCATCAACAAAAAAATCACGGTCAGGAGTCCTGAAGTACCGGGTGGACTGCCGGTCCGAATCCCCCGCCGTGCGCAAAGTGGAGCTTTATTATTCGCCGGACGGCAAGCTCCTCTCCCAAAAAACGGATGATTGAATTCTCCGTTTTTCCGCACATTTCCGTATGACAGAAGCCGGGGGTCTCCCCCGGAGGCTGACACGGCGCCCTCTGGATTCAACAAAGCCTGATGATATAAGGTCAAATTTGCAATGATTGAGTTATTCAATATCGATCTCCTTTCTTATACGGTACAGACGGCGGAAACCGCCCCAACGCATTCCTATACCATTTACTGGTTGATTCTGCTGGGCTCCATGCTTCTGAGCTGGCTGGTCAGTGCGCGCATGAAGAGCCGCTTCAGCGAATACTCCCAGATTTCCATTCCCGTAACAGGGAGGCAGGTGGCGGAGCAGATGCTGAAGGACAACCATATTACGGACGTGAAGGTGATTTCCACGCCCGGCCATCTGACGGACCATTACAATCCGGCGGACAAAACCGTCAACCTGAGCGAGTCCGTTTACAATTCCAACAGCATTGCCGCCGCTGCCGTCGCCGCCCATGAAGTAGGGCATGCCGTGCAGCACGCCCAGGCTTATCACTGGCTGGGCTTGCGGTCCGCGCTGGTTCCCATCGTCCAGCTCTCCTCCAACCTGGTGGGCATTGTGCTGATGATCGGCATTGTGCTGCTGGCCATGGGCGGCTCTCCGTGGGTGCTGGGGCTGGGCATCGGCCTGTTTGCCGTGACCACAGCCTTCGCGTTCATCACGCTTCCCGTGGAATTTGACGCCTCCGCCAGGGCCCTGAAATGGCTGGACCGCTCCCACCTGATGAACTATTTCGACCATGGAAAGGCCAAGAGCGCCCTGTTCTGGGCCGCCATGACTTACGTGGTAGGAGCGCTTTCCTCCCTGGCCATGCTGCTGTATTACGTGTTCATTTTCCTGAACGCCCGCGGCAGGGAATAATCCCGCGCCGTACGGAGGAGGAAACATCCCCGGGACGCTCAATCCGGAACTGTCCGGGCCGCCTGGCCCTCACCTCCGCTTGAGCGCATGCGCCGCGCCGGGGGGCAATGAAAAAACAGGCATCATCCAGCCCCGCGGGACGACTGGATATTCCGAAAAGGAAGAACGCCGCCCTGCCAGGGTTTTTACCTGACAGGGCGGCGCCCGTTTCCGGCTGTAGACGGTTCAAGCCGTTTAATGGTCCACGTAAAGAATATCGCCCTCCGGGGTCAGCAGGACATCGTAATCATCCAGATGATCCACCACTTCCACCTTGTAACGGATGACGCCTCCTTCCGTCACTTTTTCCGCTTCTTTGATTCTGCCGCCCGGATATGGTTTCAGAGCGGCCGCGCGGACCGGCCCCGGAAGGGCCGATACCGCTATTTCCTCCTTGACCCGGAGTATCTTTCCTTCAGGGTCAACTTTGACGTCAAATTCAAAACCGTTGATGTTGAATTCAGCTTCATAAAGTTTTCCTGATCCGCTGAGCTCCCATTCAATGAAGCCGGCCCTGGGCCAGGCTTTTTTAACGGCAAAGACGGCCGCGGAGGATACGGAGGATTCCGGGATATCCGCCCATGATGAAGGAATGGCCAGGGCCATGACGGCAAATGCCAGTTTTTTGCGCAGATTCATAGAATAATCATATCATTATTTTTCATTCCGTTTCCTGAAGCTTTCTTTTAGAAGCTCCTGGACACCCCTGCGTTCACGCGGTGGTAGCAGGAGCTTCCCCTCACTTCCAGCCCGTAGCCCCCGTACACGCTCCAGCGCTCATTGCACTGCAGGAACGTGTTGTACTCCGCGCGCAGGCCGTGCCGTTCCGGGCTCACCGCCCTTCCTCTCCAGCCCATGTCGCTGTACGGGCTGTACACCGCCGCTTCCGGCACGTCCCTCAGCACGTCCCCCACATAGGACACGCGCAGCGACTGCGCCCACGGCCTCCCCTTCCATTCGTCCGTCCTGCCTATTTCCAGGCCCACGGGAATGGACAGGCGTTTCAGCGCCGCCCCTCCGAAGTCACGGCCATACCCTCCCTGTTCCCGGAAGGCGTCCTGACGGCCGTGCGTGAATTCCATCCTCACGAACGGCGTCAGCCTCCACCCTCCCGCACAGTCCGCCGTCCGGGACACTTCCGCCTGCGCCAGCCACGTCTCGTTGTTCCATTTGCCCCTGGAGGCCGGCGCCCCGCTCAGGCGGCTGGTCATGTTGTTGCGCGTTTCCGCCCACGTGAGGCTTCCCTTGAAGATCCAGTACGCCCTGTTGCTTTCTTCCATCAGGCGGCCCCAGTACAGGGAGCCCATCCGGGTGTCCTGCGTGTTGCGCCCCTGGAAGTCCCGGCTTCTGGCATGGCCGCAGAGCTGCCCGAAGGCGATCCCCCAGATGCCCTCGTCCTCCCCTCCCATGCCGCTGTCCGCCCCCACGGAGTAGCCGCCTCCGTTGTAGTCGTAGCCGTCCACGCCTCCCCGGCTGCGCTGCCGGGCGAAGTCGCCCAGCCCCATGCCCCACAGGTTGCGGGCATGCCTGTCGGCCAGGCGCGGCACGCTCAGACGGGAGAGGACGTTGCCGCCCAAGGCCGCCGCGTTGGACGCCGAGCTCCAGAGGGAGTTGACGGCCAGTTCCCCGGCCAGTTCCGGGTCAACGCGGCTGATGGGGGTTCCGTCCGCTTTCCAGACCAGCTGGAGCTGTTCGGCGTAGCCGTCGCCGTCCGCGTCCGTCCACCGGTGGCTCCAGGTTCCCGTGTAGGCGTAGGGGTCATCCACCCGGGCCGTTCCGGTGGCCTGGGAGACGGCCCCGTCAAAGTCCCCCTCATGGGTGTGCTCCACATCCGTCAGCACGTGGAAGACGCGGTCCTGCTTCCAGGAGCGGTCCGCGTAGAACCAGGGGGCGTTGGCTTCCGTGTCCGCCACGCCGATGTATCCCCCGGCCGTGAAGGTTTCCAGAGCGGAGAGCATCAGGCCCGGGCCGAAGGCCGGCCCGGCCTGGAGCTGGTGGCGCATATCGAAGGTGAAGCCGTGGGAGAGGTCGGCGTTGTGGGTGTTGATGAAGGAGCTCTCCCCGGGGCGCAGGACGGCGCCAGGGCCGGAGAGGGTGAAGCTGGAGGCGTTGGCCGTGCTTCCTCCGGTGATTTCCAGCACGCCCTTTTCCACCGTCAGGGAGGAGTTGTATCGTTTATCCATTATTTCCTCAGGATTCCTGCCGAAGACAACATCGTGTTCCAGCAGAAGGACGCCGCCATAGAGGGTGGTATCCGCGCAGAAGTTGTTGTTCCGGCTGGCGGCAAGATGCGTATCTTCTCCCTGGTAGAGTTCGCCGCTGAAGACGATCGTTCCTTCCGTGTCGTGAACATCCCCCTCCCCGTCCGTGTAGCGGTTGAGCGTGAGGGTCATAGGGCGGCCGGGGTCTTCGTTCCGGCTGGTAATCGGGTCGTTGAAGCGGATTTCACGCCCCTCTTCCGCGGCAAGCGTCAGATTGGGCGTATAAAGTGAAGAAAACAAAGAACCGTTCATGTCAATGGCATTCGCAATGCCGTTTTCCACCACGGGGAAGCCATCGTCGGACTGGCCGATGACGACGCCCCCAGCCATGTTGCCGCTGAAAAGCACGTCCTTCGTCAGAGCGAGCAGGTCGCATTTCCCTCCCATCGTGATGGCTCCCCCGGAAGTCTTGGCATAATTGTTGATAAACGTAGCTCCATCGCTGAAAGAAATATCCCCATCGCTGTAAATCACACCGCCATAAGCATCAGCACTTCCGGAGTAAGCAAAATTTTTGATGAAACTGGGGTTGGGTCCTATGGTTATTGCCCCTGTTTCTGCCGCATATTTCTGTCCATCCTTTCTGACAAACATCGCGCCCCCAGCAGCAGAGTAGTTGGTACTGAAAACAAAGTTACCGGTAAAAACGGCATCCGCTCCTACAGTTATCGCACCGCCAAAAAAGTCATCATAAAATACTCCACCTTGGCAAGCCTGCCTATCAGAGAAAACATAATTCCCGTCGAATTCCGCATGATTTCCTATGATGATATTTCCCCCCCTACTCCAAATCGCACCTCCGTTATAATTCTGCTCGATAGGAATAGCGCCGTGCCAATTTCCCCGGAACAGGGCGTTATCTCCTATCACCACGTTTGATTTTTCTAAAATACGGAGAGCATGACCATTATTTAAGAAAACAAAGCGGCCTTCCAACGTCATCGAGACGGTTCCGTCCGGGCTGTATTTCCCGGATCTGATGGCAGGAACTCCTAGGGAATTTTCAAACTGGACGTTGCCCGTTATTTTTATACAGGAAGAAGTATGCGTCGTTGTTAACGCCATTCCGTTCAGAATGATGGAATCCATCGTCAAAACGGCAACTCCATTTTCATCAAGAACTCCCGATATATCGGGGCGTGTCTGGCTGCCGGGCCGGAGGGGCATTCCTTGAAAGTTGTACAAATAGTCTACCCAAATGTCGGGGGAGCTGCTGATGGTGCGGAACAGCGCCGGATCATTGGAACGGAAATGGACAGCTACATTCAGAGCTGAAGTCAGAGAAGAATCATCATTGCACAAAATAACGGTATCCCCGGAAGACAGCGCCCCGGAAGAGGACAATTCCTGAAGCGTGCGGTACACGTTCCCGGACGGGTCGGTTGCCTGCGCGGCGTCCACCACGAATTCCGCCCCGGAAGCGGCGGTCGCCATCGTTACGGAACACAGAAGCGCCCCCAGCAGAAAACGACGCAACGGACATGGAAGAGTAAGTCTCATATCTTTTAATAAGAATTGTTAATATTGGGAAGGCCGCTAAGTAACGGATTTCGAATCCGCTGTTCAAATGGCGCGTTGACAGAGAAAGTTTTAGAAAATATCCCGCTTATTCCAAAATAGTTCCTGCCGGAAACGGCAGGCGCGCGTCATTCCCCCGAAGAACAGCGGCAGCCAGTAGCCGGAGAGCCATGAAAAAGAAATACAATTATTTTATCATCAATATATTTTCATTCATGCAAATCATGCGGTTTCCATGGCGGCATGAAAAAATATATTTCCTACTAAAATAATAGGATTGACAGCGGATTCGAAATGCGCCTGTCAATAATTCTCTTTTCCGCGGCTTTTGCCACAGGAAAAATAAGCGCGCTCCGGCAACCCGCTTCGGCGGCGTTCACGAAAAATTTTCCGCAGCGGGAATCCTGCCTCAGATTCCTTCCGGATGATCCGGCCCCCTCTTTCCGGCCGTCAGGCGGAAGAAGAGGGGCACCAGAAAGATGGCCAGCAGCGTGGCCGTAATGATGCCGCCCAGCACGCCGGTGCCCACGGCGCGCTGCGCTCCGGCCGCCGCCCCATGGGCGAACGCCAGAGGAATGACGCCCGCCCCGAACGCCAGGGAGGTCATCAGGATGGGCCGCAGGCGCAGTTTGGCGGCGGCGACGGCAGCTTCCGCCGCATTCATGCCCTCCCGGTAAAATTCCCTGGCCACTTCCACAATCAGAATGGCATTCTTGGCGGAAAGGCCGATGGTCGTAATCAGGCCCACTTTGAAGTAAATGTCATTGGGCATGTCGCGCAGGAAGACGGCCAGCAGGGCTCCAAGCAGTCCCAGGGGCACGACCAGAATAACGGCCAACGGAATGGACCAGCTTTCATACAGGGCCGCCAGCACCAGAAAGACAATCAGGATGGAAAGGCCGAAAAGCAGCGTGGCCTGGGACCCGGCCAGCTTTTCTTCATAGGATTGCCCCGTCCATTCAAACCCCACGCCCTGCGGCAGGGAAGCGGTAATCTGTTCCAGGGCGTTCATGGCGTCTCCGCTGCTCTTCCCGGGCGCGGAAGAGCCGTTGATAGTGAAGGAGGGATAGTTATTGTAGCGCGTGAGCTGCGGAGGCCCCGCCGTCCAGTCCAGCCTGACAAAGGAGGAAAGGGGCAGAAGCTTCCCCTGGTCATTGCGGACATGCAGGTCCTCAATGTCGTTTCCGTTCAGGCGGCTTTTTCCGTCCGCCTGCACCATGATGCGGCGCACCTGGCTGTCATGCATGAAATCCCCCACGTAGCTGGACCCGAACATGACCGCCAGAGAATTGCTGATCTCCGCAATGGGAACTCCCATGGAAAAGGCTTTTTCCCGGTCAATGGAGACGTGCAGACGCGGCGTATCCGCCTGGCCGGAGAAATAAACGCCCGCCAGGTTGGGGTTCGCGTTGGCACGGGCCAGGAGCTCGTCCCGGGCTTCCGCCATGCGGGCATATCCCAGGCCGCCCTTGTCCTGGAGGCGGAAGTCAAATCCGGACGAATTGCCCAGCTCCGGCAGAGCCGGCATGTTCAGAGCCATGACCATCATCTGGCCATCTCCGGCAAAGCGGGCATTGACACGGTCAATAATCGCCTGGACAGCACTGTTTTCTCCGGGACGCTCGTCCCAGTTTTTCAGACCGACAAACAGCATGGCCATGTTGGTTCCGGAGCCCATGAAACTGAACCCTCCCACGGAGTAAACGTGCTCCACCGGCTCATGCCGCATCAGGTAATCCTCCACTTCCCGCAGCCGCACGCTGGTTTCCTTCTGAAGGGTGCCGGCAGGGAGGGACACCATCGCCATGAAGTTGCCCTGGTCTTCTTCCGGAAGGAAGGAGGTGGGCAGCGTAAGGTACAAATAGCCGGCCCCTGCAATAATGAGGGCATACAGGAACAGGGAGCGAACAGGGCGGCGGATCATTCCGGATACGGCACGGCCGTACCGGTCCGTGGACCGGTGTATCGTCCGGTTGAACCATCCGAAAAACCCTTTTTTCTCCTGGTGCTCCACGGAAGAGGGTTTCAGCATGGCGGCGCACAGCGCCGGAGTCAGGGAAAGGGCCAGAAACGCGGAGAAGGAGATGGACACAATGAGCGTTACGGCAAACTGCCGGTAAATGTTCCCCACAGCTCCGCTGAAAAAGGCCATGGGCACGAAAACCGCCACGAGCACGGCGGTGATGCCCACGATGACCCCGCCGATCTGCTTCATGGCTTTCACCGTGGCGCGCCGGGCATCCAGGCCTTCCTCCATCATGATGCGTTCCACATTTTCCACCACCACGATGGCGTCATCCACCAGAATGCCGATGCTGAGCACCATGCCGAACATGGTAAGCATGTTGATGGAGAACCCGGAGAGCCACATCACGGCAAAAGTTCCCAGCAGGGCTACGGGAACGACGAGCGTGGGAATCAGGGTAGCCCGGAAGTTCTGGAGGAACAGGAACATGACCAGGAACACCAGCAGGACGGCTTCCAGCAGGGTTGAAATGACTTTCCGGATGGAGATTTCCACGAAGTGGGTGGTTTCATAGGGAATCTGGTAGGAGACTCCGGGCGGGAAATCCCTGGACAGTTCATCCATCTTGGCCTTGAGGAGGCCCATGGTTTCCACGGCATTGGAGCCGGGAGCCATCTTGATGGCCATTCCGGTGGCCGTCTGGCCGTTGCAGCGGGAAAAGAACGCGTAGCTGTTGGCGCCCAGCTCCACCCTCGCCACGTCCCCCAGTTTGACGGAGGAACCGTCTGAAAGCGTCCTCAACGCAATGGAGGCGAATTCCTCCGGCGTACGGAAAGCGTCCTCCGCCACCACGCCGGCGTTGATGGGGGCGGATTCGGGAACGGACGCCCCCCCGATGTCCCCGATGATGATGCGCTCGCTCTGGGCAGCCACGGCATTGACAATATCCGTGGGGGTCAGGCCCAGCGCCTCCAGTTTTTCCGGGTCCGGCCAGATGCGCATGGATGTCTCCGCACCGAAAAGCTCCACACGCCCGACGCCTTTCACACGCTTCAGTTCCGGGATGATGCGGGCGGAAGCCCATTCCCCCAGCTCCGTATCATTCAGGCTGCCTGTAGAAGAGAGGGAAATCATCGCCTGAATATTGTTGGATGATTTTTCCACGAACACGCCTTCTCTCCGGACGGATTCCGGCAGGCGGGATTCCACGATTTTCAGCCTGTTTTGCACTTCTACGGCGGCAATATCCGGATCCGTGCCCTGCGTGAACGTAGCGGCTATTTCCACGGTTCCGTCGGAGCTGCTGGTGGCGGACATGTACATCAGGCCGGGCGCGCCGTTGATTTCCTTTTCAATAACGGCGGTCACGGCTTCCTCCGTATCCCGGGCGGAAGCCCCCGGATATGTGGTGCGCAGGGTGATGACCGGGGGAGCGATGTCCGGATACTGAGCAATGGGCAGGCTGGGAATGGCCAGAAGGCCCATCAGGGAAATCAGGAGTGCGACTACCCAGGCAAAAATGGGGCGGCGTATGAAGAAATCAGGCATAGCGGTTTATTGCTGGGCATGGGGTTGCGGCCGGGCGGCGGCGCTGCGGACTTTCATGCCGGGGCGGAGGGACATCGTGTGGCTGACGGCAACCCTGTCCCCATCCCGGAGGCCTTCTGAAACCAGCCATTCCCGGCCGTTCAGCGTATCCGCCCTGACGGGGCGCGCTTCCAGCACACCTTCAGGGCCCACGACAAAGACGGAAGCGCCCTGCGCGGTGCGGATGACGGCATCCCGGGGAATGGCGAAGACGTTGTCCCGCACCGCCCTGTCAAATACCACGCGCACATAGGCGCCGGGCAGCAGTTCATGGTCCGGGTTGGGGAACAGGGCCCGCATTTCAATAGTATCCGTATTCGGGTCCACCGCCATGTCGGAAAAAATGATCCTGCCGGAATGGGGGTATTCCTCCCCATTGGAGAGCAGCAGGCGCACCTTGATTTCGCCCAGCGGCACACCCTTCCACAATCCGGATACGACGGCGCGGCGCAGGCTGCTGTACTGGGAGGCCGGCTGGCTGAAGCGGACATAAATGGGGTCAATCTGTTCAATGGTGGTCAGGTGGGTGAATTCATTCTGGTTGGCAAACGCCCCTTCCGTCACCAGGGCACGGCGCACGCGGCCGGAGATGGGCGCCTCCACCCGGGTATATTCCAGATTCAGGCGCGCCTGCTCCAGAGAGGCGGCCGCGGCGGCATATTCCGCCCTGGCCCGCTCTTCCTCCGCCCTGGCCTGCTTATGCTCACGTATGCTGACGGCGCCCTTGGCGACCAGGGAGGAATACCGGGCGGCCTTGTCCTCCGCATCCGACAGAACGGCCCTGGCACGAGCCACTGCAGCCTTGCATTCATCCAGGACAGCCTGAAGCGGAGCCGGGTCTATTTTAAAAAGAAGATCGCCCGGCCGGACCGTCTGCCCTTCCTGATAGCAGCGTTCCTGAATAATTCCCGTCACGCGGGCGCGCACTTCCGCCTGGAGATACGCTTCCATACGGCCGGGAAGATTGGCGGTTACGGGAACCTGAGTACTGCGTACCGTCATGACAGACACTTCCGGCACGGTTTCGCCGGGCAATCCGGCTGCCTGGCTTTCACCCTCCCGCTGGCAGGAGAAGCAAACCACCAGCAGGGGCATGCAGAATAAAAGATTAATTATTTTCATCAGGAATCATGCTGTTTGGAACCTCAAGAAATCCCGGAACCGCACTTCCGGCAAGACCGGGGATTTTTCAATTGCCATATGATGTAAAGTATCCCATAATGGGAGAGTCAAGAGGCAATGGAAAAATTAAGTGGGGAAGGTCTTTGTCATTTATTGTAAATTGTTGACAATAAAAATCCAATGAATGGCGGAAATAACTTCGTCTTCAGAAAGGTTTCTTCTGCGCGCAGCTCCCGTTTCCGCCGGGGCTCTTCCGGCGGAAACAATCAATTCCCTCCCACCAACCGCAATACAGGATGGACAAACAGAATTTACTAACCATCGGCAATCTGTCCAAACAGACTGGCGTACATGTCAAATCCCTCCGGTATTATGAACAACTGGGCATTTTGCTCCCGGCCTATACGGACCCGGACACCGGCTACCGTTACTACACTCTTTCCCAGATTCCCGTGGTGGATGCCATCCGCGCCTGCATTTTCCTGGATATTCCCCTGAAGGAATTTACCGGCTTCCTGACCAGGGACCAGCGAAGGATCCATTATAAGAAACTTTTCTCCCACGGCACCATGCTGGCACACCGGAAAATCAGGGATATTCAGGAAAAGCTGCGCCTGCTGGAAAAATTCCGGAAACAGATGGGCCGGGAAGAAGATCTTCTGCTTCATGGGGAACAGGCCATCCACGCATTGCCGGAAAAATACTGCTGGGTGGCGCCCTATGCGGGAAAACAGCATACTCCGGAATTTAACATTCTTATCACCCGCATCTTTGACGATATTAACCGCTGCCAGCTGCGGCTGGGCGCGGAAGCCGGCCTGCTTTCCTTCCACCGGAAAGCAGGGACGGAGCAGTTCCTGTATGTGGAGGTGGAAGCGGCCGGCAGAGACGCCCGGCGGATGAAGGAAATCATGCGCCTGCCCGCCGCCTCCTTTCTCTGCGCCATCAGGCAGGAAAGCGGCATTGCGGAGGCGCCCGGCGTTTTTCCGGACCTTTTTGCGCAGGAATATGATAAAATCATTATGGAGACGGAATTGTTTCCCGGAGATTACGATGTGGCAAATCCCAAATTCGAACTGAGATGCAGCCTGCCGCCGGGTGGGAAATGAATCCGGAAATTTCCGCGCATCCGCCGGCGGGAGCGGAAGATGCAAAAGCGCTCCCGCCAGCCGGGAACCGCCCCCCGCGAACCTCCGCCGCCCTGCGGAGCGGCCCCGCGCCTGCGGACATAAAGTCTCAGGCAGTTTCATGAAATGGCATTGCATTTCCTTATGCAGCATATAAAATAATGGGGTGGCACATTGCGACACTACACAACCGGACTTAAAGGAAAATGCCGTCAGGGCTTTCAAGGCCATGTTGCTGGCGCGGGCTTTTGACACCAAAATTTCCAGCCTTTACAAAGCGGGCAAAATTACGGGGGGCGTTTACCTAGGCCGCGGACATGAAGCGATTGCCGCATGCGGAGGCGTCTTTCTGACTGCCGGCTACGATGTAATCGCCCCGTTCATCCGGGAACAGGCGGCACGCGTCACCTGGGGGGAACCGATTATTGAAGCGGCACGCGCCTATCTGGGTTCCGCCCTGGGATATATGAAAGGGCGGGACGGCAACGTCCACCGGGGCCTGCCAGCGGAAGGCTATATGGCTCCCATCAGCCATCTGGGCAGCACGGTGGCCTTCGTCATCGGCTGCCTTTTCGCCAAGCGCCTGGACGGCAAACTGCCCGGCCCCGTGGGAGTAGCTTTCTGCGGCGACGGCACCACGTCCACGGGTGCTTTTCACGAAGCCGCCAATATGGCGAACGTGGAGCGGCTGCCTCTGGTGCTCGTGGTAACCAATAATCAATTTGCCTACTCCACCCCCAATATCAGGGAATTCGGAGAAGCCTCCCTGGCGGACAGGGGCCGCGGCTACGGATTCACCGTGCATGAAACGGACGGCACGGACTTCATGGCCACGCTGGAAACCTTCCGGACCGCCGTCAATAACGCGAGGGAAGGCCGGGGCCCCCAGTGGGTGCTTGCCAAGACTCTCCGCATGTGCGGGCACGGGGAACATGACGACGCCTCCTACATCCCCAGGGAGCTGAAAGAGGAATATGAAAAAAAAGACCCCGTGGCAGTCGCGGAACGGCAGCTGCTGGAAGCCGGCTGGCTCACGCCGGAAGAAACGGCGGCTTTGAAAAAACAGTATGCCGATGAAGTCCAGCTGGCCGTAGCCACCGCGCAGCGGGAACCGGAACCGGACCCCTTCCGGGAAGACTGGAACGCCACGGTATGGAGACCTTATTAAGCCAGCAAACGGAATATTCCCATGAGCGTAACATACATTGATGCCATCCACGACGCCCAGAAAGACCTGCTTACGGAAGACAGGGACGTCTTTCTGTACGGGCAGGACATAGGCGTTTTCGGCGGCGCTTTCAAAGCGACCAAGGGCCTCAAGGAGCTGTTCCCGGACCGGGTGATTGACGCCCCCATCAGTGAGGACGCCATGGCCGGCATGGTGACCGGGGCCGCCGTCATGGGCAAGAAGCCCATTATGGAAGTCCAGTTTGCCGACTTCAGCACGATCGCTTTCAACCAGATTGTCAACATGGCGGCCACCCATTACTACCGCACGGGCATTCCCGCCAACATCACGGTGCGCCTGCCCTGCGGGGGAACCCCCGGCACCGGCCCTTTCCACAGCCAGAGTCTGGAAGCCTTGTTCGCCCATTATCCGGGCCTGCACGTCATGACTCCGGCCACGGTAGCGGATGCTTACTGGATGCTGCGCCAGGCCGTGGAAATTCCGGACCCCGTCATTTTTCTGGAGCACAAGTTCCTGTACCGCTGGCTGAAGGCGGAGGACAACTACCGGGAAGCCCCGGTCATCCCGTTCGGCACGGCCCGGATCGCCCGCACGGGGAAGCATGCCACCGTGGTGGCGTACAGCGCCATGGTGCCGGAAGCCGTGCGTGCGGCGGACCTGCTTGAGAAGGAAAGCGGCTATGAAGTGGAGGTCGTGGATCTTCGGACGGTGCGCCCGCTGGACATGGATACCGTTATCGCCTCCGTAGCGCGCACCGGCCGCGTCCTGGTCGTCGGGGAAGATTTTCCGTGGGGAGGCGTCACGGCGGAAGTTGTTTCACGCATTGTCGCGGAAGGCTTCCACCTGCTGGATGCCCCGCCCCAGAGGCTCAACGCACGGGATACCCCCATCCCCCAGCACCCCAACCTCTGGAAGGCGCACCGCCCCACGCTGGAATCCATTGCCGCCTCCATCCGCCATCTTCTATCCATTTGATTCAACCCAGTTTCCATCATGCCTAAAGTACCCATTCTGATGCCCCAGCTCGGGGATTCCATTGCGGAAGCCACTGTGCTGCGCCTGCTGGCGGCCCAGGGCGATACCGTAGAAGCCGACCAGGAAATCTTTGAGGTAGAAACCAACAAGGCCACCATGGGGGTCACCACCATGTGCGGCGGCATCCTGAGTGATGTGTTCATCAAGGAAGGGGAATCCGTCGTGGTCGGCGCCTGCATGGCCATGATTGAGGCCACGGAAGAGGAAATTGAGCGTTCCGGAGCGACTCCGGCCGGAGATTCCACCCAGCCGTCCCTTCCAGCCAGTCCGGAATCCGTTCCCCAGGCCGCGCCCTCCGCCCCTCCCCGGGAGGAAAAACCCGCAGGCGTCCACTTCGGGGTGACGGGGGAATCCTATCAGGAAAACGGAACGGACCTGAAAGTCCAGCCCAGCGTGCGCGGCCTCCCCGTACCCGCCGGCATGAAGGGCGCGCACTACATGTCCCCCCGGATGAAGGCGCGCATGGATGAATTGGGCATGAGCGCCTCCGACATCGCTTTCATCTCCGGTTCCGGGGCGGGCGGACGCGTCACCATTGACGACCTGGAAGAATTCCTGGAATATGTCAGCCAATGGCCGCACCGCAAGGCCTCATCCATGCGGCTGGCCGTGGCGGACGCCATGCGCCGCAGCTGGACGCGTCCGCTGGCCTCCGCCGGGCGTCCCGTATTCATGGACCCCCTCATCAAGCACAGGCAAAATTCCCCGCTGCGGCCCGGCATCACCCTGTACTTTGCCCGCGCCCTGGCCCTGGCCCTGGCGGAAAGCCCGGAATGCGCCGGCTACCTGGTGGGGGAAAACATTCTTTCCCCCAAAACAATCGACATCGGCATCGCCGCCCAGGTGGCGGACGGCGTCATGGTTCCCGTGCTGCGCCGTGTGAACGAACGGACGATGGAAGAACTGCTGGAAGACTATAACAGGCTGATTGCCCAGGCGCGCCGCCGCAGGCTGGCTCCGGAAGACAGCACGGGCGGCATCGCCACGGTCACCAACTTCGGCGGCTTCGGCCTCACCTTTGCCGCGCCCATGCCCATGCCCAGCGAATCCATTATCCTGGGGGTGGGGGCCGTCACCAAAACCCCGGTCTGGAGTGACGAAGTGGAGGCGTTTATCCCCATCTCCAAGGCCAACATCGTGGCTACGGGAGACCACCGCGTGGTGGACGGAGCGGACATCGGCCGCCTGCTCAAGCGCGTGGCGGAATTGCTCCAGCGCCCGGAATACCTGTAACCAGCCCCGTTCCCCCAGCTTCACGCCGCATGACAACAGACCCGCCCGTATTAGGCCTGGTAGCCGGAGACGGCGTTTATCCGGAATATATTGTCCGGGGCGCACGCCGCCGGACGCCGGAATTGCGTATCGTGGCCGTAGGGTTCAAGGGGGAAACCAACCCCGCCGTCATCCCCCTGTGCGACGCTTACCAGGAATTCAGCGTGGGCCAGATAAGCAAGCCGTTCACTTTCCTGAAAAAGCACGGCGTAAGGAACGTCATCATGGCCGGCGGCATCAATCCGAAAAATATTCTTTCCCTCCGTCCGGACCTTCGCGCCCTTTCCGTATTGATGCGCATGCCGGAAAAAAATGCGGACTCCCTGCTTGGGGCCGTCATCACGGAAGCGGAAAAGGAAGGCTTCATCATCCTCCCGGCCTCCACCTACATGGAGGAGCACATGCCGCAGCCGGGGCATATCGCCGGACCTCCTCCCACGCCTGAACAATGGGAGGACGCCCGCTTCGGCATGCAGACGGCCAAGGAAATCAGCCGTCTCCACATCGGGCAGTCCGTCATCGTGCACGGCGGCACCGTCATCGCCGTGGAAGCGATTGAAGGCACCAACAACTGCATACGCCGCGGAGGGGAACTGGGCAACGGCAAACCGGCCACGCTGGCCAAAGTGGCCCGCCTGGGGCATGACATGCGCTTTGACATCCCGACAGTCGGCCCCGTCACCATTGAAACGTGCGCGGAATGCGGCGTCAGGCAAATCGCCCTGGAAGCGGGCAAAACCATCTTGCTGGAACGCGACCGGGTGGAGGAATTATGCAAAAGGCATAAAATCAGCCTGCATGCCCTCCAGACCGTGGAACAGGACACCCCTTCCCCGGAAAACCGGCCCGCATAAAAATCCCCTCGTCCGGAAATCCGGACAAGGGGAGGTCATCCCGCGCACGGGAGGAAGAATGGGAAACGGCTTGCTTCAACCGCCGCCGGGACTAAGAATTCTTATCCTTGTCCATCATGGATTTGGCCTTGTCGCTCACGCTTTCAGCCATGTCCTTGACGGCTTCCTTGCCTCTTTCGCAGGCGTCTTTCATCTTGTGCTTGCCTTCCTCCATTTTGCCGGAAGCGGCATCGTTCGCACATCCGCAGCCCTTATTCATATGATCCTTGGATTCGCACATAATAAGCAAATATTTTTATTGTTCATCGTTTGAATTAACCGTTTTTCACAGCGTCACCGACGGCTTCGGCCTTATCGGCAGCCCTGTCCGCCGCATGGTCAACGGCGTCCCTGCTGTCCTGATAAGCATCCCTGGCGGTTTCCTTGCCCTTTTCGTAGGCGTCCCTGGCAGCCTGCCTGCCTTCCTTCATTTTTTCGGAGGCGGCGTCCTTGGCAGCCTTGGCGCCCTCTTTCATGTGCTCTTTGGCTTCAGCCATGTCCTTGTCTCCCTTGGAGCAGGAGCCGCTGCCGCAGGCTCCCTGGGCCAGGGCCACCACCGGAATCGCAACGGCCGCTGCCGCTATCATATAGATCAATTTTTTCATGATGTTATTCTATCTGGTTTCATTCCAATAGACTCTTTTTTCATGAAAAACCATGAATCCGGCAGTGTCATTCTGCGTTCACTCCCTCAGGTTAAAAGCCAGAACCGCCGCAGAGGCAACGCAATCCCGGCATGGCACGGCCCCCTCTTTTTTCAACTCCCTGCAATGGGAATAGCCCAGCTTTTCCACAAACCGCCGCCTCAGCTCCTCCCTGGACTGCACGGGCGTACACAGCAGCGCCCCGTAAAGGGCGCCGCACAGGCCGTCTGGAGCCTTTCCGGTACCGCAGGAGGAAACGGTTTCCAGCAAATCCTCCCTGCCCAGGGCCGCGCAGACGGCCTGGGCGCAGTTGTGGCGCCAGGGCGCCGTGCGGAAGGTGGACAGAGCTTCTTCTTCTATGTTCATGCCCTTACTGTAGGCTCCGCCTCTTTCCGGGTCAAGACCCCCTTTCCGGCCGTCCATCCGGGGGCGGGAAGACAGTTTCTCCCGACACTCCCGCGCCGGAGGCGCTCACTTTCCGGCAAGCCTCCGGCTGGTTTCCAGGCGCGCAGCCAGTTCCTCAAAGGGAACGGTTCCATCCAGACAGAAGCTCACCCAGTTTTTCTTATTCATATGGTAGGCCGGAAAACGGCTGCGATTATCCGCAAGAATCCCGGACTCACCGGGACAAACCCGCAGGTTCAAAACCTCCACCCGTTCCTTGGAACTGCCCCCCAGCTTCAAGCGCGGCACAGCCAGAAAAGCGGCGTACCATTTTTCCGTATCCTTCCGCCGCACCACTGCGTTCCCCGGAAACTTCCTCCACAGGAATTCCAGTTCCTCCCCGTAAGCTTTACGGATGTGCGCGATGAGGCTCCGGGCGGGAGCCGCCTTGAAAAAATCAGGTTCAAAGCAGCATTCCGCCACATGCCACAGTTCTTCCTCATATTCCCTGCGGAGCATTCTTGTCCGCAACCTATCCTCCGTTCCCGGGTCAGCATGCCGGATATTCTTCCCGTCCGCATCATGTACCGTTGCATGAACAGAACCGTCCGCGTGTATTTCCAATTCCATGCAGAACTGGCCGTCCAGCAATGCCGCCCTGCGCAGAAAACCGCTTTCCACACGAACGAAACCGAAGGAGAGCAGCTTTTCCACGCACAGCTTCCTGTCCCTGAAAACGCGTTCCACAGTTTTTTCATACCAGTTTTTCCGGGGAATACGGCGAAAGAACATAAGAAAAACAAGGTTAAAGACGAAGGAGGGAAGAGCGCCCACCACTTCCGTTCAGGTTCAAACGGAATCATGATAGGGCCGCACGAAAACGGCACAAGGATAAAATAACCCGCGGCTCGACTCCGGGACGCACACCGGAAAAACGGCCCTATCTGCCCGTCAGCACGTACCACACGAACAGGCTGTTGTGCTTCACGTACCGCCTGAGCAGTCTTCCCGGCTCCCGGTAAATGCGGTACAACCATTCCAGACCGTTCTTCTGCATCCATCGCGGAGCCCGTTTCACCGTACCGGCATGGAAAGCGAACGCCGCCCCTACGCCCACATAAACCGCGGGGGGCAGCAATTCCCTCTGCTCCGCCATCCACCGCTCCTGTTTCGGACAGCCCAGCCCCACCCATACCACATTGGCCCCGCTTGAAGCAACCGCCTCCCGCATGTTTTCCAGATCTTCCTCCGTCCAAGGGCGGAACGGAGGGGAATACGCCCCGGCCAGTTGAAAACCGGGGTATTTTTCCTTTAATGCCCCAGACAGGGCTTCCAGCAGCTTCTCATCCCCGCCCAGCAAAAAATGGCGCAAGCCCGGATATTGCACATTCGAACGCACCAGCGCTTCCATCAAATCCGGCCCGCTCACACGGCACGCTTCCCTTTCCCCGGAAGAAAGCCTCCGGTTCAGCCTCCACACTACCGGCATACCGTCCGGGCAAATCACGTCCATCCGTTCCAGCACGTTCCCGTAATCCCGGTCATGCACGCCGAGGGTTACCACATGGGCATCCGCCGCGGCCACCAGAAACGGAGCTTCCGCCTCCAGCGCGCGTTCCGCCAGCGCAGCGGACATCTCTTCCACGGAACTGACGGCTACGGAAAAGCCGAATACGTTTCTGGTTTCGCACGGTATCCGCGCGCCGGGACGGTCAGAATTGTCTGGAATAGTCATGGCCTGAGAACATGCAGCGTGAGCATTACGGCAGGGACAGTCTCAGCCCGTCATACGCGGGCATGACGTTTTCCGGCAGCTTGCCGGAAAGAATCCCGTAATCCATATCATGGGACAGGTGGGTCAGCACGGCGCGGCGGGGCCGGACGGCGGCAATGGCGGCCAACGTTTCCTCCAGGCACATGTGCGTGGGGTGCAGATGATAACGCAGTCCGTCAATAATCAGCAAATCCACTCCTTTCATCCTCTCCAGGGACGGGGCCGGGATGCTTTTCACATCCGGCATGTAAACCAGGCTCCGGCCTTCCGCTTCCAGGAGATAGGCATATGTCTCCACCCCGGCATGGAGCACCGGAAGGGGCGTCGCCAGCACGTTCCCCACACGGAACGGAGCCGTCACCTCGTGAGGCTCCGGCCTGACGTACCCGCTCCGCCCCGGTTTAGGAACGAACGCCCAGCCGTACATGGTCCGCAGGGCGTCCACCGTCATGGGAGAAGCATACATGGGCAGGCCGCCGGACCGGCGCCAGCAGAAGGCGCGCAAATCGTCAAAACCTCCCACGTGGTCCACATGGGCATGCGTATAAAGAACGGCATCCACATCCGTGATATTTTCCCGCAGGGCCTGCTGCCGCAAATCCGGGGAAGAATCCAGCAGGAGGCGGGTGCCAGCGGCCTCCACATAAATTGAAGAACGCAACCGCCTGTTTCTGGGGTCCGGGGACGTGCAGACCGCGCAGGAGCAGCCTATCTGCGGCACTCCGGTGGACGTTCCTGTGCCCAAAAAGAGAATGTTCATCACAGAGGTCATGATTGCGTTTAGGGCAAATGATGCCATAATGCATTCAAAATCCAAAGCCCGAATGCTTACATTGCTGAAAATTAAAAACCTGGCCCTTGTGGACCAGCTGCTCTGGGAACCCAGTTCCGGATTCATCTGCATCACGGGGGAAACCGGGGCGGGGAAATCCGTCATTATTGGAGCCATACGCCTGGCGCTGGGAGAACGGGCGGACAAGACGCTCATCCGCTCCGGGGAACAGCAATGCAGCGTGGAAGCGGTGTTCCATCTGCCGGAATCCTCCCCCGTGCACGCCATTCTGAACGAGCATGGCGTCCCGCCCTGCGAAGACGGCAACCTGATTATCAAGCGCCTCATCTCTTCCACGGCCAACCGCCAGTTCCTGAACGACAGCCCGTGCACCCTGAATCTGCTGAGGGAAGCGGGAGCCTGCCTGGTGGACATGCACGGCCCCAGCGACCACCGCTCCCTGGTCTCCCAGGAAAGGCAGCTTTCCCTGCTGGACGCCTTCGGGGAGCACGCTCCCCTGGTGCACGCCTATTCGGACGCCTGGAGGCAATGGCAGGATGCGCGCCGGGCCTATGATGACCTGGAACATGCGGAAGCGGCCACCGCACGGGAAATAGAACTGCTGCGCCACCAGGTGGATGAAATAGATTCCGCCGCCTTCACTCCGGAAGAAGTGCTCACGCTGGAAGAACGCTGGCAGCGCGCCCGCAACGGCACCCGGCTCCGGGAACAGGTCTCCAAAATGCTTTCCATGCTGGAGGAAACGGATGTGCCCGGCCTGGGGACCCAATTGAGGGAATTGACACGGGCGGCCCATGAGCTGGAACGCATGGACGCCTCCACCGCCGCGTGGCTGGCTCCATTGGCGGGAGTGAATTTGGAACTCAAGGAAATTGAGGGACGCCTGGCGGATTATTCCGCCGAACTGGACTGCGACCCCCGGGAACTTTTCCAGCTGGAGGAACGCATCAACCTGCTGGAATCTCTAAAAATGAAATACGGCCCCTCCTTTGAGGACGTCTGCTCCCGAAGGGAGGAGGCGGCCAGCCGCCTGGACCGCATTGAACACCGCACGGAACGCCTGGAAGAGCTGAGGGCCTCCATCGCCGTCCTGCGCAAGCAGATGGACGCCGCCGGGCAGGCTCTGACCAGAGCGCGCCAGGACTCCGCGCCCAGGCTGGCGGCTTCCATCGTCAGGCACTCCCGGGAGCTGGGATTCCGCCAGGCCGTCTTTGAAGTGAGCCTCTCCCCCCTTCAGGAACCGGGCTCACAGGGAATGGAAACGGTGGAATTCCTGTTTGGCCCCAATCCCGGAGAACCCTCCAAGCCTCTCCGTCTGATTGCCTCCAGCGGGGAACTGGCGCGCATCATGCTGGCGATTAAAAGCGCCCTGGCCCACAAGGATGCCACCCCCCTGCTGGTATTTGACGAAATAGACGCCAACGTGGGCGGAGAAGTGGCGCGGGCTGTGGGATTCAAGATGCAGCAGCTCGGAAACAGGCACCAGGTGATCTCCATCACGCACTTCCCGCAGGTGGCGGCCCTGGCCTCCCATCATTACCTGGTTCAGAAAGCTTCCGCGGGCAACCGCACCATCTCCTGCCTGCGGGAGGTGAGCCATGAAGAACGGGTGGATGAACTGGTCCGCATGCTGGGCGGCGGCGGAGACCACGCACGCACGCTGGCCCAGGCCCTGCTGCAGCCCTCCTGAACGGGAAACGCCGGTGGGGGAGAGGCCGCCCTATTTCCCCAGGCTCCCCAGGCGTGGGGTGAAACCCCGCAGCCTCAGGGAATTGAATACGACGCACAGGGAACTCAAACTCATCGCCCCGGCGGCAATCATGGGATTCAGCGTAAGGCCGAAGGCGGGATATAAACACCCGGCGGCCAACGGAATGCCGATGATGTTGTAAAAGAAAGCCCAGAAAAGATTCTGCCTGATGATGAGCAGCGTGGTGCGGCCCAGCTGGACAGCTTCCGCCACGCCTGCGGGGTTGCTTTTCATCAGCACGATGTCGGAGGATTCCATCGCCAGCTCCGTTCCGGACTTCATGGAAATGCCCACCCGGGCGCAGGCCAGAGCCGGGGCGTCGTTCACGCCGTCCCCTACCATCGCCACCTTGTCCCCGCGTTCCTCCATCTTCATCACATGGGAGGCCTTTTCATCCGGAAGCACGTCGGAGACCACCTCGTCAATGTGGAGTTCTCCGGCCATGTGCCGCGCCGTGGCGGCGTTGTCCCCCGTCAGCATGACGACGCGCAGGTTCATCCGCTTCAAACTGTCCACCGCCGCACGGCTGTCCGGTTTCAGGGAATCCGCCACCATGATGACGCCGGCAGGGCATCCGCCCCTGCCCACATACAGCGGGGACGCGCCCTGCCGCATGAACTCCCGCAGGCGGCTTTCATCCTCCTTCCAGGAAATTCCCTTATCCTGCATGAATCCGGAATTGCCCACCGCATAAGGCACCCCATCCACCGTTCCGGCAATGCCGCGGCCAGGAACCACGGATAAATCCGCCACGGCGCGGACAGGCAAATTCAGAAGCCTGGCGTGTTCATAAACAGCCTTTCCTACAGGATGTTCCGAACCCTGTTCCAAAGCCGCCGCCATTTCCACCAGCGCGTCCGCATCCATGCCTTCTTCCGGCAGCACGGCCACTACCCGCGGCTCCCCTTCCGTCAGGGTGCCCGTCTTGTCAAAAACGACGGTATCCACGCGGCTCAGGGCTTCCAGAGCTCCGGCGGACTTGCACAGGATGCCCAGCCGCGCGCCCCTGCCCGTCCCCACCATAATGGCGATAGGCGTAGCGAGCCCCAGGACACAGGGGCAGGAAATCACCAGCACCGCAATTGCCCTGGCGAGGGCGAAGGAAAACCCCTCCCCGGCAGCCATCCACCCAACCAGCGATACCAGGGCAACGGCAATGACCGCAGGGACAAAGAAATAGCATACCCGGTCCGCCAGCCGCGCAATGGGCGCCTTGGACTGGCTGGCCTGTTCCACCAGGCGGATCATGCGGGCCAGCGTGGAATCCCCGCCCACGCGTTCCGCGCGGATTTTGAGATACCCGGCCCGGTTGAACGTTCCGCTGATCACCCGGTCCCCCGCCGCCCTGTCCACCGGCATGCTTTCCCCCGTCAGGTCCGATTCATCCAGAGCCGCCTGCCCCTCTTCAATCATGCCGTCCACCGGAATCCGCTGCCCGGTTTTCACCACCACCAGATCCCCGGAACGAATTTCATCCAGCGGAACGGCGCGCTCCGCGCCGTCATGCCATACCAGCGCCTCCTGGGGAACCAGCTTCACCAGCCCTTTTACGGCGGCATTCGTTTTCCGATAAGAGCGGCGTTCAAGGTATTTCCCCAGGGAAATCAGGGTGACGATCATGGCCGCAGATTCAAAATACAGCTCCATTCCCTCCACACTGAAACCCTGCCACATCCCCGCAACCAGCAAATACAGCCCATACAGAAAAGCGGAGCCGGAACCGATGGCGATCAGGGAATCCATATTGGGAGACAGCGCCACAAGCTGCCGCACGCCGTTTATCAAATAATGCCGGTTCAGCCACAGGACGGCGCCCGCCAGAATGCCTTGTGTCCACCAATTCATCCAGAGCCCCCAACTCCCTTCCGGGACGGGCCAGTTCCACATGGGGCCCATGGACAAATACATCAAAGGAACCAGCAGCAGAATGGACCAAACGAGGCGGGAGCCGCCCGTTTCCTCCTGTTCCAGCCTTTCCTCCCTCTCCGTTCCGGCAAGCGGCTCCTCCTTCCAGTCCGCCAGGTGGAAGCCGGCTTTCTCCACCACCGGAGCTATCCGCTCCATGGCAGGGGAATCAGGTTTTTCAAACAAGACGGTCATCTTCCCCGTCAGCAAATTCAGCTCTACGCGCTCCACCCCCTCCAATCCTTCCACGGCGCGCTCCACCTTGGCGGCACACCCGGCGCAATGCATACCGGAAACAAGATAGTTCTTTTCTTCCATTGTCATTAAAACGGAATGTTTGATGTTCCGGGTCCAGACAGGACCCCATACTGTTAGCCGAACCTAACACATTTATTCCGTTCCTCAAGCCGCTTTCGCGGCTTCAGCCCCCTCTGATAAAAAATGACAAAAAAACGCCCGCGGCCCCGTACCAGTAACAAACACCTTTACTTTCTTCCATGAACATTCCTCCTCTATTCAACATCCTGGCCAGCGCGGCCTTGTTGTCCACCCCCCTCCACGCCCAGCTTTACACCCTCCATGGTGACGGCGTCAAAAAAACGGAGAGAGTCGTGGAAAAAGCGGATTATTCCGATTATGAACTCGTCTGGCACGACGAATTCGACAAAGACGGCCGTCCGGACCCTGCCAAATGGAATTACGAACACGGTTTCGTCCGCAATAAGGAAGCGCAATGGTACCAGCCGGAAAACGCCTATTGCAAAGACGGCATGCTGATTATTGAAGGCAGGAAGGAAAAACATGCCAACCCCCATTACGATCCGGAGGGAAAAAACTGGCAGACGACACGGAAAGAGGCGGAATACACCTCTGCCTCCCTGACGACGCGCGGCAAATTTTCCTGGCTGTACGGGCGATTTGAAATCCGGGCCAGATTCACCCCGCGGGAAGGCATGTGGCCTGCTTTCTGGACCTTGGGCGTCAAGGAAAAGTGGCCCATGTGCGGGGAAATAGACATCATGGAGTACTACCAGTCCACCTATCTGGCCAATCTCTGCTGGGGTTCCCCCAAAAAACACGTGGGCAAATGGAGCACCACTTACACGCCGCTCAAATGGCTCCAGGAAAAACACGCGGACTGGGCGGACAGCTTCCATGTTTTCCGTATGGACTGGGATGAAAAGGAAGTGCGCCTGTATGCGGACGATATTCTGCTGAACCGGACTCCCCTGGATAATACCGTCAACGCCTCTTACAAGGAAGTCGCCAATCCCTTCCGGCAGCCTCACTTCATCATCCTGAACCTGGCTCTGGGCGCCACCGGCGGAGATCTGGACAAACTGCCGCTGCCCCAGAAATACGAAATAGACTACGTTCGCATTTACCAGAAAAAGGATTCCCCCCATAAAGGAACCATTCCATACCGCGCGGAAAAGTAACCGCCCTCTTCCGGAAACAGGAAAAAGGGCAGGGATTGCGGCATGAAAAAAGCCCCATCCGGACAAACCGGACGGGGCTCTTCAAAGAACAGAAAGAGGGGCAACTCAGTTTACGCGGCCCAGATAGGAACCGTCTTCCGTTTTTACGGAAATCTTTTCACCGGGCTTGATGAAAAGGGGCACCTGCACCACCAGTCCGGTGGTCATCGTGGCGGATTTGTAAACATTGTTCGCGCTGTCGCCCTTGACGCCTTCAGGAGCTTCCGCCACTTCCATGGTGATGGCGGCGGGGAGTTCTACGGAAACGACCGTTTCATCCGTGAAAAGCAGGATGTAGATATTGCCTTCCATCAGATAATCCTTGACGGGTTCCACGATTTCCGGAGACACGGTGATGTCTTCGTATGTATCCGGATTCATGAAGTGATAACCCATGCCGTCAATGTAGCTGAACTCATATTCCTCACGGGCGAGGTTGACGCCTTCCAGGGATTCATTGGAAGTCAGGCGAAGGTTATACACCTTTTTAGTGGAAATGCTGCGGATGCTCATTTGCACATAGGAAGCCATGCGGGGGGGGCACTTGTGCTCCATGCTGACTACAACGCAAACGTCATTGTTGTAATTGACCGCGTGTCCCTTGCGAAGATTGATTACGGGTACTTTTGCCATGCGGCCCGTACCATACCATGTTTTCCCCTCCCGTCAAGGCGAAAAAACCGGGCAACCCCTTGAGGCGCTTGGAGAAAACGCTCCTGAACAGGGCAGCGGGAAAGAAAGGGAAAACGGCTGTTTCTACCGGCTGAGGTCCTGCTGGAACAGGACTTTGATGCCGCTGGAATTCAGCACGGTGCGCCCGAAGTTGAGATCCTCCACGTGAAGAGCCACCAGAGACCCACGCCCCACGCAAGGCAGCAGGGGATAGAGAAAGTTGACGTTCATTTCCGCGGCATACAGCGCATCCAGGCATTTTTTGAGGTCTGCAGGGCCATGGCGGAGCACCGCCACCAGCACCCCGGACTCCGTATAGCAAATACCTTTCTCCAGAAAAATTTCCGACGTCCTTTCCGGATCGCTGACAATCAGGCGCGCAATAGTCGCCTCATGGCAGTCCTGCATGCTGAATCCCAGACAGAAAATGCCGTGCATGTCCAGCAGGCCGAGGAGGGCGGTCAGGGCCCCCACCCGGTTCTGGAGCATGATGGAATATTGCTTTATCGTGCTGCCGGGGGCTTTAATGGCTTCTTCCTTCATAACAATAAAGCAAATAAGGGCCGTATTCTATTTGGCGTACGTTTTAAGCACGCGCCTGATGATGGCCAGAGCCTGCTGGATTTCCTCTTCACTGACATTCAGCGGCGGCAGCAGACGGACGGTTTCCGGCCCGGCGGGAACGGAAAGCAACCCTTCCTGCCGCAGGGCCTCCACCACTACGGAGGCGATCGTCTTGCCCTCCGGCGCGGCCACCATTTCCGGGTTCAGGCCAATGCCCAGCAACAGGCCCAGGCCCCGCACGCCCTGAACAACAGGCAGGTTCCAGGATTCTATTTCCCTGCGAATTTCCGCGCCCAGGCGCCGCGCCCGCTCCGGGAGCCCCTGGGAAACAACTTCCCGCAGCACGGCCAGGCCTACCGCAGTGCCGAGCGGGTTGCCTCCATACGTGGAGCCATGGGAGCCGGGATCCATGATGGAGGAAAGCTCCGTACCCTGGCCGTCAATGGCGCGGTCGGAAATCCAGAAGCCGCCGATGGGGAAACCGCCGCCCAGAGCCTTGGCCCAGGAAATGCCGTCCGGTTCCACATCCGGAGCTACGGCGCGCCATCCCATGATGTCGCCGCAGCGGCCAAAGCCGCACTGCACTTCATCCATCAGCAGAAGAAGATCGTGCTCCCTGCACAACTGCGCCAGGCCCCGCAGAAATTCCGGAGTCACGCAGTTGACCCCTCCTTCTCCCTGGACGGTTTCCAGCATGAAGGCCACCGTTTCCGGCCTGATGGCTTCGCGGGCCGTTTCCAGATCGTTGAAAGGCAAATGGCGGAATCCCGGCAGCATGGGGTCAAAGCCGATTTTGATTTTATCCTGCCCCGTGGCGGACATGCTGCCCAGCGTCCTCCCGTGGAAGGATTTGTTGAACGTAAGCACCTCATAACGGGGCTTGCCGTCCGGCTGGGGCTTGCGGTGCCCGTAACGGCGCGCTACTTTGATTAAACCGTCATTGGACTCCGCACCGCTGTTGGCGAAAAAGACTTTTCCCGGGCGCTCCACGCATTTGGTCACGATGAATTCCGCCAGATCCGCCTGCTGGGGGATCTGGTACAGGTTGGAGCAGTGCACCAGGGTGGCGGCCTGCTTTTGCAGGGCCTGCGTCACCGCAGGATGGCAGTGCCCGAGCACGCAGGTCGCAATGCCGGCACAGAAGTCCAGATAGCACTTTCCCGTGCTGTCCCACAGTCGGGAGCCTTCTCCGCGGACGGCAGCCATGGGATAACGGCCATAGGAATGGAGTACGTACTGGTTGAGCTTTTCTTCTGTGTTCATAAGTTAAGGTAATATGGGCGTAGTTTGCTCTTCTGGCCCCGTCTGTAAATGATTTTTTTGGGAACCACGTCATGATTGCCGCATTTTACCCCGGAAGACAGTCACATCTTTGTCCGCCGCCCATTCATTTTTCTTTTCTTTTATCATTTTAACGGCAGAATAACCACCGCAACCAGCAATAATCCACTATGGCTCATTTTTTCAACCTCAAAGGCTTTCTGGAAGAATTCAAGGCATTCGCCCTTAAAGGGAACGTTATTGACCTGGCGGTGGCCGTCGTCATCGGCGGCGCATTCAACAAAATCGTCTCCGTCTTCGTTTCCAGCATCATCACCCCCATCATCGGCTACCTTACTTCCGGGGTCAACCTGGCATACCTGGTGCTGAAGCTGGGCGATGTGGAATTAAAATACGGGGAATTGCTTCAGGCGACCATTGACTTCCTCATCATCGCCTTCTCCGTCTTTGTAGCCATCAAGCTGATCGGAGCCCTGAGGCGCAAGAGCGAAGAAGCTCCGGCCGCCCCTGCTCCCAAGCCGGATGACGTCGTCCTCCTGGAACAGATCCGGGACATCCTGCAAAAACAGGCGGACACCAAATAAGCCCTTTTGAACGGTTCATGCCGGTTCCATACGGGACCGGCATATTTTTTCCTCTTTACTTGTTCCGCCGCAGACGGGAAAGTGATTGCATGACCTCTCCGCTGCGCCTTTTAGCCTTTGCCCTCCTTCTTGCTCCGTCCCTGCTTCCGGCGGCGGAAAACCAGCGCTTCACTCTGGAACGCCCCTATCCGGTGGCGGAAATCCCGGAACCTGACCGCAGCCTTCCCGTCACCAACGTAATCCTGATGATTGGAGACGGCATGGGCATCCACCACCTTTCCGCCGCATGGGCAGCCAACAGAGGACGCTTATTTATTGAGAACTGCCCGGTTACGGGTATTTCCAAAACATGGTGCGCGGACAAGCTGGTCACGGACTCCGCCGCTGCGGGCACCGCCATGGCGACGGGAACCAAGACGCTTTATCATCGAGTCGCCGTATGCCCCAAGGGCAACAGGCTGGATTCCCTGGTGGACAAGGCGGCGGACATGGGCAAATCCACCGGCGTCATCGTCACCTGCGAGCTGAATGACGCCACCCCGGCATCTTTCTGCGCCAATAATGAAAAAAGATCGGATGCCTACGGCATCATTGGGGATTACCCCCGTTCCCGTGCCGATTTCATCTTTGGCGGCGGCGGCAAATACTTCACGCAGAGGCCGGACGGCAGGGATATCTTCCAGGAAATGCAGGCGCAGGGATACCGCGTCGCCCGCACCTGGGAAGAAGCCGGCGCCTTGCCTCCCGGAAAAACGCTGGCCGTCACCGCTCCGGGGAATCTTCCCCCGCCCTCCAAGCGGGGAGACGTTTTCCGCCAAGCCGCACTGAAAGCCCTGGACACCCTTTCCCGGAATCCCGACGGATTTTTCCTGATGATTGAAGGGTCCAACATCGACAAGGCAGCCCACAGCAACAACTTGGAAGAAATGATGGAAGAACTCCTTGATTTTGACCGGACTGCGGGAGCCGTGCTTGACTGGGCCTCCAAACACCCCGGCACCCTGGTCGTCATCACGGCGGATCATAATACGGGGGCATTCGCGCTCACGGGCGGCAGCCGGGAAAAGGGGGAAATAACGGCCCGGTTCGGTTCCGGCAGTCATGACGGCGTGGCTGTTCCGGTGTACGCTTTCGGCGCGGGAAGCGGTGCTTTCACCGGCATTTATGAAAATACGGCCATCTTCAGCAAGATCATGGATGCCTTTAAAAAAGGTGCGGGCAAGCCCGTGCGTTAGGTACCCTGCGGCCTGTCCATGCGCCGCGCCACCAGCCCGGCCCCGGCGGTAGCCACGCCGCCTATCAGGAACACCGCTTGCGGGCCGCCCGTATTCATCCAGATCACGCCGCCCAGCACTCCGTAAGCGATAGAAGCCACATGATTGATGGCCAGCCCGGTGTAAATGCTTGGCGTAATGTCTTCCGGCTTCTCGCAGATGCGGGCCACGTAGGTGCTCCGGGCCATACCCAGGGCGAACAGCAGGTTGTCCAGGACAAAGCAGGCGGTCACTACCCCCACGGCCCAATGCAGGGGCAGCAGCTCCGGCGCGAAGGCGTATGCCAGACACAGGAGGGACAGCGCCACGCTGTCGAAAATCGTCACCTTCCGTTCCCCGTAGCGCTTGATGCTCCAGCCGATAAGGGGTTGAGTAACCAGTCCGATGACACCGGCCATGAGCAGGGTTTTTCCGATATATCCGGGAGGCTGGCCCAGCGTGCTGACCATCAGCCAGAAACCAAAGGTCAGATAAAGCTGCTTGCGGATGCCGTGCAGAATTTCCAACCCATAATAAACGGCATACCTGCGCTTGAAGACGAAACATTGCCTCCAGCCGCGCCGCTGCGGGAAGACGGGCGTCTTCACCCGGCTCAGGAACAGGAACGCCAGCAGGCACACGCCCCCCGTGACGAAAAAGTCCACGGCAAAAGACTGGTTGAATTTCCACTTGATCCACACGCACAGCGCCCCCAGCAGCGCGGCAGCCGTTCCCAGAGCCTTCATCTGGCCAAGCCGCAGGCTGCGGTTTTCCGGCCTTGCCGTATGAATGACAATGGTATCAATCATGCCCATCAGGATATGCTGGCCCAGGCTCACCGTCAGAATCCATGCGGACAGGGTCCACAGGCTGGTTCCGGCGCCGCAGAAAGCCAGCGCGTACATGCCGCCGAACATCAGCAGGCACGCCACCCCGGCCACGCGGACCTCATTAAACATGAAAAGCAGGCTGACCACAAAAAGAGACAGGATGCCGGGCAATTCCCGGGGGAATTCAATCAGCCCGCGCATCTCCACGTCAAGATGCTGGGCATCACGCAGGAAATTGCTGAAAACGAGATCATACACACCGCTTCCGAACTGGCCCAGAAAAAGCGCCAGCAGCACAAATACCATCGTCTTCCTGATGCGGGGGGAAGCGGCTCCATTCATAGCGCGGGAATACTCTCACAGGCGCCCGGACGGAACAACCGCTATTTTCATGTGCCGGTTTTCTCTGCATTTGCAAAAATAACCTCGAAACGGAATTTTCTCGGAAAATGCCGCGTATTTACGTACGCTATGATTTCCAAGTGTACCTTTTCCGCCACGGTTTTCAGCCTGTTTTCCCTTTGCTGGGGCGCCCCATCCGCTCCGGTTCTCGAAGCGCCCCATATCATTCCCCTGCCCGCCGCCATGCGCGTCCAAACCGGAGAAAGCGGGTTTTCCCTGAAAAACGGCGTCAGGCTCCCGGAAAAAAATCCTCTTTCCAGGCAGGCGGAACGGATTTTCCGCGACAACGGGATCAACACGGCCCTGGTTAAAAACAACGCGGACATCATCTTTACGGAAGACGCTTCCCTGGGCAGGGAAGGCTACCGCCTTGCCGTAACGCCGGATTCCATCTCCATTGCCTCCGGTTCCGTGAACGGAGCCCTGTATGCCCTTCAATCCCTCGTTCAAAGCATCGCTGCCGACAAAAACGGAGCTCCGGCCCTGCCCCGGATGGACGTAAAAGACCAGCCCCGCTTTTCATGGCGGGGCCTGATGGTAGACAGCTGCCGCCACATGATGCCCGTGCGGGACATCAAAAAAGTGCTGGACCTGATGGAACGGTACAAATTCAACACCCTGCACTGGCACCTGACGGACGACCAGGGGTGGCGTCTCCCAATCGCCAAGTACCCCAGGCTGACAACCGTGGGAGGCGCCCGGGCTCAATCCCCCGTCATCGGCAACCGCAATAAGGGAGACGGCATCCCCTACTCCGGCCATTACACCGCGGATGAAATCCGGGATGTGGTGCGGTACGCCAGAGACCGGGGCATTACCGTCATTCCGGAAGTGGAAATGCCAGGCCATGCCTCCGCAGCCATCGCCGCCTATCCGGAACTGGGGAATACGGACATCCCGGGCTATGCGCCCAAGGTGCAGGAAACCTGGGGCGTGCACTCCTATACCTTCTCCCCCACGGAAAAAACCTTCCGTTTTCTGGAAGACGTCATTGATGAAATATGCGCCCTGTTCCCGGACAGCCCCTACATCCACATCGGAGGGGATGAAGCGCCCAAGAATCAGTGGAAACAGTCCCCCACGGCCCAGCGGGTCATGAAGGACAACGGCCTGGCCAATGAACACGAGCTCCAGAGCTACTTCATCCGCCGCGTGGAAAAAATGATCAATAACCGCGGAAAAAGGCTCATTGGCTGGGATGAAATCCAGGAAGGGGGCCTTTCCCCCACCGCTACCATGATGGTCTGGCGCAGCAAAATGCCGCACATCGCCGCACAAGCTCTGGCTCAAGGCAACGATATTGTGATGACGCCCAAAAGCCACCTGTACTTTGACTATGACCAGGGGCCCGGAAAACCCGCTGCCCCCGAATACGAGACGATTAACAACAATCAGCTGACCTGGCAGCATGTTTACGGACTGGAACCGGTTCCTCAGGGAACGCCCCGGGAACGGGAAAAGCAGGTGCTGGGCTGCCAGGCGAACATCTGGACGGAATATATCCCGAACCTGCCGAAATGGGAATACCATGTCTTCCCCCGCGCCCTGGCGCTGGCGGAAGTTGCCTGGACCCCGCAGGAGCTAAAAAATGAGAAAGATTTCCGTAAACGCCTCGACCGCCAGCTTCCCTTCCTGGACGCCCGCGGCGTCAATTACAAAAGACCGGACAATGGAGCCCCCGCACAGCCGGAGGCCGTCATTACGCGGGAACGCCGTTAAGCACGGCAGACAGGTTCCTGCGGCGCCTCCTTCCGGAGGCCGCATTATGGGCTAGCCAACCTTCATGAAAACCATTACATTGACGGCATTATGAATTTGGAACTGCTTCGTCAGGTTTGCGTGACTCCGGGCGCTCCGGGGTTTGAAGACAAAATCCGCAATTTCATCATCCAGGAAGTGGCCCCGCTGGTGGACGCCGTGCGCGTGGACAACATGGGCAGCGTGATTGCCATCGTGGAAGGCAAAAACACGGAAAAAACCATGATGGCCGCCGCCCACATGGATGAAATCGGGTTCATGGTCCGTCACATCGACGACAAGGGGTTCATCAAATTCCTGCCACTGGGCGGCTTTGACGCCAAGACGCTGACGGCCCAGCGCGTCATCGTCCACGGTAAAAAAGATCTCATCGGCGTCATGGGCGTGAAACCCATCCACGTCATGTCCCCGGCGGAACGCACCAAGCTGCCGGAAGTGACCGACTTCTTCATTGACCTGGGCATGAGCAAGGAGGAAGTGGAAAAATACGTTTCCGTAGGCGACTCCGTTACCCGTGAACGGGATTTGGTGGAAATGGGGGATTGCGTGAACGTCAAATCTCTGGACAACCGCGCCGGATGCTACGTGCTGATTGAAGCCCTCCGCGCCATTAAGGCTTCCAGGAAGAAACCCTCCTGCAACTTCGTGGCCGCCTTTACCGTTCAGGAGGAAGTGGGCCTGAGGGGCGCGCAGGCCGGCACGCTGGACATCCAACCGGATTTCTCCATTGCCCTGGACGTCACCATCGCCTGTGACATTCCCGGAACTCCGGCGCACGACCAGGTTTCCCACCTGGGCGCAGGCACCGCCATCAAGCTGTATGACGGTTCCGTCATTGCAGACCGCCGCATGGTCAAGTTCATGAAGGCCATGGCAGACGCCAACAAAATTAAATGGCAGACGGAAATGCTGCCGGCGGGAGGCACGGATGCCGGAGCCATGCAGAAATTCGTTCCGGGCGGTTCCATTGCCGGGGCCATTTCCGTTCCCACCCGCAATGTGCACCAGGTTATTGAAATGGCTCACAAAGACGACCTGGACGCTTCCGTAGCGCTTCTGACCGCCTGCGCCATGAACGTGGACAAATGGGACTGGTCCTGGAACTCCGTCAACGAATGCCCGGCGGAAAAACCCGCCAAGGCCGCAAAAACGGCAGCCAAGCCCGCCAAAGCCGCTGCCAAGAAGAAAAAGGCCAAATAACAGGTCTGGCCATTCATTCATCACTACCCGGCAGGCCGCACCGGAAACGGAGGCGGCCTGCCTGTTTTCAGCCTCCTTCAAATGTTCCGGCAAACTCCGGACACCGTCCTCCCCCATTCAGCCAGGCATACCGCAGGTTCCTGCGTCACCCCCCGGAGGCTTTTTCAGACGGCCCTGCCATAAAAAAATCCTCCGGCATCTCGCAATGCCGGAGGAGAGACAATCCTGAAAAAGAAAGTTACTTGGCGGCGGGGGCGGACGCTTCCTTCTGGGCGGGAGCGGGGGCCGGAACTGCTTCTACCTCCACATCTTCCTCCACTTCCACATCTTCTTCCGGACCGGCAGCGCCGGTCTGCTTCATGGCGTCCTTCAGGGCCTGGCTTCCGTAAAAGTCGGCCTGCTGCAAACGCTGCATGTCAGTCATCATGCCCATGAAAATGGGCAGAAGCTCGGCCTGGCGCGCCTGCATGGCGGCATCCATTTCAGCCTGAACCTTCTGGGCGCTCTTGGAAAGGGCTTCCCCCTTTTCATTGATCTTTGCCATCTTTTCCGCAGCCGCGTCTGCAGTGGCCTTGTCCTTCACCGTGCTGAGCGTAGCGGACATTTCCTTCATCAACGCCAGCATCTGATCAGCGGCTTCCTTCGCTTCCTTGGAAACTTCAGCGGCCGGCGCAACGGGCGCGGCA
>ULSQ01045433.1_pt1 | contig 43459 bp, 33 predicted proteins | sample 1956821 | NCBI WGS metagenome assembly ULSQ01 (sample SAMEA4835712, study PRJEB28245) | human gut metagenome | biome: gut microbiome; material: fecal sample | place: Denmark | collected 2008 | reverse complement strand
TGTTATACACCAACTATTATCCAGACTTATGACACACCCTCTTACAGGAAGTGGATAATGCAACACCCCCAATGCCAATGAACGAACATTGCTTGAAATAAAACAGGAAGCCTTTTGTCGTATCTTTGCCGATAGTTACCAAATGGTGAACAGCGGGGTGAACACTTGCCCCAAGCATTCACCTTTTCGGCTCTGGGGTGAACCCTAGTAAAAAGAACTTTGTATATACAGCGCATGCTAGAAATATAAGAATCTCTATTATAATGGGTTATGGGGTGTTTTTAACACATTATTAACGCCAAAGGTTGGCATCGGGGTTCCCCCTTCACCGACTTCATCGCCAAGAGCAGAGGATGACTATTCGCAGCAGGATACCGCCCCCGACCTGCCCTTCTACGGGTGGGTAGGGTAAGTAAGGGGAGAGTACTTTCTAAGAGTTTCCTTATGTAAAGGTTCGTTTACTATAGGAAAGATATAGTATATATATAGACTCCCAGAAAAAGCGATTTCCTACTCACCCTAGTTACCCCCGGCCGTAAACAAGATAGTTACGATGCCTAAGTATCATATTTACGGATGGTATTTAAGTCGCACACGGATCTTCTTCGTTGCAAGCAACGGTACTCACTAAGCCTCACAGCCAAAACTCCGAAGGAGCCAAAATCCGTGAGATCCGTGAGATCCGCGTGCGAAAATTCAACTTTCTTCTACAATTTCCAACAAGTTTCTGCTTATCGTAAATCAATCCTCGCTGAGGAGTTTCTTGATTTCCTCATCAGTCTTGGTGAGTTTGTCTTTACAGAGTTTCACCAAAGTTTTGGCACGTTTCAACTGCTCGGAGAGCTGATCAATATCGAGTTCATCATTCTCCATTCTTTCTACGATTTCTTCAAGCTCTCTTACGGCTTGTTCGTATTTCATGTCTTCTTTTTCCATAATCCTATTTTAGTTAAGAGTTAATAGTTTATAGCGGCTTCGCCGTTTAGCCAGATAGGTATAAACTATTAACTATAAATTATAAACTATTATTCAACTTTTGCCTTCACGCTGCCCTCGGCAAACCTCGTTTCGATGATGTCGCCAGACTTCAGTTGCGAGGCAGAACGGATACTTTTGCCATCTTTCAGCGTGATGCTGTAGCCACGTTTCAGCAACAATTCGGGGTCTTGTGCCTGGATGCGCTGGGAAAGAAGCTGCAGACGATGACTCTCGTTGAGCATCTTCCTTTCCAATATCGGCAGAATATTCTGAGAAAGAATCTCGAAATGGCGCTGGGCTTCCGATAGTTTCGACTGGACATTTGTGCTTAAACGGCTCATCAAGCGGTCGAGATAGGCTCCCTGCTTCGTCTTCACCAGCGAAAACTGGACAGGAATCGTGTTGTTTAATCTATCGAGCCTCATCTTCTCCACCTGCAGACGGTGCTTCACATTCTGCACGATAGCCTCTTGCGCATTCACCACACGGGCATAAACCTCAGTAAGATGATTAACGAGGAAGGCGGCAGCGGCTGTCGGTGTCTTTACACGCTGGAAAGAAATCATATCCAGCACACTCTCGTCCCTTTCATGTCCTATTCCCGTGATGATAGGCAGCGGGAAGTTTGCCACATTCTCGGCAAGCGCCAGGGTGTCGAAACCAGAGAGATCGCTCGTAGCGCCACCGCCTCGGATGATGACTACGCAGTCAAACTGTTCCCATTCGGCATTGATACTGTCGAGAGCAGCTATCACACTCTGCTCTACCCCCTCGCCCTGCATCGTAGCCGGAAAGAGGCGGGTTTGAAACTGCAGACCATAATCGTTATCGGCAAGCTGGTTGCAGAAATCACCATAACCTGCTGCCGTAGCGCTGGAAATGACGGCGATGCGCTGGCAGAACATCGGGAGCACCAACTCCTTCTGCAGTTCGAATACGCCCTCTGCTTTCAGCGTATTGATGATTTCCAGCCGCTTGCGCGCCATATCGCCCATCGTATAGTTAGGGTCAATATCATCTACTATCCAGGAGAAGCCATAGTTCTCATGAAACTGCGCGTGTACCTTGAGCAGTACTTTCATTCCGGCATGAATGCGCTGTCCGGTGATGCGCTCGAAATTCGGTTTGATGAACATCCATCGGTTTCGCCAGCAGGAGGCATGCGCCTTGGCAATGGGCGTATTAGACCGCTCATCCTTCTCGATGAGTTCCAGATAGCAGTGCCCTCCGTAGCCCTCGCGAGCCTCGGAGAGTTCCGCTTCCACCCAATAGCTGTCGGGCAAGGACATCGAAATGACCTCACGGACCATGGAGTTTAATTCAAAAAGTGATAATCGAAGTCGTTCCATGCTGTTTACTGTTTAAAGTTTACAGTTTATAGTTGAAAGTTTATAGCTAGCAGAGCAAGTTTGCCCTATTAACTATAAACTATCAACTATTAACTACTTGATCGCTTTTCCCGTCTGATAAGCCTTCCAGAAATCAGGCACACCATATCCGAATACATTATCGGGATGATGCTGATTATTACCAGCCAATCTCACGAGTTTCATAATCTGCTTAGCCGTCTTCTGAGGCAAAGCCTGCCAGAGACACGCTACCATTCCGGCAATGAGCGGAGAAGAGAAAGACGTTCCGTTATCATTGATGATATTTCCACGGCCCGTAATCACACAGGTAGGACTTCCGTAAGCCATCACATCAGGCTTGATTCTGCCGTCAGCAGTAGGTCCCACGGCACTGAAAGCCGCATTCTCGCCCATTTCGTTTACGCTGCCCACGGTAAGGATATTACGTGCATCGGCAGGGAAATTGATTTTCTTCCAACTTCCCATTCCGTCGTTTCCTGCAGAATTGACACAGATGATTCCCTTGTCAGCACACATCGAAGCGGTGCGGGAGATGAGGGTAGAATTGCCGTCCTGCTCATAATAATGATGGTTGGTAGACGCATCATCGAAGCCATGATAGCCTAACGAAGAGTTGATGACATCCACGCCGCAACTATCAGCATATTCAGCCGCAAAAGCCCAGTAATCCTCTTCTGCCAGACTCTCTGTGCGCTCATCTTCACAGCGCACCAGCAGATATTGAGCCTCAGGTGCCACCCCCACGAATCTTTCGGGTTCGTTGGCAGCCATCGTAGAAAGCACCATCGTTCCATGCTCCATCTCGGCGAAAATATTCTTGGATTGAGGAACCACAAAGTCCCTAATGCCCGCCAATCTGATATTATGCAGCGCCGGAATCTTATCCACATTCATGAATCCGCCGTCGAAGACAGCAATCATCATTTCTTTGCCCAAATGTCCGGTTCCATGCAGCCGCTTGCCGTTGAGCGACTGGATCTGCGCATCGGCAGCACCATATTCGCCTACTCCACCAGTCCAATCGTTCAATCCCCTGCGAACGCTACTTCTGACGCGCTGACTGACAGAATCGGGAGCAGAGAAGACCTTCATCTTCCGGGTGATGAAATCGAGTTCATCCAGTTTCCGTAGTTCCTTCTCCTTATGAATGCGGACCAGCAGGGTATTGTTCCACTTGCTTTTGCCCACAATCTCGATGCCTGCCTCGCTTACAGCCTGCTCATAAGCAGGAGCTATAGGCAAATCGGTAACATCGATGGGCAGATTCTGTCTCTTTCTGCGCTCTATGGAACGGGGAGAGAGAAAATCTGCAGGGCGACTTACCGAAAAGGGAGTGTGACTAAGGTCTTTGTCTCTGAGATAAAGACGATACATCATACACTTGCCTCCCGGATACGACACCATATCGGTTTCGGCGATGCGGGGCAACCGCATCAGTTGCTCAAAATTGCTAACCCTGTCTTCGCGAGCAAACAAAGAAAGAGCGGTCATTAAAAATGCATAAAGCATCAAATATTTTTTCATCATTATATCGGTAGTCCGGTTTGTTATTGTTGTTGCTGCAATATTTTTGTATTGCATTTGTTAATGAGTTGAATTGTTTATTCTGAAGTGCAAAAGTACAGAAATTGTACGAAAACACCAAAGGAAAAGGGAAGTTTTTATCATGAAATGCAAGTTTTTTTCATATATATAATAAGGTATCAGATATTTTTTGTACTTTTGCAGACAAGTAGCCGCTGCAATTGCATTCTGAAAAAAGCAGGGCGAGCGGCTATGAGGAAAAAACAGATATAAATGGAAAATAAACAAGCGACATTAGAATTAGGTACGAAGCCGGTGGGCAAGCTGCTCGTTCAGTATGCCTTGCCAGCGATGATTGCGATGACCGCCGCCTCACTCTACAACATCGTTGACCGAGTATTCATCGGTCAGGGTGTGGGAGCCATGGCCATCTCAGGTCTCGCCATCACCTTCCCCTTCATGAACCTCACCGCCGCTTTCGGAGCCGGTGTGGGCGTAGGAGCATCTACTGCCATCAGCGTGAAGCTGGGACAAAAAGACTATGCCACAGCGCAAAACATTCTGGGTAACACAATTTCTCTGAATCTCATCATCGGTATCGGATTGAGCATCATCTGTCTGCTCTTCCTCGACCCTATCCTGAGATTCTTCGGAGCCAGCGACCAGACGCTCATCTATGCCCATGAGTATATGGTCATCATCCTGCTGGGCAATGTGGTGAGCCACATGTATTTCGGTATGAATGCTCTGCTCCGAGCAGCGAGCAAACCCAAGCAGGCGATGTACGCCACCATCTTCACGGTGGTGATGAACGTGATACTGGATGCCCTCTTCATCCTCGTCTTCAAATGGGGAATACAGGGTGCCGCCATCGCCACCATCCTTTCGCAGTTGATGGCGCTGATGTGGCAAATCAAGCTCTTCAGCAACAAGAATGAGCTGCTCCACTTCAAGAAAGGCATCTACAAACTGAAGAGGAAACTCGTGGATAATATCCTTGCCATCGGCATTTCGCCTTTCCTGATGAACGTGTGCGCCTGCATCATCGTCATCTTCATCAACAACCAGCTGGTGCGGTTCGGAGGCGACCTCTCCGTGGGAGCCTACGGAATAGCCAATGGTATTGCGATGGTGTTCGTGATGTTCGTGTTTGGCGTAAACCAGGGAATGCAGCCTATAGCCGGATACAACTATGGAGCCCAGAAACTGGACCGACTGATTCGCGTACTGAACCTGAGCATCATTGCCGCCACCGCCATCATGGTAACGGGCTGGCTGATAGCGATGTTCCTGCCTTACTACTGCGCACGACTGTTTACAACCGATAAGCAACTGATAGACTTGGGCATTAAGGCGATCAGAGTAGTGATGTTCTGCTTCCCGGTCATCGGGTTCCAGATGGTTATCACCAACTTCTTCCAGTGCATCGGAAAGGTGAAGATCAGTATCTTCCTCTCCTTGTCGAGACAGTTGCTCATCCTTCTGCCGCTCCTGGCTTTCCTGCCGATGATATGGGACATTGATGGAGTATGGTACAGTATGCCTATCTCCGACTTCGCTGCCGCAGTCATCGCCGGAGTCGTAATGATGTGGTACATGAACAAGCTGAAAAGACAACACCAAGAACAGCTAAAAGTTAATAGTTAATAGGGCTTAGCCGTTTAGCAAGATTGCCATAGGCGGTTCATGCTATAAATTATAAACTACAAACTAAAGATTATGAATAAGATTATCATAAACGTAGGTCGCCAGATAGGTAGCGGCGGGCATATCATCGCCGAGAAGCTGGCGGAGGATTTCGGTTGCAAATGTTACGACCGTGAGCTGCTGAATCTTGCCGCCAAGGAGAGTGGATTCTCTGAGAAATTCTTCGAGCAGAACGATGAGCAGAAGGGATTCTTCAAGTCTCTCTTCCATACCCATCTGCCCTTCCTGAGCGATAACAATTTCTATCACAACGACTTCTCGCAGGAAGGTCTGTACAAGTTCCAGAGCGACGCTATCAGAAAGGCTGCCGATGAGGGCAACTGCGTGTTCGTGGGCAGAACCGCCGACTATGTGCTGCGTGATTACAAGAATGTGATTAATATCTTCATCACCGCCAATATCGACGACCGCATTAAGGCAGTGTGCAAGCGAAAGGACATCGACAGAGCCTCCGCCCGCAAGTTCATCGAAAGCCACGAGGAGCAGCGCGCCTCTTACTACGATTACTATACAGGCAAGAAGTGGGGACACAGCGAGAGCTACGACCTCTGCATCAACAGCAGCCATCTGGGAATCGAAGAAACAGAGAAGTTTATCGCAGAATTTATCAGAAAGAAGTTCGGACTTAGTGATTAATTATTAGTGATTAGTGATTTATTTTAGGGACATAAAATATTAAACATCATATAAATGAAGAAGATTATGCTTTTGGGCTCAGGCGAACTGGGCAAAGAATTTACCATCGCCGCAAAGCGAGCAGGACAGTACGTCATCGCTTGCGACAAGTATGACAATGCACCAGCCATGCAGGTAGCCGACGAGCGAGAAGTGTTCTCGATGCTCGATGGCGACGCATTGACCGCAGTGGTAGAGAAACATCACCCAGACATCATCGTGCCTGAGATTGAAGCTATCCGCACCGAGCGACTCTTCGACTTCGAGAAGGAGGGCATCCAGGTTGTGCCTTCTGCACGTGCCGTAAACTACACCATGAACCGCCGTGCCATCCGCGACCTTGCCGCCAAGGAACTGGGTCTGCGCACCGCCAAGTATTTCTATGCCAAGACCTTCGAGGAGTTTAAGAACGCTGCCGATGAAATCGGTTTCCCATGCGTAGTGAAACCTCTGATGAGTTCAAGCGGCCATGGTCAGAGCTATGTTCACAACGATGATGAACTGAAGGAGGCTTACAAGGAGGCAATGGAAGAAGGTCGTGGCGACGTGAAGGAAGTAATCATCGAGGAATTTATCGACTTCGATTCTGAGTTCACCCTGCTCACCGTCACCCAGAAAGACGGTCCTACCCTCTTCTGTCCACCTATAGGCCACGTACAGAAGGGCGGCGACTACCGCGAGAGTTGGCAGCCATTCCAGATTCCTGAAGAGGCTTTGAAGAAGGCTGAGCACATTGCCGGCGAAGTAACCAAGGCATTGACAGGTGCCGGTCTCTGGGGCGTAGAGTTCTTCCTGAGCAAGCAGGGCGAGGTTATCTTCTCTGAGTTGAGTCCTCGTCCACACGATACAGGTATGGTAACCCTTGGTCACACCACCAACCTGAGCGAGTTTGAGCTCCACTTCCGTGCCGTGATGGGCTTGCCTATCGCCGGAATCCATCTGGAGCACATCGGCTGTTCTGCCGTCATCCTCTCGCCAGAGGAAAGCACCGAGCCATTAAACTACAATATGCTCGATGCACTGAAGGAAGACCATACCCGCATCCGTATCTTCGGCAAGCCAGAGGCTCACGTAGGCCGCCGCATGGGCGTCGTACTCTGCTACGGCGAGAAGGGCGATGACCTCAACCAGCTCCGCGACAAGGCAAAGCGTCTGGCAAAGACTGTATTGGGAACCGACCCATACATGAAGAAATAGACATGAAAGAATTAGGAAGAATTATCACATTACCCAAGATATTCGACCCTAGAGGCAACCTGACAGTGGCAGAGGGAGAGACGCATATTCCCTTTGCCATTGCCCGTACCTACTGGACCTATGATGTTCCGGGCGGAGAAAGTCGCGGTGGCCATGCTCACAAGGAATGCCAGGAATTCATCATAGCAGCCAGCGGTTCCTTTTCGGTAACACTGGATAATGGAGAACAGAAGAAGACCTATCATCTCAACCACCCTTGGGAGGGACTGTTCGTAGATGTCAATATCTGGCGAACACTGGATGATTTCTCTTCCGGCTCATTGTGTCTGGTTCTGGCTTCCCACAAGTTTGAGGAAGAAGACTACATACGCGAATATGACGAATATCTTAGATTCATCAGTTCATCCCAAAGTCCTAATCTCTCAAAGACCGAGAATCAATAACGCTAAAAATCATGTTTGAGATCAGAAAATACAACGATGCAGACAAGGAAGTCTGGAATGCCTATGTAGAACATGCACGCAACGCCACCTTCCTTCTCAACCGCTCCTACATGGATTATCACAGCGACCGTTTCCATGACCATTCGCTCATGATTTTCCACAACAACAAGCTCTATGCCTTACTCCCTGCCAATGAGGACGGAGATGTTTTCTATTCTCATCAGGGACTCACCTATGCCGGACTGCTCACTACCGGACACGCCTCAGCAGAAAATATCTGTCAGGTTTTCGTTGCCATCAACACATACCTGAAACAGGCAGGTTTCCGGAAGTGCATCTACAAACCGATACCCTGGATTTACCAGCAACTGCCAGCCGAAGAAGACCTCTATGCTCTCTTCAAGGAATGCCGGGCGCAAATCTGCGCCAGAAACATTGCGGCTGTCATCGACCTGAAGCATCCGCTGAAATGGTATAATATCAGAAAATCGGGCGCAAGGAAAGCCCTGGGAAAAGGAATCTTCATTGAAGAAAGTGAGGATTACGAAACATTTTGGAGCATTTTAACCGAAAACCTGATGAACACCTATCAGGCTCATCCTGTTCATACCTTGCAAGAGATGAGCAGACTGAAAACATCTTTCCCTGACAATATCAAACTGTATGTTGCCCGAGAAGAATCTGGCAAGATGCTAGGCGGAACCGTTCTGTACATCAGCAGAAAAGTGGTTCACACGCAGTATATTTCCGCATCAGAAGAGGGAAAAAAGGCGCATGCACTCGATGCTTTGTTTCTGAATCTCATTAATATAAGGTATAAGGATTTTGATTATTTCGATTTCGGAACATCTAATGAAGAAGGAGGAAAGGTGCTCAACACCAGCCTCATCTACCAGAAAGAAGGTTTCGGAGGAAGAGGCGTGGTTTACGACACCTATGAATGGACAGTATAAAGAGAAATCCCGAAGTTCACACGATAGTGAGTTTCGGGATTTCTGCCTTTTACAAGAGTATAACTGTCACACCACGAGCAGCTTGCGCACCCATAACCAGAGCCTGCTCGATATCGGCAGTCTTGGAAGGACCACTGATGAAAGTACCGAAATTGTACTTCGGATCCATCTCAATACGGGCATAAGCCTCATGCATATTGTTCACAATCTTCTCTTTTTCGAGGAATATCACAAGGTATTCCGAGATGAAAAGCACCGCTTTCTCCTTCATGGTCTGAGGAATCCAGACGCAGCCATTCTCGGCAACCCCCACTTCACCACGAACAATACCCACATCAGTACCATTCAGGTCATTAGCCTCAGTCACCGTATCAGGATTCTTCTGGGCAATCGTGATTTCTGGCAGATGAGAGGCAAAGACCTTGGCTTCCGGATAAGCCTTCTTCACCAGCTCATCCAGACTCTCACCCTCCTTCGCTTCTATCACATGGCCACCTACCGATTCCGTCATCTCAATAAACTGTTTCAGCGTATCCTCATACTGGATACCCTTCACATCTACGGCAGGCATATCGAATTGAACATGCGTATTCTTGCGCAACTTGTTCAGGAAATCTTCTTTCTTCATTTTACTTTTCCCTCCTTCCATAATTGATGAAAACTCTTCTTGGCAAACTCAGGCATGGCGTGACCGATACCCCAGGCATTCCAATTGCTGAAGTGCGTGCAGCATTCAGGAATCAGATTGGCGAGTGGCGCAAACTTCAGGGCTGTGGTGTAGAGCGCAGGACGGTCGAAGAGATACTTCATACCATTCGACATCGCCTTCTTCACAGGATCTGCCTTGCCCAACTTCTCCAGACTCTGGCGCCATACGTAAATCTGCGAACCCGGTCCTACCTTGGAAGGACAGACATTGTCGCAAGACAGGCACAAGGTGCAGGCAGAAACATTGTCGCTGTACTTCTGAGGATTCTTCAGCATACCCAGGTTCACACCAATAGGACCCGGTATAAAATAGGTGTAACTGTAACCGCCTGAACGACGATAAACCGGACAGGTATTCATGCAGGCTCCGCAACGCATACATTTCAAAGTCTGCCAGTGGTCCTTATCGGCGAGAATATCGCTTCTGCCATTATCCACCAATACTACATGCATCTCGGCACCCGGACGAGCCTGGCGGAAATGAGAAGTGAAGGCGGTGGTAGGCTGACCGGTTCCGCAGCGGCAAAGCAGACGCTGGAATACAGCCAATGACTTATAATCAGGAACCAGTTTCTCAATACCCATCGCTACGATATGGAGCTTAGGCATGGAAGTAGTCATATCCGCATTACCCTCGTTGGTGCAAACCACGCAATCGCCGGTAGCAGCCACACCGAAGTTACATCCGGTCATACCTGCTCCAGCTTCCATAAACTGGTCGCGGAGATGATGACGGGCACAGCGGGTCAGGTAAGTAGGATCGTAGTTGCCGATTTCCTTGGAGATACCCTTCTCCTCGAACATCTTACCTACCTCCTCACGCTTCAGGTGGATGGCAGGCATCACGATATGGCTAGGCTTCTGACCCAGAAGCTGGATGATGCGCTCACCCAGGTCTGTCTCTACCACGTCAATGCCGTGCTGCTCCAGATAAGGATTCATCTCGCACTCCTCGGTGAGCATCGACTTCGACTTCACCATCTTCTTCACGTTATGGTCTTTCAGAATACCGAGCACAATCTCATTGAATTCCTGCGCATCCTTTGCCCAGTGAACCTTTACCCCGCGGCTCTCCAGATTCTTGGAAAACATATCGAGATAATCGGCAAGATGGGTAATCGTGTGCATCTTGATTTCAGACGCATGCTCGCGGAGATCTTCCCACTCAGGAAGTCCCTGCGCCATTCTATCTCTTTTCTGACGAACAGACCAGAAGGTAGCATCGTGCCAGGTGGTCTTCTCTACATTCTGCGTAAACTTCGCAGCTCTCTTGGAATGTTCTGTACTCATAGTCCTGCAGCTAATATTTGAACAACATGAATAAACTTGATCGGCATCTTCTCCTTCTTGGCGATTCCCGCCATGTGCATCAGGCAGGAAGAATCCGGACCCGTTACATACTCAGCACCTGTAGCCATGTGGCGCTTGATCTTGTCCTCGCCCATACGGGTAGAAACGGCAGGTTCCTCAATAGAGAACATACCGCCGAATCCGCAGCACTCATCCTTACGCTCCGGTTCGTGGATGGTAATACCTTCCACCATATTTAATAAGTCAATGATTTTGTTGAAAGGCTTGATGTGGCGCTCAGAAGGAGATGACAATCCCAGTTCGCGCACACCGTGGCAACTGTTGTGTACACTCACCACATGCGGGAACTTGCCCGGCACATGATCCACCTTCAGCACATCGTGAAGGAACTCCACAACATCCATGATTTTCTTTGAGGAAATACACTCGTGCTTACCCTCAAGGATTTTAGGATAATACACCTTTACGTAAGCAGCACATGAGGCAGAAGGAGCTACGATATAATCGTAATCCTTGAACAGCTCATCAAATGTCTCTATGACCTTCTCCGACTTGTCCTGAAAACCGGCATTAGCCATTGGCTGGCCGCAGCAAGTCTGTTTTTCGGGATAACCCACGTCTAGTCCGTAATGCTTAAGCAACTTGTATGTAGCCACACCCGCTTCAGGGTAAAGGGCATCCACATAACAAGGGACGAATAATCCGACTTTCATTGTTGTTATATTTATCTTGTTTGCTATTTGTTTATTCTTTTTATACATGACTAAAAGCCGCTGCAAAAGTAACAAAAAAATAGTAATAATAAAAGATTTTAGGGAAGAAATTATGAGATTTGATGTTATTTAACTGTAAAGAATTGCAGAAAATTTGGAATAATCAAATAAATAGCGTAACTTTGCATCTAGAAATAGTGTGTCTACCATTTGTGAACTAACGCAAATGCAGTTTAGTTGCTAAAAACATAAATACCAAGACATATAAAGAACAAACTTATAGTTATATTTAATGATGAAGAAACAGCTTAAGAAAGTCCTCGTTCTGGGTTCCGGTGCTTTGAAGATCGGCCAGGCAGGTGAGTTTGACTATTCCGGTTCGCAGGCTCTCAAGGCTTTGCGCGAGGAGGGTATTAGTTCCGTCCTCATTAATCCAAACGTTGCTACAATTCAGACAAGTGAAGGTATTGCTGACAAGGTTTATTTCTTGCCGGTGACACCTTTTTTTGTAACTGAAATTATCAAGAAGGAGCGCCCAGACGGCATCATGCTGGCTTGGGGTGGACAGACGGGTTTGAACGTTGGTACAGAACTTTACCTCAACGGTGTGCTCAAGGAGTATGGTGTGGATGTGTTGGGTACTTCGGTAGAGGCTATCATGAACACGGAAGACCGCGACCTCTTCGTAAAGGAGCTTAACAAGGTTGACCTCAAGGTTCCAGTAAGCCACGCTTGCGAGAACATGGAGGAGGCTGTGGCTGCGGCACGCAACATCGGCTACCCTATCATGATCCGTTCTGCCTACGCGCTGGGTGGTCTCGGTTCTGGTGTCTGCAAGACCGAAGAGGAGTTTAAGGAGATTGCTGAATCTGCCTTCACTTTCGCACCTCAGGTGCTTGTTGAGGAGAGCCTGAAGGGATGGAAGGAGATTGAGTTCGAGTGCATCCGTGATGCTAACGACCGTTGCTTCACCGTTGCCTCTATGGAAAACTTCGACCCACTCGGAATCCATACAGGTGAGTCTATCGTGGTGGCCCCAACCTGTTCTCTTACCGACGAGCAGGTGAAGATGTTGCAGGACATCGCCGTGAAGTGCGTCCGTCACCTCAACATCGTGGGTGAGTGCAACATCCAGTATGCTTTCAATGCTGAGACCAACGACTACCGTATCATCGAGATCAATGCTCGCTTGAGCCGTTCTTCTGCCCTCGCATCTAAGGCTACCGGTTATCCGCTCGCCTTCGTTGCTGCCAAGATTGCCCTCGGTTATACACTCGACCAGATTGGTGAGATGGGTACTCCTAACTCAGCTTATGTGGCTCCATCACTCGACTATATGATCTGTAAGATTCCTCGTTGGGACCTTACCAAATTTGCCGGTGTAAGCCGCAAGATTGGTTCTTCCATGAAGTCTGTAGGCGAAATCATGTCTATCGGCCGTTCATTCGAGGAGATGCTCCAGAAGGGTCTCCGTATGATTGGTCAGGGAATGCACGGTTTCGTAGGCAACGACCACACCAAGTTTAATAACTTGGATGAGGAACTTTCTAACCCTACCGACCTCCGTATCTTCGCCATCGCCCAGGCTTTGGAGGAAGGTTACACCATCAAGCGCATCGAGGAGTTGACCAAGATTGATCCTTGGTTCATCGAGCGCATGAAGAATATCGTAGATTACAAGCACAAGCTTTCTGAATATAATACGCTGGAGGAGATTCCTGCCGAGGTATTGCGCGAGGCTAAGGTATTGGGCTTCTCTGACTTCCAGATTGGCCGCTTCGTATTGAAGACCAAAGATACCAACATGGAGAAGGAGGTGCTGGCTGTTCGTGCCCTGCGCAAGAAGCTGAACATTCTTCCTGCCGTAAAGCGCATCCCTACTGTGGCTAGCGAGCATCCTGACCTCACCAACTATCTCTACATGACATACGCTGTAGAGGGGTACGACATCAACTACTACAAGAACGAGAAGTCTGTCATCGTTCTCGGTTCGGGTGCTTACCGCATCGGTTCTTCCGTAGAGTTCGACTGGTGTTCAGTAAACGCCATCAATACAGCCCGCAAGTTGGGTTACAAGTCAATCATGATCAACTACAACCCGGAGACCGTATCTACCGACTACGATATGTGCGACCGTCTCTACTTCGATGAGCTTTCATTCGAGCGTGTACTCGATGTCATCGACCTGGAGTCACCTCGTGGCGTGATTGTTTCTGTGGGTGGTCAGATTCCAAACAACCTGGCTATGAAGCTTCATCGCCAGTCTGTGCCAATTCTGGGTACATCTCCAGTCAACATCGACCGTGCCGAGAACCGCGGTAAGTTCTCTGCCATGCTCGATAAGTTGGGCATCGACCAGCCTAAGTGGAGCGCCCTCACATCAATGGAGGATGTCCAGAAGTTCATCGACGAGGTAGGCTATCCTGTTCTCGTTCGTCCTTCCTACGTTCTTTCCGGTGCAGCCATGAACGTTTGCCACGATGATGATGAGTTGCGTCGCTTCCTGGAGGCAGCTTCTGAAGTTTCTAAGGAATACCCAGTAGTTATCTCTCAGTTTATGACAGAGACCAACGAGATTGAGTTCGATGGTGTTGCCCAGAACGGTGAGATTGTAGAGTATGGTATTTCAGAGCACGTAGAGTATGCAGGCGTTCACTCTGGTGATGCCACCATGACCTTCCCTGCCCAGCAGATTTCCTTCGCTACAGCCCGTCAGATCAAGAAGATTTCACGTGCCATCGCCAAGGAGCTCAACATCTCTGGTCCTTTCAATATCCAGTACCTGGCTAAGGGTCGTGATGTAAAGGTAATCGAGTGTAACCTCCGTGCATCCCGTTCGTTCCCATTCGTAAGCAAGGTATTGAAGCGCAACTTCATCGAAACGGCTACCCGCATCATGCTCGATGCTCCATATCAGAAACCGGATAAGTCTGCTTTCGATATCGACCGTATGGGTGTGAAGGCATCCCAGTTCTCATTCGCCCGCTTGCAGAACGCCGACCCAGTTTTGGGTGTGGATATGAGTTCTACCGGTGAGGTAGGCTGTATGGGTGATACTTTCGAAGAGGCATTGCTCAACTCATTGATTGCTACCGGCTACAAGATTCCTTCTAAGGACAAGGGCATCATGCTTTCAAGCGGTGGTGCCAAGGAGAAGGCTTCTCTGCTCGATGCTGCACAGGCGCTGGTGAAGAACGGTTACACCATCTATGCTACAGCCGGTACAGCGAAGTTCCTCAACGAGAACAACGTGAAGGCTACAGCCGTAGGATGGCCTGATGAGGACCAAAAGGATCTTCCTAACGTGATGCAGATGATTGCCGACCACAAGTTCGACCTCATCGTCAACATCCCTAAGAATCACACCAAGCGTGAGTTGACCAATGGTTACAGAATCCGTCGTGGCGCCATCGACCACAACATTCCTCTGTTCACCAATGCCCGTCTGGCTTCAGCCTTCATCGAGGCATTCTGCACAATGAGCCAGGACCAGTTGCAGATTAAGAGCTGGCAGGAGTACGAGTAATCGCACGCGGGAATAATTTTTATCTCACGCAGATTGCGAAGATTACGCAGATATTTATAAAATACGCCCTGTAAGGCAAGGCACAAGTTCTAGATTGTGCCCAAGCCTTACAGGGCTTTTTTTATTCCCGGCAATGAGAAAAAGGAGGCGAAATGATGGCTATCTCATTATTTTATTGTACCTTTGCAAACAGAAATAAGAATAAAACATGATAGTTTGTATAGCAGAGAAACCGAGTGTGGCTAAGGATATCGCCCGAATCATCGGGGCTACCACGGCACGCGACGGTTATATGGAAGGTAATGGTTACCAAGTAACATGGACCTTCGGCCACCTTTGTGAGCTGAAGGAACCGGATGATTATACTCCGATGTGGAAACATTGGAGCCTTTCGGCGTTGCCGATGATTCCACAGCGATTCGGTATCAAGCTCATCAACGATGAAGGCATCAAGAAGCAGTTTGCTACCATCGAGAAACTGATGCAGGCTGCCGACAGCATCATCAACTGCGGTGACGCCGGACAGGAAGGAGAGCTTATCCAGAGATGGGTGATGCAGAAGGCACAGGCGAAATGCCCCGTCAAGAGACTGTGGATTTCGTCCATGACCGATGAAGCCATCAAGCAGGGCTTCCAGGAACTGAAAGACCAGGGGGAATATCAGTCACTCTATCTTGCCGGACTTTCCCGTGCCATCGGCGACTGGATTCTCGGTATGAACGCCACCCGACTTTATACATTGAAATATGGACAGAATCGACAGGTGCTCAGCATCGGCCGGGTGCAGACCCCTACCCTTGCCCTCATCGTAAACCGCCAGAAGGAAATCGACAACTTCGTTTCCGAACCTTACTGGGTACTCGCCACCATCTACCGCGACACCCAGTTTACGGCAACCAGCGGCAAGTTTACCAGCAAGGAGGAAGGCGAGAAGGCTTTCAGCACCATCGCCGGCAAACCCTTCACCGTTACGGATGTAAGCAAGAAAAAGGGAAACGAGGCGCCACCTCATCTCTACGACCTCACCTCACTGCAGGTGGATTGCAACAAGAAGTTTGCCTACTCTGCCGATATTACGCTGAAGCTCATCCAGAGTCTCTACGAGAAGAAGTACACCACTTATCCTCGTGTAGATACCCAGTTCCTGACCGACGATATCTATCCGAAATGTCCGCAGATTCTGAACGGTGTGAGCCAGGCAAAGATAGCCAGTCAGCAGAAATACCTCCCACTCATCCAGCAACTCGCAGCCACCGGCAAGAAGTTGCCGAAGAGCAAGAAGGTATTCGATAACAGCAAGGTAACCGATCACCACGCCATCATCCCAACCGGAGTTCCGCCAACCGGACTCACCGATATGGAGGCGAATGTCTATGATCTCATCGCCAAGCGATTCATCTGCGTGTTCTATCCGGACTGTAAATTCTCTACCACCACCGTATTGGGCGAAGTCATCAACGAAGACGGACCAAAACCGGAGAAGATAGAGTTCAAGGTAAGCGGTAAGGAGATTCTCGAACCGGGCTGGCGAGTAGTCTATGCCAAGGATACGAAGAATGCCGATGACGACGATGCAGATAGCGCCAACGGAAACGCAGACTCAGGAAACGGCGCCAAGAAGGAAGTGGTAGAAGAAAGAACCCTCCCATCCTTCACAAAAGGCGAATCGGGAGAACATCAGCCTACCCTGACGGAGAAATGGACCACGCCACCTAAGTATTATACCGAGGCAACCCTGCTGCGTGCGATGGAGACAGCGGGTAAATTCGTGGAAGACGAGGAGCTTCGTGCTGCATTGAAGGAGAACGGAATCGGCAGACCTTCCTCCCGTGCCGGCATCATCGAGACCCTCTTCAAGCGCCACTACATCCGTCGCCAGCGCAAGAATCTGATGGCAACCCCGACAGGCATCGAACTCATTGACACCATTCATGAGGAACTGCTGAAGAGTTGTGAACTGACCGGTATCTGGGAGAAGAAGCTCCGCGACATCGAGCACAAGACCTACGATCCTGCCGACTTCATCAACGGACTGAAAGAACAGATCAACAAGATAGTCATCGATGTGTTGTCAGACAACAGCAACCGGAGAGTGACCATCATGACAGAGGAAGACCTCAAGAAGAAACCGGCTGCCAAGAAACCGGCTGCCCGAAAGGCTCCAGCCAAGAAAGCCGATAAGGCAGCAGCACAGAATGCAGATTCTCAGAATGCTCCTGCTCAGCCGGCTCCAGCTGCCGACCCAATGGTTGGCAAACCATGTCCGCTCTGCGGCAAGGGCGTCATCATCAAGGGCAAGACCGCCTATGGCTGCAGCAACTGGAAGGCAGGCTGCCAATATCGTCAGCCATTCTCGCAGATGTAAATCAATATGAAACAAATAAGATTTTATCAAATCATAACAGCAATCAGCTGCCTCTTTCTGATAAGTTGCGGCATTGAACAGAACCTGAAGAAAGCAGACAAGCATCTTTCTTTAGGCGAATACTACGATGCGGCAACCCAATATAAAAAGGTGTACACCAAGACACCTACCAAAGAGCGGGCTGCCCGGGGCAAGGTGGCTCTGAAGATGGCACGCTGCTATGATAAAATCAACAGTACGCCGAAGGCACTGGCAGCCTACAGCAATGCCATCCGATACAAGCAGGCAGACCTCAACGACCGCCTGGCTTACGCACGGCTTCTCCTGAAGAACGGAAGTTACAGACAGGCTGCCAAGGAATTCGAATTCCTGCTCGATTCCATGCCCGACAACGTGCTGGTAAAGAACGGACTCGAATCGGCACAGAAAGCCCCAGTCTGGAAGAAGGAAGGAAGCCGGTACAAGGTAAAGCGGATGGATGTTTTCAACTCCCGAAGAGACGACTATTCGCCGATGTTTCTCAGCGATGACAACAGTCAGCTCTATTTCACCTCAACCCGCAACGAAGCCCAGGGCAGCGACCTGAACGGAGTGACGGGAACGAAATCTGCCGACATTTTCTTCTCTGAAAAGAACGACAAAGGCAAATGGAGCAAGCCGGAAGCCATCGGAACCGGTCTCAACACCGACTACGAAGAGGGCGCATGCTGCTTTACCCCAGACGGCAAGCAGATGTACCTCACCCAGTGTGCCACCGATCCCACTTCGCCCCGCTTAGCCCAGATAGTAACTTCCAACCGCTCGGATGCAGCCTGGAGCAAGCCTACGAATCTGGAAATCAGCAAAGATACACTCAGCTGTTTTGCCCATCCAGCCATCTCCCCTGATGGCGAATGGCTCTATTTCGTATCAGACATGCCGGGCGGAAAGGGCGGTCTCGACATCTGGCGAGTGCGCATCACTCCTGCCGGACTGGGCGGCGTAGAGAACCTGGGCGAACCTATCAACACACCAGGCGATGAGATGTTCCCTACCTTCCGCCCTAACGGCGACTTTTACTTCAGCAGCAACGGTCATGTGGGAATGGGCGGACTCGACATCTATATCGCCAAAGTAAATTCCATCACCCGGAAATATGAACTCACCCACCCCGGCTATCCGCTGAATACAGAAGCCGATGACTTCGGAATGACTTTCGAGGGTCTCCACAATCAGGGTTTCTTCTGCTCTAACAGAAAAGACGGAAGAGGCTACGATCATATCTACTCTTTCGAGAATCCGGAGATTGTTACCACAATGAAGGGATGGGTTTACGAGAAAGACGGTTATGAACTGCCTGCCGCCGAGGTGAGAATCGTAGGCAACGACGGAACGAACAGGAAACTATCCGTCAAGGGCGACGGTTCGTTTGTCCTCCCTATCAATCCGCATGTCGACTACCTGGTGATGGCATCCTGCAAAGGCTACCTCAACCACAAGGAAGAACTTCGGGTTGATTCAGCTAAAGAGAGTAAGGAATACGTGCTCCAGTTCCCGCTGTCTTCCATCACAGCCCCTGTACTCATCGACAACATCTTCTACGATTTCGACAAGGCAACCCTTACCGAAGCCAGTACAACAGCACTCGACCAGCTGGTAACGCTGCTGAAAGAGAACCCGCACGTTACCATCGAACTCAGCGCCCATTGCGACTACAAGGGAAACAGCGAATATAACAAGCATCTGTCTCAGCGCCGCGCCCAATCGGTAGTAGACTACCTGATAAAACACGGCATAGAGAAAGAGCGCCTCACCCCTGTGGGCTACGGCAAGGAGAAGCCGAAGAATGTGCGCAAGAAACTTACCGAGAAGTATCCTTGGCTCAAGGAAGGCGATGTGCTCAACGAAGAATTTATCCTGAAGCAGAGCAAGGAGCATCAGGAAATCTGCAACCAGCTGAACCGCCGAACCGAGTTCAAAGTGCTACGCACTACCTATAAATTGTTTTAGAAACCGATATCATAAGCATAGGTGCTCTACTGAAAAAGTAGCAGCACCTATTTGTTTTTCTATATTCAGCAATATTAAATCTTCGTTCATCGACGCTGAATGTCCGTTCAGCGACGTTGAATGTCCGTTCAGCGTCGATGAACGGAGATTTCAAGAGCATAAAGATGATATTTATAGTAATAAAAAACTCTTTCTATTAGCACTAAAAACTATTCTGCTAATAGAAAGAGTTGATCATTCATACAATTGATATCAGGGAAGAAGCCTACTGACGTGCATCAGCCAGTTCATTATATCCCCAAACCATGATGAGGACAACGAAGCCAGCCAGCACCATCAGGAGATTCTGAGAGTGGGCGATGGAATCTGCCACATGCGTAAGGGCACGCGAACCGGAGAGGAGGAAATCTATCTTCATAGAGAAAAGCCACCCCTGAATCTGTTCCCATCCCTGACAGACTACTGCTATGATGATGCCTGCTGCCACACAGGCTGCCGTCCATAAATGTTCCAGACGCTGGCGCTTAACCAGCGACATCGCTGTACCAGTTTCGGGTAAAGCCGGCAAGGTCTGCATCACCCTGTCGGAGAATCCGTCATCAGGAATCTCTGACATCTGGCAATCGGAAAAGAACATCTGTAAGAGTTCTTCATCCTGAGGGGCCAACGGTTCCCCTTTCATGCTCTCCAACTTCTTATCATTTATCTTATCGGTCATAACCATTCTTTTTTAAATAACTTGCAAGTTTCTGTTTTCCACGAGAGAGATGCGACTTAATGGTGCCTTGCGCCATTCCAGTCACCTCTGCAATCTTATCTATAGAGAGACCATCCATCAGCTGCAGCGTGATGCATGTACGTTCGTTCTCGCTCAATATCCGCAGGGCATTGAGTAAATCCATCTTCAGTCCGGTATTCACTCCCTGCGCATTCTGTCGGGCAACCGCCGGCGTATCGATATCCTGCGTTTCCTTATAACTGCGGGTATAATCATACCACACATTATAGGCGATACGATAAAGCCAAGTGGAAAAGCTGGCTGTACCCCTGAAACCCGACAGATGGGTATAAGCCTTCACAAAGGTATCCTGCGCCAAGTCGTCACTCAGCTGCGCATCCCCCAGCGTCTGCCGTAGGAAGAACCCACGAATGGGTGACTGATACTTCCTGACCAGCAAGTCGAACGACTTGCGGTCATGAAGCATCACCACCTTCGTGACGAGAGAAATATCGGATAACTTTTCCACTATATATTAACTAATAATTGTTGTTTGATTTTTATACCGGAGTTCCATTATAACCTGTGCCCTGATCGCCATGGCGGTTTCTCCACCAATCCTTGATGGCTGGAAGCGAACCTATGAGGGTCTGTCCCAATCCATAGAAGAAGACCAGGGCTCCGATGCCAGCCAGGAAATCAGCATCCCACCAGGCAAACATGGCGCACAAACCGGCTCCCAGGAAGGCATTTCTCAATCCACGCTTTACCAGATACTCATCGCTCTGCTTGTCTATCGGCCGGTCGCTTTCCGGAACATTGATGCCCTTCTCCATCGCCATTTCCGCCAGTTTCATCCGGTCGTTGTGGCGGCGAATCAGATATCTGATAACCAGAAATACGATGATCAGCGGAGCAAAGACAAATAGCAGACCGAAGATGATACAGAAGATGATCATAACAGCCAGCGCTCCGCCACCAAATACCGAACCGATGAAATCGAACGGATCATCATAGTTGTCTAAACTGTATCTAGAATGAACAGACTTATTATCATTCTCATCATAATCATCATAGTTGGCCGAATCTGTACTGGTTGTATCAGAATAAGCCTCCAACGCCTCGTCGCCTTTATCCTTCGAAGCAGATGGCTGTGCGGCAGATGCAGGAGCAGCCTTTGAATCTACCTGTTGGGTAGTTGGATGATAACGATGTTTTGGAGCAGAAGACGCCAAAGACACTTGGGTGGCTCCGATGCTCATAACGAGCGCTAATGCCAATATTGCTTTCTTCATATCATTATTTTTTACTGTTTTACCTTGTTATTTGAAAAATTTCTGCTTCTTAGACGCATCTCTTCGCGATTTAGTTGCAAAGAAACGAAAAATTTCTTATTTTTGCAAACAAATTAAAGAAAAAGAAACAGAATGAAGACATTACCTGAAGATTTCAGAACATATACGCAGGCACTGATGGGCGAAAAGCTGTATCAGCGTCTGGAGCATGCTATCCTTGAAGAGGAGGCACCAATCAGTATCCGCATCAATCCTTTTAAATGCAAGGATGCTGATGGCGAACCGGTTCCCTGGTGTCCGGAAACCGGACGTTATCTCTCTACGCGTCCCGGATTCACCTTCGATCCGCTGCTGCATGCCGGCTTATATTATGTACAGGAAGCCTCATCTATGTTTGTAGATATGGCTATCCGACAGTACGTAAAAGAACCGGTGATGATGCTGGATCTCTGTGCTGCCCCTGGCGGAAAGTCGACAGCCGTAAGGGCTGCCTTGCCGGAAGGGAGTCTGCTCTTCAGCAACGAACCGATGCGCACCCGCTCACAGATTCTTGCCGAAAACGTACAGAAGTTCGGTCATCCGGATATGATTGTTACCAACAACTATCCCCGCGATTACAAGAAATCTAAGTTGCAGTTTGATGTGATTCTTACCGATGTTCCCTGCTCCGGCGAAGGAATGTTCCGCAAAGATGAAGGGGCTATCGGCGAATGGAGTACCCAGAATGTGAACAACTGCTGGCAGCTGCAGCGCGAAATCGTATCGGATATATGGAACTGTCTGAAGTCAGGCGGTATCCTGATTTACTCTACCTGCACCTTCAATGCGCACGAAGATGAGGAGAACGTGGACTGGATATGCGAAGAACTTGGCGCTGAAGTGATGGCACTGGAGGGTGTAGAAGATACATGGAACATCACCCGCAACCTCACGGGCACCGACTTCCCGGTTTACCGGTTCATTCCTGGCGTTTCGCGAGGCGAAGGTCTGTTTATGGCGATTCTGAAGAAAGAGGGCGAATGGGAAGCCGGCTCACCAGCCAAGGAGAACAGGAAGGATAAGAAGAAAGACAAGAAGGTGGCTAAAGGAAAGGGACCGGAGATTCCGGACGGCTGGCTGAAGGCTGATACGGAATGGATACCTGCAGAGAGCAACGAGACGGTTTACGCCATTCCGGGCAGATGGAAAGACATCTACAACCAGGCTGAAAAGAACCTGAAGGTGCTGCATGCAGGTGTGAAACTGGGAACAGACAAGGGAAAGGGTCTCATTCCCGACCAGGCTCTCGCTCTCTCTACGATGCTCAACAAAGATCACTTCCCACAGGTGGAGTTATCCTACGATGATGCCATCCGCTACCTTCGCAAGGAGGCTGTGAATCTGCCTGCCGATACGCCTAAGGGTTATGTACTGGTAACCTACAGACAGGTTCCGATAGGCTGGGAAAAGAACATTGGCAACCGTGCCAACAACCTCTATCCGCAGGAGTGGAAGATCAAGAGCAGCCATATTCCGGAAGAACAGTTTACAGTTAACAGTTTATAGTTTATGCTTAGCATCATCGCCTGTATATCAAAAGTGCATAGAGCTATCGGGTACAAGAACCGGTTGCTCTACGCCATCCCATCGGACATGACCCGATTTCGTATGCTCACAACCGGACATACGATCATCATGGGCAGGAAGACATTTGAGTCGCTGCCTAACGGAGCCTTGCCCAACCGCCGTAATATTGTTATCTCGAAGACAAGAGAGCAGATAACAGGGTGCGAAGTATACACCTCTCTGGAAGAAGCGCTGGCAGCAAGAAAAGAAGAGGTTGGAAACAAAGAAGTTTCAGATGAATGTTTCATCATCGGAGGAGCCAGCATATATGAACAGGCTTTGCCTTTTGCAGACAAGCTTTATCTCACAATCGTAGAAAAGGAACCTGAACATGCCGATACCTTCTTTCCGGAAATCAATCCGGCAGAATGGGAAGTGACAGAAAAAGAAATGAGGAATGAAAACGGCTTACCGTTCACATTCCTCACCCTTTATAGAAAGCAGTAATCCCGCAGGGAGCTACTGCTTTTTTTTCTTTTTATATCTTATTTCTCTGCTGCAGCCTCCTCATCAGTTTCCTCTTCATCATCGTTGAAACTCTTGAGATCCTGCATAGAAAGCTGGCGGTTGATAGATGCATTGAAAGAGATGATTGTCTCGCTGCGAGACAATCCCAGTGGCTGCAACTTATCATGGATGATTTCCAGGAGATGGTGGTTGTTCAGCGCGTAAATCTTGATAAACATATCAAAGCCGCCTGTAGTATAGTGGCACTCCACAACCTCAGGAATCTTCTTCAACTCCTCTACAACCTGGTCAAACTTCTCAGGCTCCTTAAGATAGAGTCCCATATAAGCACAAGTTTCGTAACCTATCTTTTCTGGGTCAATGATGAATTGTGAACCCTTGATGATACCAAGATTTGTAAGTTTAGCAACACGCTGATGAATGGCAGCACCGCTCACGTTGCAAGCGCGTGCCACTTCCAAAAATGGAATACGGGCATCCTGAGAAATCAGCTTCAGAATCTGCCTATCTAATGAATCTAAAATTTGTTTTGACATAATACTAATAATTTGCTTGCAAAGATAATACAAAAAATTAATAAAAGCAATTTTTTAAGAGAAAAACATGATAAATTAATATTATTTTCCTTTTTCTGTGGCAGAATAACTGATTTTTAGTGCTTTTGCCTGGCGCAAAGCCTGCTTTACGTCGGTTATCACACCCATCTTTGTCTCTTGGTCTGCTTTGATTGATACGGTCATCAGCTTCTGGTCTTCCGGCGACATACGCTTCTTTTCTGCCGAAATGTAATCCATCACTTCGGGAGCCGAAGCAAACTTATCATTCAACTGAATCTGGGTACCGGTACCATACTTTGCCTGCATCTCTTTGGTTGGCTTACCTATATAAATATGGCTCACCGCCGATTTCTTGGTCAGGCGGGTGAGTTCCTTGCCTTGTGGCAAACGGCAGTCTACCTTCAAGGTAACCTGGCGCATGTGGGTAACAATCATAAAGAAGAACAGTACGGAGAAAATGAGGTCTGGCAGAGAAGATGTATTCAACCCTGGCACTTCATGCGATTTCTTATGAAAATTCATCATTGTTTACCTCCTTTCTGCTGTTCAGTAGCTGTTTCTGCCGAATTTTCTTCCCCTTGCTTTTCTTCAGCATTGGCATCAACACGCTGGTCGGTTTGAGTCATTGCGTTGGCATACGACTCTGTGATGCGCTGCGGACAGATGTTGCGCACCTGTTCTTTCTGGTCATTGTTCAAGAGGGCATAATCCCTGTGATATTTCTTCTGGGCTGTTTCGTTGCGCAGCTGGCTATATGCTTCCATCAGCTGATTCTGCATCTGGAAATAGAGATTATAGTCGGCATCGCGGTCACTCTCGATAGAGATGAGATGTTTCTTGCCCAGGCGGTGTACAAAGCGGATGGTTTCTTCCTTGAGCTGGCTCACCTGCATCGGCTTACCGTTGACCAAAAGCGTATCGCCAGCCGTCAGGCGCAGCGCCATGAGGTTAGCCTTGTCTACCACCGACTGCTGCTGTTCCTTCTTCTGCGGTTCAGGTGAAGGGAGTTGGCGCAACAGTCCCTTATCCACATCCATTGATGTGGTGACAAGGAAGAATATCAACAGCATGAACGAGATGTCGGCTGTAGATGTGGTATTCAGTCCCGGGGTTTCGTGTTGCTTCCTTCTAATCAGCATATTTAATCCTTATTTATAGAATAGAGAGCCCAAAGCACTCACTTTAGTTTTTCTTCCGAATATAACGTGTGGCACCAAAACAGACGGCACCGATTCCTGCCACCAGCATCAGGAGCGATGTGATGACAAACATATCTGAAAGCTTGAGCCAGAGCCAGTCGGCATAATTCTCGCCATTGATGAGCATCGGAGCAGAACCGCCCAAAAAGAAGGTAAGCAGCAAAACTGCCAAAGTTCCGATCCATGTGATGCGGAAGATGCGACGCACGGGAATGCCATTCACTACAGCCTCCGACTTGCTGCTGCGATAATCTCTGATCATCGAAAAGACTGCCAGACCTGTACCTCCTATCAGGAAGAGCCACATCAGCAGGATGAGCACATCGGTAAAGAGAGGCGCATTAAAGTCGGGGTTCTCTTCGAAAGGCAAATCGTAGCCTACCAAAAAGAACAGACCGAAAACCAGCACCGCCAGTCCTATCATGATATAGAACACCTGCTGCGATATCTTTTCGGCCGACTTCGTCTTCTGCTTTGAAAATTGAAATTTAACCATTTCTCTCTTCGTTTATTTATTCTTGGCAATAATATCCATTAAAGTAACCGCCGACTCCTCCATCTGGCTTGTCAGGTGCTCCACCTTAGAAAGGATGTAGTTATAGAAAACCTGAAGGATGAGGGCTACGATGATACCGAAGATGGTAGTGATGAGCGCCACTTTCATACCCGAAGCAACGATAGTAGGACTGATATCGCCCGCCTGCTGAATCTGATCGAACGACATGACCATACCAATCACGGTTCCGAGGAATCCGAGCGATGGCGCCATAGCGATAAAGAGTTTGATCCAGGAACAGCCCTTCTCCAGGTTAGCCGCCTGAACGGTACCATATCCGCTTACCGAGCGCTCGATGTCATCAAGACTCTCGCTGATATGCATCAAACCCTGATAGCAGATAGAAGCCACCGGTCCGCGGGTATTCCGGCAGAGCGTCTTAGCCCCTTCCACATCTCCCGCCGCCACCTTCTGGTCGATATCCTGCATCAACTTCTTGGCGTTGATTTCAGAGAGACTCAGATAGATGATGCGCTCGATACAGAAAGCCATACCCACGATGAGGGCGATGGCAACGAGAGACATAAATCCCGCATTACCCTCTATAAACTTTGTCTTAAGAGCTTGATGAAATCCCATGTTCTCTTCTTGAGCCATCATAGGCAGAGAACACATCCATGTGAAAACCAATATTGCAAAACGTGCAATAGCTGTATTTTTCTTCATATACTTTATTATATATATAAAAGCGGAAAGAGGGGGATTCGAACCCCCGATTCCCTTTAGGGGAATACACGCTTTCCAGGCGTGCCTCTTCAGCCACTCGAGCACCTTTCCTGTTTCGAAGTACAAAATTATCACTTTTTATTCGAAAATCCACATATTCGTTTGCTTTTTACATTTCTTTAACTAGAGATGACATAAAACAAGCGCCCTGAAAGGACAAAAGCATCTATTTTAAAGCTTTTGCCCTTTCAGGGCGCCTTGTTGGTTGCATATTTAACCCAGGGTGTTGCCCTTGGCTAGGAGCTTCTGCCCTTTCAGGGCGTATGGCGTCTCCAAGAGTACAAGCTCGCTAGGCGTCCCGACAGATTTACAATCTGGCGAGACACCTAGCGGACTTCCCCGCTTGCGAAAGTTCAGTCCTTTACTTCTCAGGAATAATCTCGAAGATTTCTGCAGAGCCTTCTATCTGAAGCTTGGCAGCCTTCTTCACCAATTCCACCTTGCAGAATGAACTGTCGATGGTGGTAGTGGCAAGAACCTTGCCCTTGGCGTTCAGCTGGCGACATACCAATGATTTGCCTGGAGCCAACTTCAACAGCAGGGTGTAACTCTTTACATCCTTCTCAATACCCATGGTAAGGGTGCCCTTGTTGGTGAATGAGGTGCATGGATTCTCATCGAAACCATACATCGCTGCCTCCAGATTGTCAGCCTCTACTGGGAAGTTCAAACGCTCTGGAGTGGTTGGATTCACCTCGAAGGTGCGGACAGCTGCCCAGTTGCGCTTGTCTGACTTCAACTTCTTGATACGGATATAACGGGCCTCAACAGGAGAATCGGTCTTCCAGTTGATGATATACTGCTTCTTCAACTCGCCTGTCAGCGCCTTCCATTCCTTTCTGTCTACAGAATATTCCAATACGGTGTTGTCGAAGTAATCTACATCATCCACAGAGTTACGGCCCTGGAGGATTCTTACCTCTGATACCTGACGAACGCAGCCCAGGTCAGCACCAATCCAGTCGCCTGTATTCTGACCGTTACCCGATGTATAATAGGTGGTAGAATCGTTGTCGAACATTGCCTTGCTCTGGGTGGTTTTCAAAGTGGCATAGGTACCGATACCCTTATAGAAGGCAGGAACCTTACCGGTCAACTTCTTGAAGAAGCCAGATGCCATATCGTCCATAGACTGCTCGTAGAATGGCTGCAATACCATGGTTCCAGACTTATGCTTCTCGTAGGCAGCCACGTCTTCCTTGCTCATGCGGTTGTTTACGTAGCCCTCCCAGAATGCCTGGTCGTTACCAGCCTTATATTCCTTGATAAGACTCATGGTCTTCAAGCCACGCTCACCCAACTTGCCAAACTCTGTCAACCATGGGCGGAGTTCCTTCATCAGCAGGGCATTCTTGCAGTTTGCCTCCATCTGGGCTGGTGCATTCTTTACTCTTACAAACTCATTCTGCAGAGCATTGAACTGAGCATCGGTGAAGTTGTCGATGCGGAAGCTCTTGGTCTCCCATGACTCGATGCGGCGATAACCGGTCTCGGTATCGCAAGAGTGCATGGCGAAGGTGCGATATGCCTCGTGTGCCTCAGGAGTGAGATCTACCAGGCCACGCTCCCAGTTGTCCAACGGATTATAGTTGGCGATGTTCCATGCATAATCAGCCACACCATAGAGAGCCAGCTTAGAAGCCTCTCCGTGCTCCATAGGGTTGCTTACGAAGCCGCAGAGATCCTTGTTGGTCAGGTCGGTCTGCAAACCATAGGTAGGACCCTGCATGATGATATGGCGTGCATAATCGGTTACAGGGAAGTTCCACCAGTAATAAGCAGGGCGCTTGATGCGGGAGTTCACCCAGTCGAGGGTCTCGCGGGTCAAGTCACTACATACCACATCACCCGTCCAGAATACATTGATAGATGGATCGAGGGTATTACCGAAGATAGCCAGAGAACCGGTTGGTTTTGGATTCGCCCAGAGACGGGTATAATCGGTAGGACACATCACGAGCGGTGTAACATCGCCCTTAGCCTTCACAAATTCCTTTGCCAGGCGGTTCAGGAGTTCCGACTGCTTCACTGGGTTGGCACCCTCGCCCGAAATATCATCAAAGAAGATGGCGAAAGAGCGCACACCGAGGTCGTACATCAGATCGAGCTTGTGAACCAGGTTCTGATAGTCTTCCTCGTTCCACTTGATATCCTGTCCTGGATGGATAGCCCACACGAAATCTACACGGTTGCGGCGGCAAGCCTGAACGAGTTCGCTGATGTTCTTAGCCTCTTTCTCTGGATAAGGCAGGCGCCAGTTAGGACAGCTGTGATAAGGGTCGTCCTTAGGGCCATAGAGATAGGTGTTCATCTTGTTCTTTCCATAATAGTCGATGAGGGAAAGACGCACCTGATGAGACCAAGGCTCGCCATAGAAGCCTTCTACCACACCACGGTTTGGAAGATCAGGGTAGTCGTTGCAAGTGGTATAAGGCATCTGGCCCTTTGCCATCTCGCTGTTTACAATCTGGCGCAAGGTCTGCAAGCCATAGAAAGCGCCACGCTCATCGTATCCCACAATCTGGATACCTTTGGCATCAGCCTTCAGGCTGTAAGCACCCGATACAGGCTTCACGCCAGCCTTGGCAGCAAGCTTCTCACCGAAATCGATGGTCAGGCGAATGCCCTTGGCGTTAGCGGTCAGGAACTTCACATCATCAGCAAACTTACCTTTCTTGTCAATCACCTTGACACCCTTCTGCAGGTCGAGTCGGTTAGCAGCATCCACATTCAGGAGATGTGGTGTAGGGCTCACGATGAGTCCGTGATGATCCAGTTTCTTACCCGGAATCATGTTTACGTCCTGCTTTTCAGAACGCTGGCCGCTCAGGTCTTGTGCCTGAGTGCCCTGTGCAAATGCAGCCATCAGGAGGGCTGCCATCAACATTTTTCTAGTCATAATGAATAGTTGGTTTAGGATTTATTTTTATTAAATTTTATATATTTACAAAAGCTTTTGCCCTTACAGGGCGCTTTGCTGATTGCCATTATAACCCAGGGTGTTGCCCTGGGCTAGGAGCTTCTGCCCTTTCAGGGCGTGCTGCTTCTAGAGCTTTGAGTCTTCAGGGCGTGTGGGGCATTTCCCTAGAAGTGAAAGACACTTTCTACATTTTTATTCGTCTGTTCTGCAAACTTTTCTTCGCTCACGTTGTAGGCTTTTGCCAAGGTTTTAAGTACTTCTACCACGAAGGCGCTCTCATTGCGCTTTCCGCGATATGGAACGGGAGCCATGTATGGAGAGTCGGTTTCCAAAACAATGCGGTTCATCGGAACCACGGCAGGGAGGTCTTCACGCAGATGACTGCTCTTGAAGGTAGAAACTCCACCGATGCCCAGCACGAAGTTATCGAACGAGAGGAGTTCCTCTGCCTCCTTCTGATTGCCGGTAAAGCAATGGAACACGCCGCCCGGCAGGTCTTTCTGATACTGTCTGAGCAGATGCACCATCTCGTTCTGTGCCTTGCGGCAATGAATCATCAATGGCAAGCGGGTCTCTATCGCCCACTTCACCTGTTCCTCAAAAGCCTCCAGCTGCTCATGCTCGAACTCACGGCTCCAGTAATAATCCAGTCCTACCTCGCCCACAGCGATAAAGTCAGAAATCAGTGGAGAATCAGCCGTCTGCCCAGCATTTCCCGTCATGCGATGCTCCTCCAGTATCTTCCGGAGTTCAGCCAGCTGCTCCTTCCAGTCTTCCTTCACCTCTTCAGGATGCAAGCCAATCATAGGATAGGCGTAGCCCGGATATTCCCGGCTCAGAGCCAGCACAGCGTGCGTAGTCTTCACATCGATGGCAGGCAGGAACACCTTACCTACCCCCGCTTCTTTAGCTCGGGCGAAAGCCTCCGCCCTATCCTCATCAAATTCTTCCGCATCAAAATGCGTATGTGTATCTATTACTTTGAACATTGAACTTTGAAATTAGTACTGTCGCTTCATCATTTTCTGAGCATACTTTGCCAATTCCTCCTTACGCTCAGCAGGCACATTCACGGCATCCAGATACTTCTTGCTCTGCTCGAAATAATAAGCTATCTTATCCTGCGCCATTTTGTCGATACCAATCTCGTTGTAGAGACGGGTAACGGCAGCCACCTTCTCCTTGCGGTCGAACTCCTCGGCATCCACCCACTTCTGCAGTTCTGCACGCTGAGCGTCGTTGGCATGGTTGAAGGCATTGATGAGCATATACGTCTTCTTGTTGGATGTGATATCGCCACCAATCTCCTTACCGAACACCTTGGTATCGCCGTAAACATCGAGGTAATCATCCTGCAACTGGAACGCCAATCCGATCTGCTCGCCAAACTTATACAGGTTCTCTGCATCCTCATCAGAAGCATCGGCAAGGATTGCACCCATCTTCAAGGCACAAGCCAGGAGTACGCTGGTCTTGAGGCGGATCATCTCGATATATTCCTCCTCCTTCACATCATTACGGTTTTCAAACTCCATATCAAACTGCTGACCTTCACCAATTTCCAGGGCAGTGGAAGTAAAGAGTTTCAACACCTTGGCAAGATGCTTTTCATCACATTGAGCCATACGCTCATAAGCCAGAACGAGCATGCTGTCGCCCGAAAGGATTGCCGTATTGGCATCCCATTTCTTATGAACCGTTTCATGACCGCGACGCAAATCAGCATTGTCCATCAGGTCATCATGCAGCAAAGTATAGTTATGATAAGTTTCCAGGGCAACGGCATTCATCAGGATCTTCTCAGGATTGTCCTTGAAAAGATTATAGCCCAGAAGCATGAGCGTAGGACGAATACGCTTGCCACCCATAGAAAGAACGTATCTGATAGGCTCATAAAGAGACTTTGGCTTTCTTTCGTAAGGCAAATTAGCCAGAAACTCATTTACCATGCTTAAAATTTCATCTGCTGTCTTCATAATAATGTATAATTTATAATGTATAATTTACAATGAACAATTTATAATTTATAGCTGGAACACTACCGGGATGGCAATCATCGTGCGACAGACCTTGCCTTTATCGATGCCCGGTTTCCACTTCGGCATCATCTTCATCACCCTCAAAGCCTCGTTGTCGAGCAATGGATCTACCGAAGTGCTTACCTTGATATTGGCAACACTTCCATCCTTGTTTACGATAAAGGATACCACTACGGTTCCCTGAATCTTACTCTTCTGGGCAGCTACAGGGTACTTCAGGTTCTTGGTAAGCCACTGCATGAAGGCAGACCAGCCACCAGGAAACTGCGGTATCTTCTGCACGACGGTCAGTTTGATAGGAGCCTCAGCTCCCGGATTCTCAATGGGAGTTTCAGGAACCGCTTCCTTCACCTCAGATCCATCCACTACACCCGAGCCGTCGCCGATAACCAGTTCGCTGGTTGTAGAACTGATTTTCTGCGGTGCCTTCTGAGTCTGTTGCTCGGCAGCCTTCACTTCCTGGGTAATTGACTTAGAAGCAGGAGCCGAAACAGCCTCTGCACTCACCATATCTTTCTGGTCGGGACGAGCCGACATTTCCAGATCCTGTGAGAGATCTTCCATCGATTCCGACAAGTCATCATCTCCCTGCTGACCTCTCTGATATTGGAGTCCTACGAAGATGAAAGTAAAAGCCAGCAGCAACCCCAGCAGAAAAAATGTAACCCGCTTATCTTCCAGTTGTGCGCTATTTGATTTCTTAATTTCCACAATAAAAACCGTTTAAAATCGTTATTTCCTACGAAAACATTGCAAAATTACTTCTTATTATTGAAAAAAGCAGTATCTTTGCCAAAGAATTAGAAAATTTAAATGAAAAAATATGTAATTTCCGCAATATTGACGCTTTTTGCGACAATTATTGATGCTCAAGAGAGCCAAACGGGGTATAATTTCCTTCGCTTGCCGGTGAGTGCCCATGCAGCTGCTCTGGGTGGCGACAACATCACCTTGATAGAAGATGATGAGGCACTCATATTCCATAATCCGGCTCTCCTGTCATCAGTAAACGACAAGACGGTCAATCTCAATTATATGAACTATATGTCGGGGGTGAACACTGCCTCGGCTAGTTTCAACCGTATTGTCAACGACAAGGCTTCGTGGGCTGTTTCGGCTCAGCTTGTTGACTACGGCAAGATGAAAGAGACGGATGAAAACAACATCCAGATGGGTGAGTTCTCGGCAAAGGACATTGTCGTTGCGGGTTACTTCTCTTATATGCTCGGTGAAAAGTTTGCGGGTGGTATTGCCGCCAAATTCATCACTTCGTATATTGGCGATTACAATTCTATCGCTGTGGGAGTGGATCTGGGCATCAACTATTACGACCCGGAAACGGAATGGTCGGTTTCATGTGCGGCAAAGAATCTGGGTGGACAGCTGAAAGCTTACGACAATGAATATGAGAAGATGCCGATCGACCTGCAGTTGGGTGTGACGAAACGCTTCGCCAACGCACCGTTCAGGGTATCAGCCACACTGGTCAACCTGAACCATTGGGACAGCAGTCTTCGTGATCATGCCGTAGTAGGTGCCGACATTCTGCTTTCGGAGAGCCTGTGGATAGGTGCCGGCTACAACTTCCGGAGAGCCAACGAGATGAAAATCAGCACCTCAGAAGATGAGGAAAGCAGTCATGGAGCCGGTTTCTCTGTGGGTGGCGGTATCAACCTGGAGCGCTTCCATCTGAACGTTGCCTACGGCAAATATCACGTCAGTAGCAACAGTCTCATGCTGAACGTAAGTTACAGATTATAAATTATACATTAAAGTTAGTTCGAAATTATGAAGAAAATAACAATAGCAATAGACGGATACTCTTCTTGCGGTAAGAGTACGATGGCAAAGGATCTTGCCAAGGAAATAGGTTATGTTTATGTAGATACGGGCGCCATGTACCGCTCGGTAACCCTCTATGCGCTGCGTCATCAGCTCTTCGAAGCAGATGGAGCCGTAAAGACTGAAGAACTGCAGAAGGAGATGAAGAACATCAGCATCTCATTCAAGTTTAATGCAACAACCGGTCGCCCAGACTGCTATCTGAACGGCGAACTGGTAGAAAAGGAAATCCGTTCGTTAGAGGTTTCCAACCACGTTAGTCCGATTGCCGCCGTTCCTTTCGTCAGAGAGGCGCTGGTAGAACTGCAGCAGAAGATGGGCGAAGACAAGGGTATCGTGATGGATGGTCGCGATATAGGTACCACCGTGTTCCCTAATGCCGAACTGAAGATTTTCGTAACAGCCAGTTCACAGGTGAGAGCACAGCGCCGTTTCGATGAACTGAAGGAGAAAGGAATGCCAGCCGACTTCGATGCGATTCTGAAGAATGTAGAGGAGCGCGACTATATCGATAGCCACCGCGAGACTTCCCCACTCAGAAAAGCAGATGATGCCATCACGCTCGACAACAGCAACATGACCATTTCTGAACAGAAGGCATGGCTGATGGAACAATATCAAAAAGCAATAGCAGAATAAGCTACAGAGAAGAGACTGCCGGGTTATTAATGCAAAAATACGTTAAATATACTACTTTTGCCGATAAATTTATTTTATTCGATGAAAAGATTTGGAAAAAAAAACTTCAATTTAGTATCTTTGCAATCATATTAACAAGGTAGTAATGATATAGATTATAAATTTTGAGTTAATTACTGTTTTTTGAAGGTGATAGGTCTTCGGGAGAAGATTTATCACCTGTTTTATTTTCAGACAGTTTATAAAAGATAAACCCACTTGACGTCGTGAAACACGACACCAAATGGGTTAACTAATTAATAACCAATATATTAAGTTTTTCAACCAACGATAAAACTATCCTCTACCCATATACGGTGAAACACCGTACCAAGTATATCAAGTAGCTGATAATCAATATTTTAACTCTTATTACAAAAGAGCAGAGTTTTCCTTGATAATCTTATCCTTGCACTCTTCCATCAGCCACTTCGGCGTACTGGTAGCACCACAGATACCTACCGTTTCCACATCCTTGAACCAGTTCATATCTATTTCGTCAGCACTTTCTATCTGGTAGCTGTTGGCATTCACGCTCTTGCATTCCTTGAAAAGCACCTTGCCGTTCGAACTCTTTCTGCCACTCACAAAGAGGATGACATCATGCTTGCTGGCAAAGGCAGCGATGTTAGGCATGCGGTTAGCCACCTGACGGCAGATGGTATCGAAACTCTTGAAGACAGCGCCCTCAACAATATGCTCCTGGCAATATTCGATGATGCGGTGGAACTCATCGAGACTCTTGGTAGTCTGGGAGTAAAGATAGATATCTTTAGAGAAATCCAGCTGATCGGTTTCCTTCAGCTGCTTCACATCCTCAAACTTCTCTACCACGATGGCATGACTCTCCGTCTGCCCCACCAGTCCGAGCACCTCAGCATGCCCGTTCTTGCCGAAAATCACGATCTGTGCCTCCGGATTGTTGACATACTGCTTCTTGATGCGGCGCTGCAACTGAAGCACCACAGGACAGGTAGCATCGATGATTTCAATGTTATTTCGCTCAGCAAGGGCATAAGTTTCAGGCGGTTCACCATGAGCACGGAGCAAGACCTTTACGCCCTGCAGTTCCTCCATCTGCTCATGGTCTATCGTGATGAGTCCCGCTTCATGCAGGCGCTCCACCTCCATACCGTTATGCACAATATCGCCCAGGCAGTAAAGTTTACCGCCCTTAGCCAACTCCTCTTCAGCTTTCTTGATGGCAGTGGTTACGCCAAAGCAGAACCCACTGCCGTTATCTATTTCTATCTGCACGATATTCATTTTTAAATCATTGTACATAAATCTTCACCACCACCTTAGCATGGTCAGGGTCATTCGTAATTATGAGGATACGAGGGTGTCTGACACGCGATTTCTTCAAGTCGGCAGCCACAGCCGTCACCTTCATCTTAACGGTCTCTCCTGGCTGAATCTTACTCTTCTTCAGTTTCACCTGCAAGCCCATCGTAAACATCTGCATGCTGCGGATATCCAGTTCCGACTTACCCTTATTGGTAATCAGAATCTCACCCTTCAGCTTCTTCTTTCCATTGAAACTACCCAGATTGAGATCGGTGGCAGACATCTCTATCTTCGGAGCCAGTGCCTTCTTGGCTGGAGTCATGTTTTCGAAACCAGGAAGAAGAACGGCTGATACCACGATTTCCTTCTCAGGCGCAATCTTATCGCCAGGACGCTCACCGAGATAAACCGATGTCTGGTTCAAGCCCAGGTCGCGCAGTTTCTTGGAATCCAGCACGAAACTGATTTCGGCAGAATGACGCGGAGCCACCTTGGAAGGCGATACGAAAGCATGAAGATAGGATGGCAGATGCATCACTACCGGCTCCAGCACTTCGTCGGTAGGATTGAAGATATGAATGCGCTGAACCGGACGGTCGCCACGGTTCACGTCATCAAACTCCACCTCCTGGGCATCACTCTTGATGACACCCAGCATCTCATCGTAAGAACCAGCGAAATCTACTACGCTGCCCACTACCCTTCCCCTCATAGAGAGGATGAACGGCTCTTCATCCGCATTGGTATAGAGGCAAACCTGCTTGGTGAAAGTACCCATCTGCTTGGCATCGTATACCGCCTTGATGACGAAACTTTCGCCGGCAGCTATGCTCGTCTTCGGATAATCTACCTCCGTACATCCGCAGCTTTTCAATACATTGTTGATAACCAACGGCTTGTGCCCGTCATTCTTCAGCACGAATTCGGCAGTTACAGGCTTGTGGAACACCACCTGTCCGCAGTCTACCACCTCGTGCTGGGTTGTAATCTTCTGTGCTGATGCAGGCAGCGCCAACAGCGCTGAGAGCATCCATATATTCATCCGTTTCATACTATTCTATTTTAAATTATCAATCTATAAACTTTTAACTATCAATTATTAACTTTCAATTCATAGGTCTCTGTGCGGCCACCAAATTCCGGACTGTAGGTACACTCAGCGATGCAAGTTCCGCTCTGATAGTCGCCCTTTCTATCCACGTAATACTCCATTTCTACGATGTGCTTACCTTTAGATAAACGATCGAAATAGAAATTTGTTGCATGATCTCTTGGAGAAACATAGCAGCCTATGCTCCACTGATAACCGCTCAACTGGTTAACCGGCTCCAGGCATGCCGCACGCTTATCCGTAATCTGCACAAAGTCGTAGTCGCGGTCGGCGGTGATGATGAGCGTTACCTTCACCTTCTCGCCTACCTGCGCATTGCCCTTGCTCTCAGATTCGGCTGGAACGATGACACGGCGCACCTTGATGCCCGACTCCATGGAACCGATTTCGCTGATAGGCTGCTTAAACTCTGCATAGACAGCTCCCCAGCTGGTATAATCGCTCTTTTTGTCGATGCTCAGCTTAGATGCCTTGCCCGGTCTTTCGGTCTTCACATAGCCCAAAGTAGTGGAATCCTGCGGCATCGGCAGCAGCTTGCCATCCAGTTTCAGAACGGCATTCTCAGCCTTCCTGCTCCAGTTGCTCTCATTGCCCTTCATAAAGGCGTAGACAGCATCCACGGTGTTCACTGGCGTATCCCAAACCTGGGTGCGTTTCGACATCAGGAGCCAGCGCTGCAGTTCCTCGATGGTCTGCTTGTCGTTCGGTTTCAGCATCTGCATCGCCTCTATCACGGATACCTGGGTAGGAATCTTATAGTTTCTCCAGCTGTAGAGTGCCTTGCGGGTATCGTAGTAGCGGCCCATCTCCTCGCGGTAAACGGCATATTCGTTCACGCTCTGCAGATATTCGCCTGCCTTCTCGCGGTAAGCAGCATTCTGCTGGCTGTTTCTGGCGAGTACCACGGCAGCACGCGCCTTGCCATAGATGGAGAAATCACCGGTCATCTTCGACATCTTGTCCAGGAGATAAGCCTTATCCTGCTCCAGATTCTGCTTCATCTTTCTGCCATCCACCGAAAGGATGTAGAGATAATGCAGCGCCTGTTCGCTAGGATTCACCTTCTGCTTTTTCTCCTCCTGCTTCTTCATTTCTCTTACTTCCTGTGCTGTCTGCCAGGAGAGATAATCGATGGCGGAAGTCAGCATCCGGGCGGTTGATTTCTGCACACCTGCGATGGCATTCAATCGAACCATCATTTCGGCTACCGATGTAGTCATATACCGGCTGCCCTTCATTCCCTTCCACCAGGAGAAGGAACCGTTAGGGTTCTGCAACTTCTTCAGCTTCTCCACCTGATTCTGCAGGCGGATGCTCTCCTGAGTGAGATTTTCCAGCGAGAGATGCTTCTGTACATGGTTTGTGATAGTATTGGCATAGATGGCAGACATCAGCGAGATGGCGTCCTCCTCATCCGGATTACTGATGGCTGGCAGCGCCTTCACCATCAGCCAACTTGGGTTATTGGTGTACTCGATGGTTACCTTTGCCTCTTCAGCGCCCTTCGCCTGCTTGCCCTCCTTGTTCAGAAAGAGTTTGCTCAGGTCGAAGCTCTGCTCACCCTTCTGATGCAGGGTGATAGGCAGGGTGTTCACCACGAGTTCACGGTTGCTCAAAACCGGCAGATAGTGCTGTTCACCATCGCTGTAGCCATTACCGGCAGCCACCACCTTATTAATATATACGCCTTCTTTCAGTCCCTGGACATCAAAGGAGATGGTAGCAGAACCCTCGGCATCGATGCAGTAGTTCTGCGTCTTCTGCCAAACCACCTTGTTGGTCTCCGGGTCGAGAATCTGCATACGGGCGTTGCCGCTCACCTTCTTGTCGGAAGTATTGAAGAGTTTCACCACGATGGTGCTCTTATCGCCCTCACGCAGGAAGCGAGGCATGTTAGGCTGCACCATCACGGTCTTCTGAGCCACAGCCTCATCCACCAGCAAACCGTTGCGCATCTCCTTGTCATGAGCCAATCCCATGAACTTCCAGGTAGTCACGCTCTCCGGCAGGGTAAACCTGATGGCTACGTTGCCATCGTTGTCGCTCTCCAAGGCAGGATAGAAGAAGGCGGTCTCGTTCATATTCTCACGCACCTGCACTTTGTCAAGGTACTGTCCTGCATCCGAACCAGAACCACCTGCAAACTGCGGCATCTCCTCTACTACATCAAAAACCTTGTTGGCAGATGGAGCAGCCGCTCCGACACGGGTCATTTTAGAGCTGCGAATCCAGATGCCTTTCGCTTCTTCTCGAACCACCTCGTCTTTTTGTATACGAACAGACTCAACGGTTCCGCCAGAAGAACGTTCCAACTTGCTCAGCTCCACCGCTTGCATATAGGCATAATAGCTAAAGAATTTGCCATCAAACTTATCTACATCCAGTTGTTTCTGGTCAAAATATTTAGTAGGATAAACACCCAATAAATCCATCGTATAATACCACAGATTACTCGTCCAGTAGCAGCTTGGCAACCATTGGCTGAATCCGAGCGACATTTTCCAGGAATGCGGGGCTATCTGGTCGAGCGACTTGTCATAGAGTACGCTCATCAGCTGCGCCTTGGCTGGCTTGCCGTCAGGGGTAGTAATCTTCAGCGTCCACTCCTCCTTCTGTCCAGGGGTCAGACGGTTGCGGAAGGTCTTCCAGGCGATATTCAGTTTCTTCTCAGGCAAAGGACGGGCGATGCTCATCATTCGGGTATAGCACTTACCTTGCTTCACGAAACTATAGTTCAGTACGATGCCCGACGCATATTCCTCCTTGTAGGTGAAAGGCAGAGTCACGATGCTGTCGCCCAACTCCCAGGCGCCCTTCTCCAGCAGTTTGTTGCCGGCGATGATGGAATATACGATGTGCGCTCCGTTCTCCGAAGAGCCCACCTGGATATAGACCGGCTTGCCATCACGAGGGAAAGTCTTCGCCGTCTGATAATACCATTCGGTAGTTGGCTCCACCGGATGGGTATCCTTCATGCTGAAGAGCGTGAACTTCTGCTGCAGGGTATCCTGTCCGCAGATTGCCTCCAACTGATGAACGCCAGATTTCCAAACGAGGGAAGAAGAGGCAGAGGAAGAAGCATATTCCTTGATAGAAACCGGTGCATTCGCCTCGGCATCCTTCCATTCGCCCTTATCAATGCGATATTTCAACCTACTAGAAATCGGCATACCACTGGCATTGCGGTAAGCGAAGGTCACCGTCTTCAGACTGTCTGTTTCGATACGCTTAGGAAGATTCACCGTGAGGATGGTTGGCTTGGTGCCCAGAGGCAGACTCATCACGCCCTCGTGGCTCTCGCCGCTGATGTCGGTAACGATGGCTGAGACCTCGAAGTTGAAGAAACGGGCGATGCGCATGAACTCGCTCATATCAGCCTCGTCTTTTCCTGACAAGGAAGCCTCCAGCGGAATTTCCACATCGAAGGTTCCGTCCTCACGAGTCACGCAACTGTCTGTCTTTACCAGCTGTCCGGCAGAGCCTGCGCCCCACCACCAAAGCTGGTTTCTGCGAGTCACCTGATACTCCACCTTGGCACCCTGCACAGGCACACCAGAGTAGGTCTTGGCTGTAGCCTTCACCACTACAGTATCGCCCCAGTTATATTTCTCATTCACCTTCGGGAAGGTAATCTCGAAGGTTGGACGCTTGTATTCCTCCACTCTTACATATTTTGTTACCGTTCCATTCACGGAGATGAAATACAGTCCCGTCTGTCCCTCCTTCGGCAATTCGAAATCTACGGAAGCCGTACCGTATTCATCGGTAGTAGCCTTCTGCTCAGCCACCTGCTTCCCGTTAGCATCTCGCAGGATAAAATTCAGTTCCATGCTCTTGCCAGGCACACTGGCATCCAAGCCCTTCTTCACGATGTAGGAAATGGCTGAGGCATGCACGGTCTGACCCGGGCGATAGATGCTGCGGTCGGTAAACAGCTGATGTTTAATCTTGTCATCCTTCTGTTCGTAATAGCGGGTGCGAGAAAGATAGATATCCTTGGCAGGCGTAAACTTGTCATTGCTGGTGGAAATCAAGACGTTTCCATCCACATTCTTGAAGTAAGCCTCGCCGTTCTCATCGGTAGTCAAGCGAGCATGAACCAGTCTCTTCCACTTGCCCGTCTTCACATCATAATCCCTGTCATAGAGCATGATTTTCGCACCCGGTACAGGCTGTCCATCGGTAGCATTCACCACTACATAGCGATGTTTGTCATCAGGCAACTGCTGGATCATCACCGCCAGATTGCTGACATAGAAGAGTTCTCGCTGCGGAGCGATGCCGGTATTATCCGAAGTCACCTCCATCAGATAGGCACCCAGTGGCAGATTGCCACCGATTTCGATGGAATCCTTCACCGTTTCATAATCCGGCCGACCGTAGTAGTCGCGGCTAAAATCCTTCTGATGCAGCTTCGTAGTCTTCTTCAGGAGCATCTTATAGGTAGCCTCATCCTGCGCATTATAATCGTTATCTGCCGTAATATTGAGGCGGGAGATGCTGATTTTCAGGTTCTGGAGATTACGCACATCCAGCTGCACCCAAACCTTCTCCCCAGGTCGCAATACCTGCGGCATATCCTTCACCCGGAACATCGGTTCGGTAAGTCGCTTCTGCGCATTTCTCAGTTCGTTCATTCTCGACCATTCACCCCAGCGGCTCAGCGCATAGTTGATATAGTTGAGCTTATCCTGCGGTTTGGCATCGGTAGCACCTTCCATGAAGCGGAAATGCTCCACGGCAAGTTCGCCTGCCTCCGGAATATCCTGATAAATCTGGATGAGCGAGTCGATGGTCTGCAGATACTTCGATTTCTTCACCTCTCTCACGTCGTCCTGGCGGTATTTCTCGATGAGCTTATAGGCACAGAGACAAGCCGCACCCCGATTGCCCACCTTATTATAATAGGTGTACAGCTGCAGATACGCCTCCTTGCTGTCTGCCTCGAATCCGATGAGATGCAGCAGATCGTTGTTAAAGGAACTGCCATCCACGCCCTTCAGCGTCAATGGAACATACTCTGCAGATGTATGTCGGGCAAGAAGTTCAGGCTGTCCCAAGGCCTTCTTGAAGAACTCCTGGCTTTTCTTTTCGTTCATATCACGGTACACCTTGCCCAGCACGGCATATCTCACCGCCTTCAATGCGGGGTCGTTCACCTTCAGCACCTCTGCTTCCATCCGCTTCACGTTAGGCGTCAGCGAGTCAGCCGAAATCTCTTTCCAGAGTGTCATCTGTCTTATCTCAGCCGCCAGCAGCTGCCCGTAATCTTTGGCAGCCGAAGCCTTGGCGATGATTTTCTTCATCACCGCGATTTCGCTCTTAGGCTGGTCCTTCTGAGCATTGATTTCAGCTTGCTTCCACAAGTTGTCGTATGTCTGAGCCGCTACCTGCATCGTAGCAAAGAGGGCTATCAGAAGTGATAAAATGTTTCTTTTCATAAGCCAACTATATAAAATGTTTATAGAATGATGATAATCATCAAACTTTTCATTGCAAAAATACAAAAAAAAACTGTTTTCTAACCCCGAAACTTAAACTTTTTACTATCTTTGCACCAAAATAGTATATTTTACCAAGAAATAACATTAAAAAAACAATGGCAGAAAAAAAGTATGGTCATTTTGATGACGCCAATCGCGAATACGTGATTACTGACCCAAAGACCCCATGGCCTTGGATCAATTATTTGGGTAACGAGGATTTCTTCTCGCTCATCTCAAACACAGCAGGTGGTTATTCCTTCTACAAGGATGCCAAGTTCCGTCGCATCACCCGTTATCGCTACAATGGTGTGCCGATGGATAACGGCGGTCGCTATTTCTATATCAAAGATGGCGATACCGTATGGAACCCGGGATGGAAACCTTGCAAGACACCGCTCGACAGCTACGAGTGCCGCCACGGCATGAACTATACCCGCATCACGGGCAGCAAGAACGGCGTGGAGGCGAGTGTGCTTTTCTTCGTACCGCTCCATACATGGGCTGAGGTGCAGAAGATGACGCTGAAGAACCAGACTGAGGAGGTGAAGACCCTCAAAGTGTTCTCCTTTGCAGAGTGGTGCCTCTGGAATGCTGCTACCGACATGGAGAACTTCCAGCGCAACTTCTCTACGGGCGAGGTGGAGGTAGAGGGTTCTACCATCTATCACAAGACCGAATATCGTGAGCGCCGCAACCACTATGCTTTCTACACAGTGAATACCGAGATTCAGGGCTACGATACCGACCGCGAGAGCTTCATCGGACTCTACAACGAGTTTGCCGAGCCTGAGGCTGTGATGGAAGGCAAGCCACGCAACAGCTTTGCCCACGGCTGGAGCCCTATCGCATCTCATTATATCGAGGTTACCCTGCAGCCAGGCGAGAGCCGCGATCTCATCTTCCTGCTGGGCTATGTGGAGAACGAGCAGGACAAGAAGTTCAGCGCCAAGAAGGTAATCAACAAGGAGAAAGCTCATCAGCTTATCGCCAAGTTTGATACCACAGAAAAGGTGGATGCTGCCTTCGCAGAACTCAACAAGTACTGGGATAACCTGCTGAACATCTTCACCGTGAAGAGCGGCAACGACAAGTTAGACCGTATGGTGAACATCTGGAACCAGTATCAGTGCATGATCACCTTCTGTATGTCGCGTTCGGCAAGTTTCTTCGAGAGCGGCATCGGTCGAGGCATGGGCTTCCGCGATTCCAACCAGGACCTCGTAGGTTTCGTTCATCAGATACCTACCCGTGCCCGCCAGCGCATCATCGATATCGCCAGCACCCAGTTCCCAGACGGTGGCTGCTACCACCAGTATCAGCCGCTCACCAAACGTGGCAACAACGATATCGGTGGCGGTTTCAACGACGACCCTTGCTGGCTCATCTTCGGTACCGTAGCCTATATCAAGGAGACGGGCGACTTCTCTATCCTCGCTGAACAGGTGCCTTTCGACAACCAGCCAGGCACAGAAGTAAGCCTCTTCGAGCACCTCAAGATTTCGATGAACCATGT